>Ga0163217_1035575_pt1 | contig 15216 bp, 17 predicted proteins | sample SynspAceP_FD_185933 | JGI IMG/M metagenome (GOLD analysis project Ga0163217, IMG submission 185933) | Saline lake microbial communities from Ace Lake in Antarctica - Synechococcus sp. Ace-P (PacBio error correction) | ecosystem: Environmental > Aquatic > Non-marine Saline and Alkaline > Saline ...
CGAGTTTGTAATACTTTTTTCTACCACGTTTACACCTTGCATGAGTACCCAAATCACGCGAAACTGTCCCGGAAGACAGTCTTGGTCTGACCCGTCATTCCCTGTAACCTAAGGAGAAATGCACTCAACTAATAAATAGTAGAAATTTTTAAATCATCCAAAATTTTAGTTAGTAATTAGAATTTTACAGGGTTTTAACCTAATGGTTATATTAATTACTAAATTTTCCGCTTTCTTGTAAGGAAAGAAATTTAATTCACTAACAACTTACGTAAAAGTCCAAATGACCTACTATCAACTAATGATTGTAAAATAAAAACCATACCAAAATTGAAAATTATTTCTGTATGGTTTTTTATTTCTAGAGAATGTGCTATCCATATTAATTCACTCCATACAATTAAATGACGCAAATTTATTTGTAGCGTATTTCCATGACCTCTACTACACCCCTCTAACCCGTTCTCATTCTCATTGAATGAATAGGACTTGAGAAACTTGGACTCATTTTTAACCCTCTCAATAATTTCACCTAGAATTGGAATGAGTAGTCCGTAGCCAATGAGTTGTTAAAACAAAAAAAGGGCTGACCCAATTAAGAATCAACCTTTTTTCAAACTAGCTTAATAAATATTTAACTCTAAGGTCCTATCTCCGTAATTTGGATTACTAGCATCAAACAAATTCCTTGACTATTTAAAATACTTGGATCAATGGTAACCTTGTATAAATCTTTGCCTTCCTCTATGGGATTTTTTTGCATTTGCAAAATAACATTATCCTCTGTAAGGAGTTCCAATCTCTCAAAAAGTCTTGGAATCGCCAAGGGAGCACCTGCAGCCAAGAAAAGGCTCCCGGCCAAAAACAAACTACCACCATAGAATACCACGAGCGTCCTAACAGTCCGATAGGTAATCAGCGGGGTAATTGCAAATTAACATACGTTGAATATACACTTTTTCCAAACCTTTGTGAAAGATCGTAATCTTTGGCCTGTGCAACAACAGCAATTTCCATTAGCCTTCAATTTGGTAGATGCCGTTGCTGCCATGGCCCATCGTCTTGATAAAACCGGGTCGTTTTCATAGTAATTATGTACCCGAATTTTTAGCAGAATATCCATTCTTGAATAGATAACTCAAACTCTCGGTTAAAATATGTCCTAGCAACTTCCTGGAACATTTGTCTCCTGAAAATTATTCTGCCCAAATAAAGGTTGGTTTCAGCTGATGAACCTAAAATAACTTCTAATGCAGTGGTTGCCGTTTTTTGAATAAACGCCCACCCGACTTGTTAGGGTAAGTAAAAGTCGATTCCGGTACGCTTTCTTTTCAGCAAAAGAGAAGTTGAAGTAATAAACGATTTTCCAACACCTACCTAAAGTAATTCTATCCTTGAGATGGCTTGTTGAAATAAATCATCATAAGCACAGTCCCTGTGCAATCCGGTGAAACTGGACTCCATGGATACCTACCCAAGGTTCTTCCTGGCCAGAACCAACTCTCAAAATTCCACTACCCGTGAATACCACGTATTCGTTCCACATAACTTGGAAGTTCTCTTCCGGCAATCAAAAGCCGAACAACTCCGCATCTAAATCATTTTTATCGAGACAAAAATCGTCCTCTAGGATCCTATTATCCCTAAGAAATCTAACATAGGTTAATCCACCTGTACCAGGCTGTTGTACCATCTACCATGTTCCCCTGTAGTTTATTTCCTCCTTTATATATAAAATCTCGTCCAACGCATTCATAATACCAGCAATAAATTAAGCTACTTCTTCCTCAATACTTATATGCCTGCTTCTGTCCCGTGGCGGCATTTACAAGCCAGCATGCAATCCTTAACTTTAAAAGATTACAAATTTAGGCCCATTTGCCAAACGCCAATTATAAAAATGTATTGACTACTAACTAAATTTTCTGAACCGTTGTAAATCTGCAATTGCGCCATCCAATTCCTGCAACCAAGTTAAGTAAGCAAAAGTGCTTGTTTTGATCGTAAACAGGTAATAATGCGTGGTGAAAGTATAAGTCCAAAACCGGCTTCAGTAATACACCATAGACCCTGTAAATAGATCTTTTGGGTCAACGCCTTGCTACTTGAGTAGCAATATGTGAATTCCTTTAATTGCCCGCGCATCGTGACCTTTCCTCTCAGGCAATGCCGTCCTATTTGCCCTTAAATCCTTTGGCGTTCGGATATTACCAATATTACATTTCTGTGACCCACCTTGGGCAGCATTTCCACAAAAGTTTCAGGTTACCCTACTCCAGTGCGGTAATCCTGAACTCCAAGGAATATACCCAAATCAAAATTGGTAAAGTAAAAACCAAAATTAACGTAATCATTGGTGTACATAACATTTATCACCCTTGTGCTTCGAGTTATCTAAGAATCTGGTTCAGAGGCGTAGATGGATCACTGTTTCAAGGCTTAGCAAACTCCCTCCTTATCGCAACCTACGATAAAGACTGCCAAAAGAGAATGTAAAATTATTTTATATGTTTCTTTCATCTTTATAAATTATTATTATTAAAAAAGTCAAATAGCAATTTGAAAAAGTGTAGCTAGCCATATATGGAACTTAAAGAACGCTCACGGAAAGAATCCGAACTAGTGGTCCCCTGAAACTTTCTGGATTGATATCGTTTTGCAAAGGATTTAACATAATACACAACATTTCTAAGCATTTAATTCCCAATATATACATTTCCTAGCTCCATTTTACTTGGCAGCCATTTTTGGTAAAATTATACCTCCAAAAGAATATATTTCTAATGCATATATTTAACCTCAAGAAAACCAGTGCAATCGTTAACTAACCGTTACGCCCAGGAGTTTTCGAACGATAGTTTATAATAACTTGCATGGGTTGTTTCTACATGTCCAGCATCGATGCTTCTTTGGTATGTCATTCCCACCAACATCAAACAGATGTTCCACTTGAGCCGTTAACCATTTGGCCCTTCGCGCAAATACCCCATTCGGGTAATAACAACCAAGCACTAAAACTGTCTGTGTCCCTGTACATCAGCATTATCCAGATCACCATTGATAAACCACAGTTCCGGATCTCTACCAACGGTAATGAACCTTGTCATATAACCATATATAAGCGGTACGCATATCTACTAGAATAAGAAGCCATAATACCTCCATAACGAGCATCCAACAATACGGACATATTAAAGTTTCCTATGTTAAAATTCATTATTCCAAGATCCCTCACAATCTGCCTGTGGCCTTTCCAACCTTTTTCAGGAACACCGCTTCTTTCATAATAAGCACCTCTTCCTTGATCTACCCAAATCAACTGAATTTTACATTATTAGGTGTTTGGACAGGATTCAAAATTTCCTTAGGGGCGCTATCCGAATATAATACGCCCCATATTCCCCGCCACCTTCAAAGCAACAGATCCCACGCGGAATTACCGTAGCCAATGTCTCCCAACTAAGCTCTGTATCCTCCAAAATTGGGTGAAACCTCACTTATCTTGTGGTATTGTCCCAATAAATTGAAGTCGTATCCAACTAAAATTAAATTGCTTTTTATTAGGTGTTCCAGTAACTGATATTCAAACCTGTAATTGGTCAAAGGTTACCAATGTTAGTAAGGAGATTATTGTACCAGAATTCACTTGGCAATGGACATATACCAATTTTGCTCCGAAATAGTTTCCATCATACATAAGCCACATCGATCCCAAACGATATTAAAGAAGCGTACATCCGCACCAATCTCAATAGATCTTAGTTCAGGCTTAAATACCTTCGTCTACTAAAGTAGTATTCAACGGTGTTCGTGGGTAAACAAATTCCTCGTTATCTACTATATTTCCCTGGCATAACCTCTATGATAGTGTAGGACGGATCAAAAACCAACCTGTGCCCACGAAGCACGTCAACTTCCTAATGTAAACCAAATTAAATGTTCCAATGCTTCACTAAACACCCAAGAAGCTGGATACAGAAGGATAGAAGAAGAATTATTAACCCTACCATCGTGTACACCAAGGCAGAAGACCAGTCATTACGTCCCGTAACATCTAAAAACAATTTGATCTTTAATACGCTAAAATGAGCCAAAAAGTAAGCCGGAATTAAGTTGTTTGTAATCAGAAATACCACCCTCACCTCTTTTGCGTTCTTAAAGGAGTTACCAATATAAAATCTAACCAGGGCACTAATTAAAGTAAAAGTGATCCATGAGCGTTGTTTAATCGGCAGGCTGTAGTGTTGTTGTCGGTTTTGAGTCAAATCTGGCTGTTTTGTATTGGGAGTGGGATGGTCTGTTTGGGCCATGATGTTTTATAAATTAAAACACAATAAGGAGTTCCCAAAACATTAAATTAATCCCTTTAATTTTAATAAGATATCACTCCAGAGCTTTCGGCTAATTGTTGTTGTGTGAAATTCTGGGACCATGAAACAATCATATACAAGTCTTGGGACCGATGTGGTTTAATATGCCTGGTAATTTATTATTTGGTAACTCCTTAAGAACGCAAAGAGGTAGGTCGGTATTTTCTGAAATACCAAACCAACTTAATTCCCTTACTTTTGGTATTATAGTATAAAGGATAATTGTTTTAATGTCCCGGGCGTAATGACTGTCTTCTGCCTGGTCGTACAACAGATGGGTACGGGTAATAATTCACTCTACCTTCTGTATCCAGTTTGGTTTTATGAGGCCATGAACACTAATTTGGTTTACATTTGTAAGTTGCGTGCTTCGTGGGCACAAGTTGGTTTGACTAACCAGTCCAACACTATCAAGAGGTTATGGGCGCAAAGAGAGAACAATCATAGAAATAACGGAGGAAATTTTGTTTACACGAACACCAGGAATACTACTTAGTAGACAGAATCATTATAGCCGAACTAAAAGATTCCTATGAGATTGGTGCGGATGACACTTCTTTAATAATCGTTTAGGATCGAGTGGCTTATTATGATGAAACTATTCGAGCCAATTGGTAATGTTCATTGCCAAGTGAATCTTGGTACAACTAATTCTCACTTACTAACACGTTTCCAAGGCGCGGCAGCTTTATTTGAACTCTAATACAGAGTTGTAAGTTACATGTCCCATAAATTCCTCTACAACCCCCTATATACAACAAATATAAGACAGCAAGCATCTGAGTGATTATTCTCTTGATTGAAAGAATAAAAGTTCAAAATTCTACCGTAATTTAGAGTGAGAGAGCAACCACACACTCTCATACTAGAGTAGTACTAAGTAATGAATGTGTCACTACACACAGAACCACCTTCTATTGAGCAAAATACCAAACAGACCTAGGTGGAGAACATTCAACTACTGTCGTTAATTATTCTCACGCTGAGCGCCGTGAGTATCAATTGTTCGAGATCACTTACTTCAAGCTAGTAATATGCGTAATAAACTCGAAGTTAACTTGTAATCAATCGGCAGCCAAGCTAACGATAGGCCTTACCATAGCAGTAGTCGCCTATAAAGAATATTATGAATTGATCATTCTTATCCCAAACACGCGCAAACCAATAGAGAGAGTCCGCTCATAGATATTTGCGTATATCTATTGAGGTGTAGTAAAATTCCACGATCGATGAGGTGCTCCTAAATTAATTGTGAATTAGAAACTCGCACAATCGGGAGCTCCTGACACAGAACTAAGTCTGTGGCTAGTAGTGGTGGTCGTAGTACAGCGCACGCTACTATATCGAGAGTAGCGCGACTCTAAATAAGAGCCCGAGATGAAAATTAGTATTCATTTTCAACTTAGGAATGTAGAAACTTAATGAATCATGGTAATAAGTACAACACTGAGATGTAGCTGCTTGACTGCTCAACCATTAATGGTGCACCGGAAGTTATATCTAGTCACCACTAAGACGACTTACTATAGCTATTCGTTATAAAGAATTTATTGGTCAAGGCTCCTAGTCTGGTCAATTAGGTACAAATCATAAGGAAAAAGTATCACCCCTAATGCATAGAGATTCCCAACTATCTGCTGAAGGCATAACAGATACTAATGGTAGTGGCAACACCAGTATGTAATAATGAAATGAAATTACAGGACACGAAGCTATTTCAAGTCATAAGTGCGGCTCTGTTTTATATCTCTGCGCGAGCCGTCATAGAGGTAATCCTAGTCTCCGAATACAGCAAATATCTTGCGTATTAGCCCTACCATCAAATTAACGCTTCTCTAAAGCCTGCGGATAACCAAATCGTGTATCTGAACTGTGGACCACCAAAACATGGACTAGATCTAATAGATGAATTGACCCAGCGGCCATTACGTAATGCCTGAAAAATAGTGAATTGATGATCTCCAGTATCTAGTAATTACACTACTACCATCTAATTACCATAATAATAAAATCCACACTATCACGCGAGAAAAGTCTCTCAGTCCTGTGAGCTCCTAATTCGCGAATAGATAGCTGTAACCAATTGATGAGTATTATCGATCTCACTCTAAGAACACATACGGATAGATCTGCTATACAAGAGATAAAATCACTCAACTTATCTTCGGTCCTAAATCCCTGATCCATCATCTAGATAGATAATCTAGACATACAACACACGTAATTGAATGTGAACGCTATCGTAGAAGAGAACCCATACCATGACGGTGCGCGGCACCCTTAAAAGAATGGATACCGTCGTAGAGTCATTAGAAAAGTATAAGTTGCTTTCAAGAATGATACCGTAATATGCTGTAATTGTTAGAGAACCATTATAATACCAACTCCGCCCCTAGCTCTTGGACGCCTCCCATTATATCGACTCACAGAATATAAACACCCCATCTATAAAAATAGATAATTATCAAAGGGGTGATCCATGAGTAGTTTACGGCTGAAATTTTCATATGCTGTAGGATAGCACCACGATATAATGTGAATTTCTAGAGTAATACTCTAGAAGAAGCACCTCTCCATCCAGATATGCACCACTACTTACACTCCCAATGGCGACTCCTTATAAAATGCCTTACAGGAATTCAACAAACAGTTGATTCTTGCCATTTCCACTTTCCTAAGCAAGTCACCTGCAGGACATAATCGAGACTATAAAAACCATAATAGATTAGTCTCTCTTAATTATATCACCTAATGCAGGTCAATCCTTAACGAGACGGTTCACTTGCGAATACAGATAAGAGTTTGCTAACGAGTAAACCTGATCTTCCAAACCCGAGACACGAAATCACCTGAATCTAGATACTTATTGATGTGAGTGGACTCCCGAACAGCAAAGGCTCCAGTACATAACTTTATGATGTTAAAGTCAAAGTCCCAATGAGATTCACTGTAGAATAATGAGCGCGAGGAGCGAGAGAGAGGTGTATACTATTTAAATACACAAAGTTTTAGCACATTTACAATATATAAGTCGTCCTGATCAGGATCCCGGCATCGGACGTATGTAACCCTGAATACACGTATCTTCGTGAAATGCTCCCCAATGGTGGGTCACAGATATCTCTGTATAATGGTAATCACAATGTCCGAGACACTGCTCAAAGGATCACAGGTTAGAGCACGGAGTAACACTAGAGCGCATGAGTCCTGAAGAGGAATCAATTGGTCAACGACGTAGCCGCGAGAGGAATTAACAGGAATCACTGTTTATTTGTTTCGCTTATTCAGAGTAAGCACAGCTGAGTCTGACCGAACACTACAGATTAACTACTAGGTTTCTATCAGGTGTATAACCACGAACGAGAGCCCCAGGCATTATAGAGGCATTAGTACACTGATAACTATTTATCTTTAAAACTCACCAATTACAATAATTACATTCCTTTGATAGTTATCGTAATGCTTAAACCAAGCTACATAATTTATAAGGTTTTGTTGTATTACACTTAACTTGGCGACATCTGCAGGAGAGTTTGACGCGACTGCAGCATAGTAAATGTTATAATCAAGTATTACTTTAATCGTGTTTCTTTCCATGTATTCTATAATGTTTGCGAGCGAACCGACAACAAATATCATTTGCGATTTTATGATAACGCTGACTTTGTAGTACGCAAATGGGCAGATAGAATTCATGATCACTAACGTTTTCGAAAAATGAATAGATAATGCAATTTTCAAACTTTGTATTCAAAAAATATCTGACAGGTATAAAACCTATCAGGATAATACTTTATTTGGAATAATTTTATGTTACAAATTCCTATCTTCTATAAGGCGACCTATCAATTAATTTATGAACTTTGAGGTTTTGGATAATTTAATAAAGTTTAATTAACCTCAATTCACACAAATATAACTGCAAAAATGGCCTAAATAATGTATGGATTGGATTGCCTAACCCCACGATTATCCCCTATTTTATTTAAATTACGAAAGCCTTTTACTCAACAGTTAGCTTCTGCATATTTTTGGGCAGTTGAATTGCCATTCCATTACTTTTTTTTGATCCATTTTAAATTTTTTGCAGAACTTAAAGTTTGCCTTTAGACCTCTTGAGGAACATAGTCAGGAAAACACAATTTCGATGGCAAAGCAGTTTGCCCTCCTTTCAACCAAATAAGTCATAATACACCAGTTACCATCCTGTTTTTTGCCGTAACACATCACATTATCAAGACTTAAAGGATCCATAAGATCGTGTTCCGTAAATTGCCTCCTTATTAACAGCACATCCAATCCCAATTCATTTAAATAACTTATAAGCCCCGGCATCCCACTCCCTTCAGGCTTTGGCGCAATATCACAGCAATTTCCTCCCTTTGGCCACTAATCCACTAAGGTTGTGAAGGCTCTCAACGGCCAGACATATTATTGGCATCAAAAAAATACGACCATCCCCGCCAGCATATACAATGATCCCAAGGATAGGTAGTGGCTTATCGGGCACACGTTTCTCTGGAGTTAAGTATTTTGTTTTTCCCAATGAACCCACGGTCCAACCTACATATTAACCGGCTGCTTTTCCCCAAGCCTTAGAACTACCATTCTCCATCCTTAAGTATCTGATGATGATGCGATGCTTTATATAGCCATTGTCAATTATTTACTAGCTTTGCTCATACCAATTGGTAATTCCCGATTTTGGGTTTGGCTTACCCAAACCTCCATCGAGGCCCAATAATATCCCCTTGCCATAATCTGTTAACAGTTCCAAAAATTGGATTGGTGGGTAAAAATCACATATTCCTGCCATTTTCAAGATTGCCTCTGGTTCTAAGTTGAACTATTTCTATCCCGTGTGATATAAGGTCCCCAGTAAAGTAGGAGTATTCCAATCTGCTTGAAAAAGTATGCTCCTGCCCTTAGTCCCCTTCACCTAAAAGAATTAATTATTTCTTTAGTGATATTCGACTTTGGGCATTGGTTGAAAATCGGTGTCTTTGGAATCTGATTTATTTTATAAATCCGGGTATTTGATCGAACATAGGAAAAATCCATCATGATCGCTTGGTGGTGACACCACATCTTCATACCTGCATTTTTGCGCGCTTGGCCACTTTTCGGCAATCAAAGTTTCACTGGATGAAGGTAGTCCTGCGAAACCTTCATATTCTTTTCATTTATAAAGTGTTAAATTACTGGGATCAGACCCCTTAGTCCGTTTCGCACCAAGCCCATACTCCTCATGACAAAGCACCATGAATTCCACAATCCCCCCATTGAAACTGTAGTACCCAATGCATTAATAAGCCAAATTTCATGTCTCCACTGTTCCAAACTTTTCGACACCAATGCTCTGTTTCCGGAACATACCTTTCCATCCTCATAAATACCTGAGCGTGAATCCCTTGATAACGATCGTAAATAAATGAAAAGCATTAACAAAAATCTGTTTCCATTGATTTTCACCGTTGGTTCTAGTTTTTTTTTTTTTTTTTTTTTTTTAATTTTTTTTTAATTATATTTTATTATATTTCTATCAGCAAAAAGCCATGGAAGTCAGACTCTGCGCTGGTGATGCCAAAATTAGGGTCTCTGTGTTTGGCTCACTTTATATATCTATCTCTTTTATATCAAAATCCAACTTAAAAATTGAAATGTCGTTCACCTACTTCCTTGTTATAAGCATTGATTATTGATAGTTCTAAATAAGTATATTGCTCATTATCCATTAGAGCCTCGATTAGGTTGATTCTTTGAAGGAAAGAATACTATGATGTAACCTGTAAAAAGGCCAAGGACCATTGACAATGGGTTTGTAAAGGTCTCCAAAATCCACAACCACCTCCATATCATTACCCTCAATCAGCCCAACCAATAGCATAAAACTACTGCCCCCAGTGCGCCATCAGTTAGATACATTGTCCTCTTTGGCATATTTCTTAGGTTGTATTCGTACCACAGTTTTGACCGCAAGCCTTATTGGCATTCTTGCCACTTCTAGAGCCAGAACATATAATTTGCCCAAATAAATTCCGTTACGGTAAAACGCCATTTCCATTCATCAACACCAACATTTATTCTTGCCACAGTGCCCTTAAAATTATCCAAATAAGGTGATTACTAACGGATTTTCTATATTTTTTACCATCAGCCAGGGAATATCAAAAGTCTATAAATCATCCGTAATCTCTTTCTATCATGTCTCTCAATTATCTGCCGTAACTACCTAAACCGGGCATTTTTATCTGCCCCACCTAATCTGGTTTACCCGCAACCGCTTTTTCTGCTTCGTAAATCAGTTTAGAATAATTCCGTTAATAGTTCCCAGCGACTCATGATAAGAAGTAAATGCCTCGAGGATCCCCATACAGAAACAAGAAGAAATCACGTTCCTCCTTTATTTTAGCAATGAATTTAGTAATGTATTTCTTTACAAAATGGTCCCGCTTCTTCATAAACCATTTTGGTGAAAGTCGGTCAGGCAGGGCATCAAAATTTTGATCAAGATCCAGAGGAGTTGGGCCCGTAATATTAAGATCTAAGTTCAAAGTTCGCTGGATTATTACTGTGCGCTCAAAACCCATTGGCATTGTTATCCTAAACAATTTCAATAATTTGGCTGGCATGTATAGATTGGGAAACATGGGCCAAAAAATTGTGAACTGTAGTTTTGTATAAATCCAAATCCTTATATTTATTGCGTTAATTTACCCCATCCTTTTAATATCGTTGAAATCGGTGCATGTTCTCACAATGGGCGCATTCTTCACATTCTATAAACAAAGTGTAATCAATACATTGTTAAGGGGTTTTGTCTTACAAGGCTCCTTGTAATATTGATAGGCTAAAGTAGATATCTTCTTATGAAAAGTAGCTCAACTTCATTGACCAAACCTAATCATGTACCGACGGACTCCCCTCTTCCTTTGTCTATTTTCATACAATTGTCACATGCAATGTTGCTGATTGTCATCTTGACTTACCGTAATAACACACTGCCTTGGGAATATGGTTTGAAACAAAGAGGCAACAGAATCTTTTACAATTGCAAGGACATCAGGATTGGTTAAACACAGTTGGGTAGGCAGACGCTTATCGCCCCTCAAAGCATACGTTATTCCGATTGGATTGATCATTTGTTCCCTCAGAGAGAAAATAATGAAAGGTATGTACCCCTGGCAATTGGAACATAATTGGGAAACGATTCATGTTCATTATGGCTTATCGGCAAAATCCGATTATCATAAAACAATTTTGAATGTACCGTTCTAGTGGTTATAGGAGTGGGAATTCAAAATCAATTGCAGGCAACATTTAATATGTCAGCGTAGATGGAGTTTTTCAAGCCCTGGTGCAATCGCACCTACAACCAGGTAGCGTTCCAAAATTCGTAAACTGCGTATTTTTGTTGCCTGTGGTCCGATCCCAACCAGAAATATACAAGGTTCTTATTTTTTTGACCTATGGCGATTTCTTCCCTCTCCAGATTTTCGTCCATTTTATTTTCCTACGTCATATCTTGTTCTTTTTTAAATTTTTGGCGAACTTTCACCTACAAATTCATTCTGCCCCAACTATTTCCTAAATAAATGCTGAGATATTTCCGCAGATTTTGTATTGGCTTCCAAGTAAGAGCACTGCCCATGAAATACTATCTCATCGTCGGACTTACCTCATGAACCAGTTCTAACCCATCCCATATTACAAGAATGAAAATATCAACAATACGAGTAAATGACTTAGAAATCTGATTTTTAACCCTTTAATTTTTCATTCTCAATTTGATTTATATCTAATTGTTCAATTTTAAAATCAACAAATTGGCCGTTACCATCTTCAATGGCTATAAAGTATCTTTTATGAGGTTTACCTTTAAACTGAATTTTCCCGTAACTGAGTTTTCCCTCCGAAAATAGAAGTTTATCGTCCAATTTTTCCTGCTTTAGTATCGGTATCCAAATGAATTGGTTATTTTATTGAATTTTGGGTGGATCGTAAATAGTTATACCGGATTGCTGGACTACCGGGTAAATTCCATCATTGAAAATTCGCCAAGCAGACATGGTACCCGTAATCATCGTCCTGTAGTCCATCTGGAAGCATCTTGTAAATATTTATTGTAAACCGAACATTTTTTTCTTCGTTTTCTCCCTTTTACATAATTGAACAAATAAATACAAGCAATATCCGGCTCATTAGCCAATATCGTATTGACCCCTTGTCAAAACACATCCTGACGGCATGGTAAAGGCCTTGTCCTCCCAGTAAGTCTATAAGACCCTTTGTATCGTGGAACCATAAAGGAATATGCCATGCATTACCCTCATAAACCTAAAGATTCTTCTCAAATTAGCTTCCTGATTCGGATTGTATGGCGTTAACACAGTACACATTCATCATCTTTTTGGTCTTAACAATTAAATTCCCTTGTCGAAAAGTTCATGGAAAAATCGATCCTTTGGAGAATCGATTAAAACTTCTTTTTTACCTAATTTTTGGCCAACTGGGCAGAGCATAAGCTAAAATTATTGTAGTTCTTGAGTGTGGACACCGATCCGCTATAATATATATTTAGTTAAGTTAACCCTTTCCAAATTATATCCTTAAGTCCTGGGCGAAGGGGTACCCTTCAATCTGAATCTGCACTTTTTAACCATGCCGAATACGCTTTTCCACATCAAACCCTAAATGCCTTTAAATAGGTATCTGCCAATTACATATTCCCGCAGGATTCGCCCACCAACTATGTGGTTTCTGTGCAATTAAGTTCCATTTTGCAACCAACCGCTCTCAAATCATAAATTTGGAGGCATACTTTTCACCATACGGATTGGTTGCCGGAGGAATAACCAAGCTCATAAGTTGGTGCAAAATTCCCGATACGTGTCCCAGAGGGAAAAAAACGGTATAACGGGTATCTTCCGTTTAAGGTTTCCCGAAGTTTTCATTTCGGATAGTCCCCATTATAACATCAGGTACTTGGATGTCATTAAATGTCTGGTATGCCCGGGCGGATAAAACTTGACTTTAATCTTGCTTCCTTACCTCCCTCAACTCAATTTAAGATAGATATTTTTCCATTTTCTTTTGGCTTCCATTAAGATTTGGATCGAACTGCTTGCTGCTGTTTCCGCTACCAAAATTTTCACGGGCATTTTTGTCAATGCTCACATAAGAAACCCCAACCTTCAATTTCTACAACCATGCTCCTTAAATGGTACGCATATAGCTACCTAAATACTATCTCCTATAACTCTGTATAGTTTGGCAAATACGCTTTCCCATTAAAGCCCATCCATTCGCTTTCTGTTCCATGACTTAGTTGGTTTTTTCCAAACTCCCATACCGTCGGCGGCTTGGAGAATGTGCTACAAAAATATACAGATATGCCCTCCTCCGGTTTGGTAAACAAAATGACCCACCTGCGCATGCCTTCTATTTCCCTGCGTTGGAGAAACTACCCTTACGGTAAGCGCTGTTCATTTTCAACCTCTATAGCCTAATTATCAAAACATTGGCTTCCCTTTTGGAAAGAATACTTGCTACCCCTACCTAAGTCGTTGCGTGGCCTCTACCTTTATGGTTATAGTTGTCCAAAGTATTGAGTAATACCCACTTCTGCAATTTCATTGGAATAGCCATTCCAGTAATTTTAATTGATCAACTCCAAATCAACCGTGGTAGGCATGGGCCAAAATCACCCCCAACTCCGGGGCAGCTACACCACTTAGATTAACATGACTAAATCCTGTTAAAAATGTTTTTCCTGTAACATATGAGTGGACAACCATCTACATCCTTTTCAAGAGGTAAATTTTGGCCCTGCCACGTTGAAAGGAGAAACACTAACCATTCCCCTAACCGCTATGGCCCTGGGTTGTGTTCCAAAATTAGAGTCCAATAAAGGTTAATAATCACAGCACTTTTGGCGAAACCACAAACGAATAAATACTGAAATACATTAAAAATTTGTTTTGTAAGTTTCCATTATGTTCTTTATATTTCAGTACCTGGAAACTGATTCGAACTCTTATAATCACTAGCAAATACTTTCACCCACCTAATACTATGACATTCTTTAATCGCTTAATTGATAATTAAAATCTTTCTCCTACAGCATATCTTTCTTATGGCCTGAATACATTCCCCCTTGAGGCCTGTCCCCGCTTTTTAGCGGAGTTAGGGTGTTTTCAACCAATCTTCAAAATACTCTACCACCACCTCACAACAAACACCAAGAGCCTCCTCCTAAGGTGAAATTCCTAAATTTGTTGCTATAACCTAATAGTATCTTGCGTGTTCCTCAATTTTTACCACAAAATCCTTAATTCCGAACCATTATTGGCCACTATTCCCTTTTACAATACCTGCACTTTAAGGTTCTCCTTCAAAAGCAAAACTCCACTTGGATAGGAAGTAGATTTTCCCGGAACCTTGATTTTCCAATAGCCCAACAGTGATTTTACTTAATTCGTTTGGGACTCCATAATCGATTACCACTCCATATCGTCACCTACACCTTGCCAATTGGCCACATGAAAAAATTTTTGGAACCACGAACAATGTTTACCAGCCCAATTCATTGCACCGCTGATAACGTCGTGTAATTTTTTAAATATAGGTACCGGTTTCAACACTTTATGAAGGTTAATTGTTTTTCAATAAGGCACCTACCCGGCTTTCTCTTCAAAAACTTGTGCATTGATAGTGGTCGTTCTTTTTGATCTAATTGGAGCAGTGTACTTTCAGAGGCCGAAGTAATATCGCTACCAATCTAGGTAACCGAATATCGGATCTGGAATCTGATTAAGCGCTATCATATTGCCGAACTTTTTGGAAC
>Ga0163217_1049278_pt1 | contig 15215 bp, 7 predicted proteins | sample SynspAceP_FD_185933 | JGI IMG/M metagenome (GOLD analysis project Ga0163217, IMG submission 185933) | Saline lake microbial communities from Ace Lake in Antarctica - Synechococcus sp. Ace-P (PacBio error correction) | ecosystem: Environmental > Aquatic > Non-marine Saline and Alkaline > Saline ...
CTGATGGATACTTCGGGGATGTATGGCGTGTGTGAGTTAAGTGGATCCCTAGCCGGATTTAACCAAATTACAAACATTTAAAGCAAAACGACACAGGGTATAGGAAATTATATGCCGCGCCAAGCAGAACAATTTACGTATGGGTACAACGAACTCTTTATCCTGGAAAGAACGGGATGCCATCTGATGCCTATATCCAAATGTACAAGCTATCGTGGAGCCCTGTAATGCCATAATGACCCAGCATGATGCATTCTTGCCCTAAAAATCTGAGAATCATAACGACAGCGGAAGCCACCAATAGCCAAGGCCTACTTTATTTTTTCAAATGCCGCGGGAATGCCAGATGAATATTGGGATTTAAAACTAGATTACACCATAGACAATCAAAGTTTTTACGGTCAACAAGAGCGTATTGAGTACAGAGTCCGCTTGATGGCAAAAAAAAACCAATAATACCCTTTAAGATGGGAACTGAATACTAACAAGGTATATTTAGCGATATGCCTTTAATCCAGAGGTAATAAGTGAACGATTTGTCAGCGATGCTATTTTAAAAAATGGAACAGATGATGAGTTTCCAGCCGGTAAGAAATTATAACGTAAGCCTTGATCCACGAAATGCCCAAAGCACGGGAAATCATGTTCTCACAAATAATGAAGAATCTTAGCTTAAAAAGCGATTGCTGGGTGTATATGTGGAAACTTCCTACGATGACGGGCCCTATTGGAAGTTGAATCTTAAATTAGAAAAACCAACTGGTGACGTGCTAAAAGGGTGAAGACATAACGGATACCAAAGAGAGCAATAGCTATTGTTTTTTGAAATTGAAAGTTTTAAAAATTTTTATAGCTATAAAAACTGAACGAAGGCAGCCCGCTTGGGGTGTTGTTATGATATTATAGACAACTAATAAGATCAAGTAAGATTCCGGTATAGCTAAGGCAATTTTAAGTCTTGTCGCCGTATCTGGATGCTAATACCTGGCGGCAGTAAGAACGTCAATAAGCATTTGATTTAATTTATAGTAAATGGTAAAGGCTATCTATTAGATTTAGATAGCCTCTTTTTTTAGTTATGTAGCAATAAAACGTCCTACAAGGGCAAAAACGATTTTACCTTCCTTTATATCGGACACTAAATCGCCAATGTCCGTGTATTCATTTTAAATAAAAATCCTTGTTTAATGTGTACCCCCCATCATCATGTAAAGGGCATGATGATTTGCATTGCAGTCTTTTAAACATTAAAACCAAGAAGTCAAGCGATCCTACCATCTATTAAATCTACTATTTTTATCAAAGTTTACAACTTCTATTTTCTCACTTAAGTAAAAGCCACCGTTGGTACCTTTCTACAGAGCTAACAAATATGATTGTTTTTGGAATAATTCTTTCCTTGCAATATTTTAGCTAAAATACGCCTTTAGGAATTGCTGGTGGGCCTCACTGATATCTTTGCCTGTATTTTTAATGTTCAAAAGAAGCATTAAAACTGCCAAAGTACATACTCGCCCGTACAAGCCGCATATTTTGAAGAATTGCATAGCATTAAAAATTTTTATTTTTTTAGTGCAACAAAGGGATAAGGAAACTTACCTCTTTTACTTTTAGTATAAAAGATTAAAAAGACTTTTTATCTTTTTTTAATGACTTTTATCATGTTTTTTCCTGAAATGGTACGCGTAGTTTTGGTGGTATTATTTTAAATAACCTGAAAGATGAAAATAGTTTTTAAAAGTCTAGCATTAGTATTTTCCGTTATTCTTATGAGTTGTGGCGGAAAAAAGAAAAAAAGAAGGTTTTAACCGTAAGGTAGAACTAAAGCCGTCAGAAAAAAAACACAAGAAGCTCCGCAGCTATCTAACGACATTCCTGCCTTCAAAACGTATTACTTTTGGAAGACGAAGGGTGTGGGGTCAGATTATAAAAAACATCACTTTAAGATGCTGAAATTAATATGGAGATGGCAGCAGCAGGAGAGGCTATTTTTAAACTCGAATTGTAGCGCTTGTCACAAAGTAGACAAAACGTTTTATTGTCCTTCGACCAAAAGGGAATTCTAGACGTGAGAAGTCCAGAATGGATTATGAATATGGATTTTTGATCTTCTATACTTATGACCGAAGAAATCAGTGTGCTAAAGAATCTGTTGATCGATATTATTAACGTGCAGCAAAAGGGCGAACCAAAATTTTAACAGTAGAAATCAAAACACGTGCTAATTTTAGATATTAGCAGACGCTATAGTGGGGTAACAAGGGTAATTGTTACAGGTAGAAAAAAGAATAGAGAAAAAAAGAATAGAGATGAAGTAAAAGCACGCCACGACCTCGAAAAACTTAAAGTTTATTTTTTATAATTAGCTTCAGTCTTTTTAGCCTTTTTATCCAGAAACCCAGCACTAAAAAAAAGAATATAAATCGAACATAAATATATAGATACAATGAAAACAATTCAACCTTAAATTATTAATTGCACCACATGCTTTACTTTAGTAACTGCTAAGTCCTGTTTTAAAGAGGGAAATAAAGTGAAACGAGTACAGACAATACCACTACGGGGAGCTGCGCCAAGTACAGATGTAAAAAAGGACAAGCTTTTTATTGAAGAATGAAGGTGCAACACCAAAATGGTGTTGCAAATTGGCGATTGGTTCTTCCAGAAATCACATGCCACATTAGTAGCAGCGGTACAGAGCGGTCTAGTTTAGAAAATGTTCTGTAAATGCAGGTCCTTAATGGTTTTTTGCACCGAACAAAACGAAGCTTTCGCTGCCTTATACCCAGAAGGCACCTGTAGAAACTTATTAAAGCCAAAATAAAGCGGCATTAGCTAATATTCTTTAAAACAATACGTGCTGTAATTATGAATGAATCAAGGAGTTTCTTAAAAAAGGTTCAAAAACATCGGGCAAGCAACGATGCAAGAAGTACAGAGTTGAAGTTAAAGGCTCGTATTCGAAATGTGGCGGGATGCGCATAAAATGGTATTATGCACGAGGCATTCCCATGGCAGGCGACACGAGGTATTGTCATGGATATAGGTTGATAAAGTAATCTTTTACCTCCACACACAATAGATCAGAGAGAAATAAATTAATAAAACATTAATAAACCGATAATGAAAAATCTAAACATTATTTAAGTAGCACTTATAGGCTCAGCCGGTTGCTGTTTAGTTGCGGTAATCAGAATGGAAAAGAACTCAAAAATCAAACGGTGCCGCTTAATTCTAGTATGCGAAAAGGTGTGATGTATTTCTATCTATGCCAGTGATAGATTCTATATTGAGCGTGGTTATAGTTGGTAACCTTAGCGGGCGCACTTATTGGCGCATTCGCTCAGGTCTCGGAATGTTTAAAGAGAATTTTCCCTGTTTTTTTCCATTTCCAAACCTCTGGGTATGGCTATTCTGAAGAAAACTAAGCCTATGTTAGAAACCTTCTTTTGGTTTTGTTCCATGGGATGATTCTCACCACCCAGATATTTCGCAGACAGAAGGTGTTCTTGATGGGCGTTGGATTTTTATCAATGGACATAATACACCAGAATCGCAAGAAAATTAGCGTTAAATCTACGTTTGAAACGGAGAAAATTATTGAAATACCGAATAGTGCATGGAAATCATAGTTCTTTTTTATTACTGAAATACAGAGTATTGTTTAGTAGCTGGGAACTCGTTTCAAGTGCCCCGTTCCTCAGCGTGATATGCCCGATCAAGTGAATACAAAAGTAACTTTAAAGGAGCACTTTCATTTAATTAGTGTAGATCCCTGAACATGGCCCATATGGATATTAAATTCCAGTTAATGGATGCCAGGTTTCAACTTATGATTATCGCACCCAGTCCGTGATAGAGTCGCACGGATGGTCTCTTGTACCACCTATAATACCGAAGAAAGCGAATCATTACTAGAGGTGAAACGCGTCTCAAAACGATAAAGATTTTATGCAGCGGTAAACTGGAGAAAAATTGAAGAATATGTGAATAAATGGTGGTGTACTATGATGCCAGCTAATTATGCGCATAACGTATATGAATGAAGGCTACACATACAGCTACGTCTACTATGAAAAAAAGAAGTATTAAAAGTAGATCCTTTAAAAAGTTCGCAGGTGCTGTTTACTTTTTTTACCAACACCCAAAATAACACCTCACGGTTTGATGTAGATCCTACAAAGGGCAAATAATATTATTGGTAACGGTAAACTTTCTGCTGATTTAACCATCACTCTTTTGATAAGATGATTGCGGCTATCGAAGGTAAAAAAAGTTCGATGGTTGAAAGCCTATGGTAATTCCCAATTTTAAGTTCGAAGATAATCTAGCTGGTGTTGTTTAAAAGTGGTGGTTTAGGCCCCTTAGCATACACGAGTTTTTTGATGTAAAGGGAAATGCGTATACTACCTTCTTTATTTCTTCAGAAGTAGTTAAAATGGAAATTAGTACTTGGGAAGTTATCGATTAGAAAGCCTACATTTTACTCTGTGGTCACCTAATGAATTCCTGGAGGAAACCTCTAGAAAACCATTTGGTAAAAATATGTCCGTAGCCATGAATAAATAACGAAAGACAGGTATTTACCAATCAGGTCCATGAATTAGAGCACTCTCTGCCAATTAATATGATATTACCAGGAGAGAAAATGTGAGCTTAATTTAACGAATTTTCCAACGCATGGGAACATATTATGCGGCCGGTTATACCAGCTTCAATTTTAGCACCTAAATCCAAAAGATATATAGATTAGGATGATAACAACACACTTATGCAGCGCTAACTCCTGTAAGTCAAAGCCTAGAGTATGAGCGTAAAGGTAATGAAGTGCACATCTATAATGTCTATGATTCGTAGTCACTTTTACACAGATAATATTGAAGGGTGTAAAAGTAGGAGATAAGGTATATTTTCCATATTACCACCACGAACAAGATTTTGATGCTAACAACGGTTTTGCCATGATGGTCAAAAATAACTTACAGAGCTTTTAATTAAATGCCAAGGACAAACAAAACATCTGTATGGAGCCTAAAAAAGTAGGAGGGTTGGCCATTTGTATTGACCGATTTCTTGTTCTTGCTTACAACCAAAGAAATGCATGGGGTTTATAATGTTCGAGTATCTCCAGCAGACTCTAACGTAGAACTCACATTGGTCATGTAGGAGAATAAATCTTCTTTTTAGAAGTTCTTTTTTAAACTTAAAAGCGGGTAACGTTTTATAACCTGCCCGCTTTTTTTTATTACCAACCCACGAAACAACCTCCACCATTAAATTAAAATGTAATTTAAAATGTATCAAGTTAATGAAAAAAGCGAGTATAAGTAAATGAATGGTTTGGTTCTTTTGTTACTTCTTGGATTGTAATTTTCTTTCCTTTATGGGAATATTATGCTAGGAGCACCAACAGATCCTGAACCTTTAGGAATGAACATCTATATAGATTGGTATCCAAGGTTTTAATGAATTTGGACATTCAAAATATAGAAACGGACTAAACCTACTGATATTAGGAATGAAAACGCTTTCTAAGCCTGATGATATTGTGGGAATTTTAGTACTTTTCCTAAAGTTATCGAGGTATGGTTTTCTTAGGTGTACTAAAGGTTTTGTTAGTTTTATTGGAAAAGTTAATACTAAATGGTTTTTTAGGATGGCTCATTTTAAATGTCTTTTTAGTAATTCTAGGAATGTATTATTTTTTAATGCCTGATGACAGATTATGGTAACCAACTTTAGACCACACGCGATCATGAGAAATTGCAAATCCTGATGGTTCACCATGAGTTCAAACCACCATTAATTGGCAAAGCAAAAATGTTAAATTTCGATGTTGATTCTTGGCCACGAAAGCAGGTGCTTCATAATGATGTATTTCAGGTAGGCAATTAAACTTTTGTTTGCCTTTATATGGGGAAAAAAGTAGTACTACAAAAACTAAGCTAAAGTTTTTTATTTTTATCTTGTTTCAAAACAATAGTAAGTGATTTATTGAAAGAATAGAGAAGCCGTTTAAGAATGATGAGGTAAAATCGTATTCTTATCGCTAGGCTCTTCTATTCTTTTTTATCATTTTGCTTAAAAAAATAAATTCTATGTAAAAAATACGTATTTCTTTTTCGTCAATTGCTTTGGTATGCACTCCGTGCAGCATAAGGTCCTGAGCCCATTGCCTTACGGTTCAGATGGGTGTCCATTTTTGTAGCATGAACCATTGTTGGACAACAGTATGCAGCAAATATGTATAACAAAAAAAGAAAGAGTTTTTAAGTTTGATGCCAGAATGTATGCTCAATCAATTAAAGACCTTTGAGAAAAATTCTGTTGCCACTGTTTTTAAGTGACCGATTATGAAAATCCAGGAGAACTAATTGATGCCACGAATGCCACCTATTTAATTAGTCAAATTTCCTGAGCCCCATGGGTGCCTATTTAATTCTTTTAAAAATAAATTGACCTAGCTGAAAAATAGTGCAAAAGATAACCAAGGTGACTTGTTCACTTGGGAAGGTATTCAAATGAGATTTATTGATAAAAGGGACGAAAAATAGTTAAAGAGTAGTATGGAAAAACCCAATACACGAATTAGATAAAAGTTGATTGTTTAAGCCTTTTAGAAAAATAATTTTATGGTCGTTTAGGTTTTATCGCTGATAACACCCTTTTATTCATTACCGACAACCCTATTAATTATGATACTGAATGAGGATTGTATTTTATGTTATTCCTCAGAAGGGAGTTAAGGTAGATGCCATGGCCGAAAAAAACAGGGTATCTTTTCAGGTTATAATAATAAAAAGCATTAAAGATATGGCAATCTGTTTTGTTATTTGAGAGTTTATGAACTGGTGGACTTTTGAGGCCAAAATAAACCTTCGAAAATTGTTGAAGGCGTGCAGGATACCATTAGCCCAAATTCAAGCAAAAAGTCCCTAGTTTATTAATGATTTTTATGTTTCGGATGAAGTCAAGGAACAAATGCCATCGTTTACAAAATTCAATTAAAAAATATTACTGGGAAGTTTAGAAACTCCTAAATGAAAAAAAAGAAAAGAATAAAGAAAAGAAATAAAAGAAAAAAGAAAAGAAAACACGGTTTTTTTGGTTCTTCCCTGATTGAAAGCATTCTACAATTAATCTCTTTACTTTTTAGCTTAAATTCGGAAGTAAAAAAAATTCAACTATAAAAAAAGCTATGTTACAACTGATAGATACCAAGAATAAAAGATCAAAGTTTTAATGCCATTACAGGTGGCAAAAACTGGTAAAAACAGACGTTCTCCGAAATACTTAGTATTAGTTTTAGAAAAAAGGAGCTGTTTTTTTCCCCAGAACAACCTCACCTAGCCGATGCCATTAGTGGTGGTTGCAAAGGCTCCATTGTATTTCAATAAATCAATAAAAAAGAATTTTGAGCTTAAGCACACAAGAACATTTTAAGTTTTCCTAAAGAAGTGGCAACATTGGGTAGAGCTTACGAAAGATTCAAAATTTTGATCATTAGATGATGGTATATAATAAACAATCTACTTACGTTTCCCTTTTTTTATGTTAGGACTGATCTCCTATGGTAAAAAGCCATACGCTATTTGTGAAACCTTGCGAGTTAGCTTCTATTAAAACCTGGTAATTGCCTATGCAGCAAGTTTGATACGCTGTTAATCAAAAGGCACCTACAAAAGGTTTAATATTCTCAATAGATAAGCCACTAACCCTATTGGTGAAAATTATCACCATAAATTGATGGCGAAAAGCAAGGTGAAATTAATTGAATAGCCTCAGATTCAATGTTTACTATAGGACGGACCTCCTTTATCATCAAATGTAGGCACTAGTTTAATACTTCTGATTATGGCGGCAATTCGCGTGTAAATGAATGAAGTGAGCATTTTGTGATTCAAATATATAGTTTTTAGAAAAACTTTTTTGGTATTTATTTAGAAAAATCAAACACGGAAAAGTGTACCATAATAAAGATTATGCGAGGCTAAAGATGAATAACAATTCTGGTAACGGAATTCCAATTGGTACTCCAAAAATGTAGAGGTAAAGGCCAGAATAAATTGTTCAACGGAACGCGAGAATGGTATTTATTTAGAGTTTTCGATAACATTACCACATTCACAATAATAAAAAGCAACAAAATAACCTAAGGTATAGGTTTGCCAATTTTTATGTTTCGAATGATGATGTGTATACCAAAATACGTTTGAAAATAATGGTGCTGGTGTAGCAGTGATGTTCTCAATAAACGGATACGGAAGGGAAAAATAATACTTTTAAGTACAAACTGGGGAACAGCTTCCTTTGGTATGCTGTTAAAAGAAATTAAAAACGACACCGAAATTATTGAAATACCTATTGAGGAAAATAAACGATCGGATAAACATTGAAGGCTCTAATTAGAAATCACGTATAAAAACAATACGTTCGTTAAAAAATGCTGGGCCTGTAAAAGTATTAGGTGCCTGGCTAATGAAAAATAATTTATCAAATAATAATTTTATGCATAACTCCTTTGATATTCTTACAATAGCAACTTAAATGATAATGTTTTTGATCAAATTAACTGGAGTGATTAATCGGGTTACGATTAGAGATAAAAACGATATTGGTGAACCTATCCGACCGACCGTAAACTATTCTTCTTATATTGTCAATAGAAACCCCTGACGACTATAGTGTTATTGCGTATTTATTATGGATATAATTGATTTTTCAGAAAAAGTATCTCCTGTTTTACACCTGACAACCTTATGGATTCGAACCCATTAAATGAAAAAAAAATAAAATGATTCAAAGTACAAAATTTATAATAAAAAATTTTGGCAAAAATCAAGTCTTTAGAAGCTTGGATTTGCATATCGAAGGTGGAGGTATTATTTGCTTTTTAAGGGAGACCCCTAATGGATCGGTAAAAACAACACCTTATTAAAAGCCGTTTTAGGAAACGGTACCCAATAAAGGAACTATTTCTGTTTTTAGGAAAATCCATTAAAAATAATCTGGAAATACCGTCAAGAAAATAACATTAATTACAACAGATTGCTTGAGTTTCCTGGAAATTTGAAACGGTCAAAGAACTGATCCAACATGATAAAAGATTTGCGCCAAAAACCCACTCAAGAAGCAATTTTGATCGAAACCTTTTGGGTTTAACACCTTTTTAGACAAAAAAACTGGCCACACCTTTCAGGGGTACCAAACAAAAAGTAAATATTGTTTTTGGCTTTATGTTCGGATAGTCCTAATTATTATTTTAGATGAGCCTACAATACGGTTTAGATCCTCTGGCCCGTAATTCGTTTAAAAGCTTAATTCAGGTAAAAAGAAACGAGGAAAACTTATTTTGTTACTCAAACATATTGATGCAATTCGTAGCAGAAAATTGCCGACGAGATTGTGTAATTTATTTAGAAGGAAAAATTTACTTTAAAAGGCAGTGTTCCTGAATTGTTACGAAACACGAAACAAACTGACTTTGAGAACACGCCATAGCACCATAGCAAAACACCTTCAAGCCATGTTTAAAATATTAAAAATAGTTTTTTTTACGATTTTATGCGCAAGTCCTTGGAGCTACGAATACTTTTGTTTTATTTACTTTTGATTTCGTCTTGTATTTTTTAAATAACGAATGTGTCGAAAGCGTCATCATATCACCTAATGACATATATTATAGTACTCGTCCGTTAGAATTGGAAACAATATTTGGGGTGATGTATTACTATAAACTCCAAAGAGTTTAACAGAGCTGTTATTGCACAACCCATAAAGCGACTCAATTTTTTTTTTAGGACAGTATTTTTGGTTGGCGGGTTCTTTAAGTCTGAGTTTTTGGTACTTGGCTTGGTATTCCATTTGTATGTATGGCTATTTAGAAAGTGATGCCATTTTGATTCCTCTTTATTACTCGTCACGGTGCGTTTTGACCTCTTATTTTTTACGGTTCTAGCCTTTAACATTGCGTAATCGAACGGAAAATAAAATTAAAGGATTTGGGTATGCCGTGCACTTGGTTGTTTTTAGCGGTAATTTATGACGTATCTTTTTAATGTCTTTGATTGTTTTTGAAGATAACCCCCCCCCCCCCTTTAAGAAAACCCAACCCCTTTTTTTTCGCCTTTGGCGCCACCTATTTAATTTTAATCCAAATATATTTATCAAAGAACTCTTATTTTAGTAAAACTTGATATTTCTGACGCTTTTAGGATATACAGGAGCGGTTTTTAAGCCAATTTTTTTTGGAACGCAATATCGGGGTAATCATATCCGTATCTGTTTTAAGCTTATGGACACTATTCCACTTTGGTTTTTTACATTTTAAAGCAAAAAGGAAAGGATTTTTAAGGATATTTATTAGGCCTAAGCCTTGGCTGCTATCATTCCACCAGCTAATGGAAAATAAAATATGACTAGCTCTCTTTATAGAAAAATAGAGGGGCTTTTATTTTGTGCCTAAGACCTAAGGGTAGTAAAACCCTGAAGTTCCATCATCTGTATGGTCGATTTAAACGGATCATAGTTAATCATGAAGCCTTGTGGATCTACAGTGGTAAGAGCAAACGTATTTATAGGTTGGCATAAAACGGTCATGCCTAAAGAAAATCTCGTAATTTTTTTGTAATAAACAGCAGTACTGTAAGCATTAGGTCCTTTTATCTCATCAAAAACGGCGAAGAAAAGCAATTTTCTCGCCGTTATATCGAGATGAATCTAAGCTACGCCACTTCCACGCTCAAAGTGGCTGTTTCGCGATCAATGCTTACGATACCTTCCTATTATTGGTCTAAAATTATAGTTTTAACTGCTTTGAAGAGTGCGCCGTCCCCTTGCGCCTATCAAATTTTTGATAGTAGGGCAAATCCTTCCTTTAAAGTTGGCAAGCAAATTTTTGTATACTTTGATTGCTTGTCTGTAGGCGTCATATTGTGCGCTCCACGGATTATTACTGAATATAATCCTAGGTACATCTGTAACTCTTTGATAAACATATTGGGTCGATCTGTTCTAGTCATCGTATTAGCCTTTTCCGTAATATGTGAAACCATTTCTGACAAACTAAGAATTTTGTTGAAAATACCATATTGGGTCCGGACAAATAGATACCCCTTTAACATTCAGTTTTTGGGTGTTCTAAGCATAAGGCGAGTAGGGCAGAAGTACCGTAGCCCCACACAGTAATGAGTTTTTTCAGTGATTTTATTCAACATAAGAAGTCCATGTTTTTTTTGGGGGTAATTTTTGATCTTCTAATTCCCTTAATTTTTTAAGTGTTGGTAAATTGCCGGGATGCGGTACAAATACCAATTTTCTAAAACTCTTTAATTGGAGCCAACAAACTTTTTAGGGCAAGCACGTCCCCGGTCTTCCTTATGGGCATATTTTTAGCCTTTTCTTCATCTTTTAATTGCCTTTTAAACTGTGAAATGGAATTCCTAAGGGAAGAAATAAGTACTCAAATACAAATCTTCTCTTTCGCAGCTAACTAAAAACTAATTCAGGTTTTTTGATCAACGGTTGGTCGCCTCAAGGCACTACAAAAAGGCGTTCCCCAACCTACGGCAATCCATCCAGTATGATGCAAAAGAAAAATCATGTTCCTCGCAGTCCCAACCACCAACCTTGTCGTACGTTTTAAAGGTAATCCATAGTAAGAATCTTTTATTTTAGCGGCGTAAGTGCGGCAGTTACTAGCTGGATATACGTCACGATTGAAATTTCTTTGTTCTTAACTCCTCTAAAGAATAGGCCCCATTAAAAACCATCTGTAGCAAAGGCACATGACTCCGCAGTTTAAACCCAGAATTCTATCGATATTTCGGAACTCCAAAGTCTTTTTGGCCAAAAACTTTCCTTGAATTAAATGCCGAACGAATAATCACTAACTTTAAAAAACGATTTTTCTTTTTGATATATCCGTTTTCAATCAAGGGAAAATGTCTCCAACTGCCTCCATATAGCTTGTACAATCTTGGGTTCATGCCCGCAGAAAGTATTCACAGAGAAACTTAAAGTACTAATTTGGCATACCCCCGAAGGGCAGCGGAAGCAATCATTAAAATTCGTAGCTAATTTTTCTTTTTTCAGTAAATTGGTCCTTGCTACTTTAGTCATGATATTCACATCAATACGACCCATTTTCAGTTTCAATCGATCAAAGTTAATGTCATCCAGGGTAAAACCTCCTGAAATAATTTTTTTAAATTCTTGTTTAGATTTGAAGATTCAGAAGATTGCAAAGTATTTTTTAAAACCTCAGCTCGTAGAATTGAAATGTAAAAAATTTTTTAAATCTTCCAAACTTTTTCAGCTATCTGAATTAAATTAAAGGTATGATGTGATTTCTTAGCCCTAAAATCTTCTACCTTATCTGTAAATTTTCAGAATAGGTTTTTTCAATTTGTCGCAAGTACATTTTCCGTAATTTTTCAATAAAATATCATCACTAATGAAATAATCAGAATCTAATCCGTACTGTGAGACTTTTTAAAGGAGAATCATGGGTGAATCCCTATTCCCATAACAGGAATATGAAAGGAATGTATCTTGCATAAGTGCTATTTTTTTAGGTACAAAATAGTTTTAAGTTTGGTGCCATTTACGGTTAAAAGTAAAAAAAAATGGCATTAAAACATGATATTTATCAAGTTTACGAGTTAAAGGCATATAGACCTAAATTTTTAAAATAGGTCATATCTTATAGTTTCTTGGGCTTAGCCATTGATAGCGACCAGCCCTTGAGATGATATGCAATCTCCAATAGAACCATAAATTTCTATGATTTAAACCTAAACCGTCAATTTAATCGCTAGCCCAAATATTTTTGAGAGTAAGGGAAAATCAAAAAAACCTAATATTTTTTAAGGCCTAAAGAGTAGATGTTTTCCCTAAAACATTGATATTGCTTTTCGTTTATTTTGCAATTGCCGCCTTTTTTCGCGTGGGTATGCGCTGTTTTGCTATCGCCACATCCCAAAATTATAAAATTTTTATGTGCCAATACGCATTCGCATATTGCGCTTTTTAGGTGGGTGTATGTAGCGATAACGACAACTTTGTAGCTGTTTACCTTAAAGAAAACAGCACAGTTTCTAGTAAGCTATTAAATGGCTGTTTGTTTTTACATCAAGTGACGCTTATAGGAATGTTACTAACATTTCCATTTCAAGGCTATGCGCTTTTCTATTATTCTTTTCCTACCTTGTTTTTTAAATTTTTGCTTTTTCCCCCGTATTGGTTTTACATGGTTTTTTAATAAAAAAAACACCGATTTAACAGTAAAACATTGGCCTCTTTTAAAAATGATAAAAATGCGTTGTTTATTTGGTCATTCAAGTATTGGTGCTTGGCTTTGGGAGCTATTATGACCGTTTTGGGACTTAATCTATTTGGTAAACCGAATGGCTATTTATTTTTATTTACATTTTTTTTATACAACGGTTGGAATGTTTACTAACTCTTATAGGGCTTTTTATGTATATTCTTAGAAGCAACATCAGATACTATTCATAAAAAACAATTTAAGTTTTGTATGGGTTTTAAATGCAGGAGGTATTGCTACATTTTTTTTATCGACCTTATGGACATCCATCGATATTCTTAAATTTTTAGCCGGAATTGGAGCTTGTGTCAACCATTGCCTTTATTTTTTAGGATATTGAATATGAAAAAGAGAAAAATTGAAACCTATTTTTCAAACATTTCGATCAAGATCTTGATAGTATTGCGCGTTTATTGGGGCTTAAAGTATGCCTTGCAAAAGCATCGCTTTTCCCTATAAGCATTTACGCTACCTATTTGAGTTTTAAACGCTAGGCAATTTACACCTCACTTTTTAGTGTAGTTGAGTTTAAGTCTGTTTTTTTTCCGATTAATTTCAAAATTTTTAGCAATAAATAAAAATCAATCTACTGTACGTATCGGATTTAGGGACAGAATTTTAATTTTTACAAGATTTGCGCAATGCAAAAGCTAACTTTATTTTCGTATATTTTGAAGCACTCAACACACAATTTTTTAATTGCTTTAAGCTTGCTGTGATCACCGTTCAAAATCTAAATAGTTTAGATAATATGTGCAGCTCATGTGGCGATACTGAAAGCAACACTCATCAGTAATAAGTAAAGGTAATCTAGTTAGTTGCGCCAATACCGCTGCATTAAACGAACATACATACAATAGTTATTAAAAAAAAAAAAAAGTTTTCTTTAGAAAAATTAAAAAAGCAAAAACCCCCTTTTTATTTGAGCAGCACTTTTTAATATAACATGCAGCAATTGAGCTAAACAACTTTGACCCAAATAATAGCAATGGGCAGAATAGCCTAATTGCTTCCTTTAAACTCAAGTAAACAGATATGATATAGGTTCATGCTTTATTTTAAATGGGTTATTGTTTTATTATCATCAATTTTAACTTTGTAACGGTGTCACTATTACTAATGGGCACATGATGTATTGCACAAGTTCAAAATGACGATGATTTGTTTGTTTAAGCTTAGGATACCAAAAGTCTTTTCTAATAGTTCTGCTTTAAGGAAAAATAAAGAATGTTTATTCCAAATGTAATATGTAAGAAGGTCGTCTTGAATTCTTTTAATAAAAGAGAACGCAAACTGATAGGTAGAACAAAGCATCTTTTTGGACGGTTGATACCCTTTTAATGATCTCAAATTTTTCTAAAACCCACCTCATTATCATTTCCGTGCCATCACACTTGAAGGGGGTTTTTGTACCGTTCCAAAAGCTGAGTTTTAATGCCTCACATGTTTTTTTTCGAAGCCAACCATTTTCTTAACATATGGAAATAAAATCAGCTCTCTTTCAAATGTCGCATGGTAAGCTCGCCGGCACTGACCTCTAAATAAATCAAAAACTTTCTTGCAATCTGGATGACGGGCAACCGTGAACTCTATTTATTTTTTTCTAAATACTGTAAACAATACAGGAAGTTCCTCCACATAGGCATGAATTGTTTTTTTCAATATGGGCTCGCTAAACACTAAGCCATGTTTTTATAATCTTCAAGATCTTGGTATTTCGAATTTTCGATAGCTTCTAAAGCTTCATAAACTAAAGTAGCCATTGAGTTGTTTTTCAGAGCAAGCCTGTTCATCTTCTTCGGCCATTGCACACAGAAATCGAATTCCGAAATTTTCCAAGATACCGCGCGAGTTCTGTAGTCTTTTGCACTATCTCGCCAAATTTTCT
>Ga0163217_1079022_pt1 | contig 15215 bp, 9 predicted proteins | sample SynspAceP_FD_185933 | JGI IMG/M metagenome (GOLD analysis project Ga0163217, IMG submission 185933) | Saline lake microbial communities from Ace Lake in Antarctica - Synechococcus sp. Ace-P (PacBio error correction) | ecosystem: Environmental > Aquatic > Non-marine Saline and Alkaline > Saline ...
CAAAAGAGGAAAAAGAAGAATGAAGTTTTTTTTTTTTGGGGTCACAGCAAAAAGTTGGGTAGGTTTTTTAAACCATCATGGGATTCAAGCCGGGAGCAAAGTCCCCAATGGGGGTTGATTCTTTGCCTTGACACTTGGAGTGATGGCAAAGTGCACAGGTCTTCGCCCCGGCCCCCAGTTCAGTATCTACATTAGGTCCAAACAGGTGTTTTCTTTTAGCAGGAGCCATTTTTAAAGCAACTTTTAAGGAAAATCCTATTTTATTATAGCACCTGTCCCACTGGAGAATGGCTTATGGTTGCCGCAGTAATTTTTTCGCATTAGGCGTAGGTATTTCTGGCCCGGTAATGGTTGGAGCTGTAAGCACAAAGAGTACCACTTAGTGGAGCGCTTGGTTATGTCAAATTATCGGTGGAATAGGAAATGTTTTCCACCGCTATTTTCCCAAACCCAATAATTGGCGGCCTGGATTGAATGGCTCAAAATGCTGCCATGTCAGCAGCAAAAAAGGGCTATCCGGAGCCGATCTGGATTGGCAGCTGGACAGGAAGGAAACTTGCAAAAAAATTCATGCTCTTCCCAACTCATACTGATCCGTACTCTTCAACGATATTCTTTCTTTTGGCAAAAGAATTCAAAATCCAACAGTTCGCGATACCTAACGAAACACTAATTAAAATTTAAAAAACACCTTCGGGCTGTTTTTTTTTTGCTTCTACTTTTTTTGTTCCCCAAGTGAGTTAAATTTCATTCGCTCTCAATCAAACTTATTCAAAATGAAAAGAACACTCCAGCACTTGGGCATTGCTATTTCCTATTCATTCCATACTCCCTTGCACAGCAAATCTCCTGAAACCGTTCAAATTCCATGAAGACCAGCGATATTTCATTACTGCTAAGGAGACCCTTTCTTTTGGATAGCAGATACGCATGGGAAATTAATTCCCATCGAATTGGATTTGGAAAGAGAGCAAAATCTATTTTGACAAACGTGCGAGTTCAAAAGGATTCAATTGTAGTCCAAGCAGTTGCATTAGCAGAGCTAGATGGCCTCAATGACCCCAATGCAAATGGTTATAAACCCTTTTATTGATGAACCTATCCAAAGCCTAATGAAGCCTATTGGAAACATGTAGACGCCATTATCAATCTTGCATTAGAGCGGAATATTCATACTGCTCTACTCCTACATGGGGCGATAAACTAACCAAAAGCTAGCTGGGGCAACTGGACCTGCGATTCTCATTCTAAATCGGCATATGACTTCGGTAAAATGGATCGGGAGGAAACGATACGCCAATAAAAAACATCATTTGGGTCTTGGGTGGAGATCGAATCCCAGAAAAGACTCTGATGACTGTAGCTTTGGAATCAGATGGCCAAGGATTCCTAGAAATACGAATCCCAGATAACAAGCAGTTGATAACCTTCCACCCTCAGCCTCCGAACCTGGAGGAATCCAAATTGGTTTCATCAAGAAGCATGGTTGGATTTCAATATGCATCAAACAGGTCATTGTCCCACAGCCTACTTATCAAAAATTGCGATGATTTAGCGCTTACGCCAATAAAACCAACATTAGATGGTGAGCTTGTATGAGGAACATCCAAAATGCTTTCAATGCAAAGGAACTTGGCTACACGAAGCGACAGATATCAGGAAAATAATGGTACTGGAATGTCTTGCAGGTGCCGACGTCCAGACTTATGCTGTCATGCAGTCTGGCAAATGTACGATCTGGATAAAACACCAGTAAAATGCTCCCTTAAAGCCATGGAGTCTTTCGCTCGATCTAGGGTGCAAAATCAGGTAAGAAACTTGAAGTCATTGATGCTTAGCCCAACCCTTATTTTTGACGAATTTCCAGATAGGTTTGATTGTGGGAGAGCAGCAAGATAAAAAATACAATGAAACTTATGTTTCAGTAACGCGCGGGAATAAAAGCGGGAGTTTACGCCTTTTTTAATTTTTCCTTGACGGCAAAAAAATTTCAATTGATCTGAAAAATCTAGCTGGAAAAAAAACTTTTACAATAACCCTGGTTGACCCTCCCGAACTGTATGCATTTTAATAGGAAATGGGGGGAATCCACTTCCAAAAGGAACGAACTTACTATTACCCCACCTAGCTTTCGAAAGAGGTAACGATGGGTTCTGATTATTGATCCTTTGGATTATTCCCACAAGTATAACTTTGGTAATCACCCTTGACTAATGACAAAGCCTTACCGGCATCAAATTCTCGTAGGTGATTGCTTCGTACGCTTGCTAAATTCAATATTTCCATTGCCTCAAGAAGTAGTTTCGTTTGTGAAGCAATATGGTACAGGCCCATTGATTTCGCTTGATATCCACTAATTTGGTATTTCTAAAAAGCACACCCCCGACAGTAGAAATAATTAGAAAAGGAATAAGTTTTTTCATTTTAGGTATATAGAGCCTGAATAGAATGGAACTAAAAAGAGGAAAATTAATTTCTAAAAAAATATGGATTCAAAAGAACCAAGAGATACAAAGAAAAAAAAGCTCAGTTGAAATCCATGAAGCTAATTACCTTATGCTCGTCAAGAATTCATTCCCGATACCCACCGCCGGATTGAAACCTCTTGAACTTACTGAAGGTCAGGAAAAATAAAAAGCTCAACTTTAACATTGAGCTTTGTGACCTCGTCAAGATTTCAAACTTGAAAACCTCCTGAGCGTAACCAGGTGCTCTATTCAGTTGAGCTACGAAGCCGTATTGGATTTGCAAAGGTAATTTTAAATCATTTTTTTTCCAAATATAGTTGCCAATTAAAATTCTGACTTCTAGAAAGTTTCCTTGTCCACTTTAAGAAAATAATTAAGATCAAAACAGGGGTAAATCACTAAGGATTTCCTATTTTTGCCGGGGATCCACAGCCAAAAAAGTAATTATTTTGATGAAAAAAATATTTCACATTCTTGCTCGCTCTTTACTTGTTCAGGAGTTTTTTGCCGCAAGAGACTACAAAATGCCTAAAAATCCGATTGGAGGCAGAACCAAAATATTCCCAGTGATTTAAAATTTTGAAATTCGGTTTTTTCCTCATTCAATATCGCCCCCTGAAGAACTAGGTATAAACTTCTTTCCTTCTCGACTTTCAGCGTTATACAAATATCCTGTAATCAGTATTTGGAGAAAATCCGGGATGACCCCTTGATTATCGCCTTGGTATTGCCACAGAATAATTTGGATTTAAGAATGATCAAACTCATCTTCAATAACGCAGATTTAGGTCCGGAATCGAGTGATTACTTGATATTACGATGTCTATGGGACAATATCCGATCAATAAAATGTGGTATCCGCGAATTACTTTGACATCCAATAGATTTCCACCTCACCTGAAAAAGGCAAATTATTCCAAAGGATTCCGGGTGAGCCTTGGCTAAAATTGGTTATCTCTACAGATTTCACACTAAAATTTATCCTAAACCGAAGATTTTGACGGCTTGAAGCGGAAAGTGAAAAGATTCCAAAATATGGAATTGAAAATCCGCTATGGCATAAATCACTTTAAGGCCGGATCTCCTGGTTTTTATGTTTGGAGCTATTTTGGATTAAATAATGTATTCCAAAGTGGGGTCAAGGCCATTTGGGAAATCAGCGAGTCAATTTGAGCTTTTGGAGGGCTTTGAATGTTTTCCTAATGAAATAGCAGAAACACATAAAAAAACCGAATCTGAAAGATTCCGGTTTTTTTATGACCAAAGCATTGAAAAGCCCAATGAAACAGACAAGAATCCGAAAATCATACCGCATATATCTCAAATGCTATGCGCTTCTAAATAAAGTCCTTGCTGAGCCCACAATGGCATTAAGTTTATGCCACATCAATAAGGGATACAAGGCTTTAAAGAGGGAATTTCAATTCTGGACTATTACAAATGGCGAGGAGGCCTCCCATCGCCAGTCATGTGCGCAGACATTTTCCAAAAAAAAAAGGTAAATTTCCTGTAAGCCCGATTACAACTATTGAAATCACCGCCAGAACTTGCCATAGAACGGTCTATCTCTGTCTTTCAATGAGGACAATATAAGGTCAATAGGTAATAGATACTCGTAATCGAAAATGGAATCGCGCGATCTTGAATTGTCTCCATATGTAAGGTCTTTCAAAAGTCCACGCAAAATCGCAAATCCCAAAATAGTGAATTCATGGAATCACAAAAGTCGAGAGCACAATCAGGTATAGATGTTTTGCTTGAAAGAAGGGGAAGACTTTGTCGCTTCGGTAGGACAAAAAGGATAAGCACAAACACAAATGCCGATAATCAACGCTTGAAATATAATGGACTAGTAAGGCAAGGATTCGCTTCACTAACATATTCTTTCTAATCGAGGCTACCGAATCTGAAGTTGCTCCACGGTATTTAGCAACCGTTCTTCGAGGCAATATTATACCCCCCAAAAAAGCCCCTTATTCAACATCTTACCTAATTTTTGCATCAGAAAGTGGACGTTTTTTAATCTTCATCATTTACCATATCGGCTGCAATAGCAATTTAACCTCCGCGATTACTCACATCCCCCACTATTCCGTAAGCTATTCCCTCAGGAAAAAAGTATTTTAGCGGAATACCCAAACTCTGTTTGTATCGCCTTACTTATTTGCGACTCGAGAGAAGGTAGAAAATGTCCAGTGTCCAATTCTTTCCGCAATATCTTTCAAGATCAATTGGTCTAAAATCGTCTCATCCCCATCCAAAGAAAAACTCTTTTTGATAGTTTAAATATAGCCTCCTGGTTCGTATAGTGTGTTTTGAACGAGCTGCTTTATCGCAATCGATAGAACCACTTGCTGCGTCCAACTTCTGTTTTAACGAAAGTGACTGTTCTTTTAATTTTTTTTATCCTTCTATCACTCTTAATCATACGCATACAACCATTTTCCTGAATACGATCGGGAAATTTCGAAGTTCGGGTGATTTTTTTGAATTTAGGCTATCTCAATTTGCCTCCAAACTTGAACTCAGCATAAAGTCAGGAATAATATATTGACGTTCTTATACCAAGCCTTCTGCAACTCCGCCGGTTTAGGATTAAGTCTAGTACATTCAAGATTGACAGCATCTTTAATCTCATCTCTGAGAGATTCACACTTTTTTTGAATTTTTGAAAAATGGGCTTTTTAGTAAACTCTTCGAAAGCAATCTTGGATTATCATCAATGCGTGCCGAACAGCAGGATCATCGGGAGCTCTCTACGCTCCAGTTTTGAATCATCAAACATTCCTGGAGGTTCGCGCAGCAATTCCGCTGCTGGAATCAAAAAGGTTTTGTATTTTTCGGAGAATTTCCTTCCAGCTCATCGTAATCCGTTTTTCAATGTTTTTGCTGAAGGCCAGATCGTTAATGATCGCTTTCCAATCCCTTCGATATATCCATCATTTTCAATGCTTCCAATTAGCTGCCTTCCAATTGTTTTTTTTGACTCTCATCGATTCTTAAAAATTTAATTGAGAGATCAACTGCTCGTGTAAAGAGCTATTACTTGAAATCGGAATTTCACGGTCATCCGTCATCAGGAGAGTAGTTGCCCATCTCCCTGCATTTTTGTATCCACCGTAAATCATCGTCGAGGTAATCATCAGATACGTCACTGTTCTTCAAAGAAAAAAATCTTCTTCAAATTATCCTCATATTCCCTCATTCTGAGCTTTTCCTGATCTTCAGTTTTTCCTTCTCTCTTCCAAAAGCAGGATTAAATTCGAGTCTTCTTGTTCGAGTACAAGTTCTTGCGGTAGGTACCCCTGCAGGAAGTTTAATAAACTGAATATCTGCTGAGGAGAAAGCCTTTGAAAGTTGACGCTTAAGATTTAATTTTTCATTCAGAATTTGAATAAAACCTTGAATTCGGGTCCAAAAAAAGCTTTTCCATTTTGAAAAAGCTATCAATGCCAAAGTTAGGAAAAAGGAGCAAATTTTTTGATACAGCTATTTAAATCGTTTTTTTGCTGTCACACATATTTAAGCAGGAAATCTTACCTTCCCGAAAAATAATCACCAATGGCATTTAACAAGCGGATCAAAATCAAAACCATCCTAGAAACAGCCTCCAAATTGGCTCAGAAGTATTTACTTATGGAGGATTAGGACCAAAAGAGGAAATAAAAACGTGTCCTTTCGTTTTGCACTAACGACGGTCCCCCCCCAAATTTTTGTTTTTTTCCTTTTTAACCAAAAATTTTTTTTATTCCCCAAAAAGTTTTTTGGGGGGGGGGTTTTTGGGGGGGGGGCCCCGGGAAAAAAAAAAAAAAAAAAAAAAAAAAATCCTTCCTTGATCAGCGAAGAAGTCCTTGAAAAAATGTTCCACCGTGCCCTGCATTAAAGCTACCGGAATAGTAACTGCATCACGGGATCAGGCCAAAGTTCCGAGTTTATATCGCTTCGGGCTATTGAAAAATCTCGGGAAGGCAGAATCCTGAAAAATACCCATTGCAACCAAAAAAGACTCACTTGAATTTCTCTGGGAGATTGCACATTTGAGAATCGCGCACCAACAACCTTTAGTGGCGGTCTTACCGTGTGAGGCCCTGCTTTTGGCTTTCGCTGTCAATAAGTTAATTGTCAACGATAAAGGCTTCTTTCTATCCATACGCAAATATCAACTGCCTGATGGCAGAAGGAGCAGGGAAGACATTCTCAGGTGAACTACCTGAACTGACTAATCCTCCACAAAACAGAGATGGTAAAATTGGGATTATAAACCAAGATTTCCTTTGAAACGGGAAACAAACCTGACAGTATCTGGACAATTAGAGGGAAGAATTGCAGCAATGGCATTAGCAGAAATCTAACACCTTCGGTTCCTACCTCCGAAGCAGAAGACTCCGAATACCACCGTCACCTCGCTGAGTTTTTGGATGATTGGACCCTGAGATTGGCTTCTTATGATGCGGAAGAACAATGCTTGAACCTTGCTGAGGAATTTCTTGAAGTATGTGATCACTAATGCTTTGGAAACTGTCAAGAAGACCTTCAATTTCTTGTAAGAAGGTTAGCTGAAGAGGAAAGTGCACAGCCTTGCAGATCACGCGGGCAGAGTTGGATTAATTGACAAATTAAAAAATTTGTCTCAGAAAATGACGTTTACAGGATCACTTATAACCGAGGCTATCGACATTCTGAGGATTCCAATCCTAATAAGAAAAAGAATTCCAATATCTGAATCGATTCTTGGGGTGGCTGACCTTACAGTCCGAGCACGGAGCGGTTCTCTTAGTGGAGAAGCTTTCAAAAAAAAGCCGGTCATCCTTACCGATATCCTAAAGAAATCAAATCTTTCTACAATGCGTCAAAACGAGGATGGGAAAACGTAGCGGCGAGACATCTTGTTTTCCAGGCATTGGTGAGATAGTGGGAGGTTCCCAGCGAGAAGAGCGAATTAGATGTTCTTACCAAGCGAAATGGGAAGGAAATTGAATATTCCTCAAGAAAATGTGGGTTGGTACTCGAACTAGAAGATTTGGAGCCACTCACATGCAGGTTTTTGGGGATTAGGCTTGAGCGCATGGTTCAGTTCGTCACTGTATGGCAATAATCCGAGACGTCATAGCCTCCGAGACGCCAGGAAAATGCAGAATTCTAACTAAAATCCCGGCCTTTCCGAAGTCGGATTTTGGTTTCGCTGACAATTTTAATTCTCCTAGCAATAGAATACAGAGAAGACTAAATACGATGCGATATAGCCTAACTAACATTATAGTTGGCAATACCCCGCTGCATTTTTCTCCATATAATAATTCCCAGCTATTAGCGAGGCAAACCCCGTAGCTATCTGCTGAATGCAGAGTTAAAACTCAGAAAACTTTCCTCGATTTTCTGCCTCTGCTGTAACCAGTAATGATGCAGCCGCTGGCACGTAATCGCCATTAGAATCACAAAAAACATGGTTGAAAACCATCAAAACAAAAGGAATGGGGTTACTCCAAGATCGTAATGATGGCTATCGGGATCACATCGGAACATGAAAATGGAAAAATCCGGGAGCTTTCCATAAATTTATAGAAAAGCTCCCCCACCCACGTGACGTGAAGATCGTAAAAGCACCTCCAGCCATGATAGCATACGTAAGTTCCATCTCAGTAAAGCCGACATTTCGGCCACGGTTATAAAGCACTCAAAAATGGAATATCATAAAACTGCCCAACAATCATCATGACCTGAAACGTGATTCGCCCGGCATTTGATTCGAGTACTCGTCACTCTAGCGGATCACCACCATAGGATTAGGTCTAACCAAATCATTTTCTTCAAATGCTCCGTGATTATTGGAATAATACCGAAATTAATTCATCCCAAACTTCAAAACCGAAAGTCCGGTAAGTTTATATAAAAACGGTGTATGCGCAATCCGATAAACTTGCTAAGCATAACCTTGGAACTCCCAAAACTGAAAGCGACTGAAAATGCCAGCCATCACTAGCCCCATTGCCACTTCTCTTCGGGAGTCAGGAACTACATCTCCGATAATTGCCAAAGATCAAGGCAGATGTCAAGCCTCCAAGATATTCCTGAAAGAACTCTTGGCAGCAAAGTAATTATCGGGTATTAAGGAGAAAGTGCACAGCCTAATGTAGCGATTGCAAAACCCCACATAAACCCAAAGTAAAATCTTCTCGATCAAATCGATCCAATAAAAACAGGCTCCAAAAAAGCTAGAAAATCCCCGCACTAAAGTATATAATGAAACAAAAGTCCAACTCTCTGGGTGAAGATCTCAAAGAAATCCGCAGAGCTGAGGTCCTAGCGCATCAGAATCATGAATCACGAATGTGAATGAAATAATGGCCGCTAGCGCCAAAGAATGAGCTTTTCCTTTGCATCTGAAAAATTACTAGACAAAGAACCCAACGGAAAAATAAAAGTTTGGCAAGAAGAGAACTTTTTAGGAAATACCGAGCTCAAGGTAATGTGATGGGTTGGCTTCGATGATATCGGGAGGCATCAACCCTCTTCTTTTGATTTCCCAGCTTATTTCTCAGGCTAGTCCATGAATGAAAGACCCCCAAAGGCGCTGCATTTTCTGGAGTGTAGCCATTGCTAAGTAAGCTGTAATCATACCAGTCAGCCCATCCCCAGATTCCCGCCGTCCCCATATACTGCGTTTCCTGAAGAATAAAATCTTGACATCCATCAGGTAATGCGATCATCGAATTAGCCCCTTTAAGCACGATTAGTATTCATTTTCTACCCTACGCAAAAGCTTTTTGTTCCTTTTCGATCGATCAAAAATAATCTTTTGAAGGCCCGACCCGTCTTTGAAAATTCACCATATATGAGGAGTCAAAATTGACATTTTTAGGGATTACGATCCAATTCAGGGTTCTCGCGCCAAGAGATTATTCCATCAGCGTCAATTACATGGGCTTCCTATAATCTCCAAAATATGGATAAATAGGCCTCTTTTCCTATTTGTAATCCCCCCAGCCTGGCCCAATCCAATGGAATCAACCCTGAACAAATCTACCTTAAGCTATTGCGATGCACATGAACCTCAGGAATAAGCCAAGTCTGGAGAATGGGCATTCCCAATTTCATCCACAAAGCAAGTCAACCAAGCCAGCTCCTGTCCCGCAATGCACTTTTTGCCCAGGATAGCTGGATTGCCCCTCATTTTACATAACTCCCACCTATGAGCAATAACTTTTAAGCCAAAATCTCCTTTAAAACTAAAGCGTTAAATATTGGTGTAATGGCTTTAAAGTCTTGAGCTTTTGAAGGTAGTACCGATTGTAAAGCAATTGCTTGGAGTTTCTAACTGTAATTCCAATTGTAAAGACCACAAGAGCCGCCACTGAACATTGCCCTTTTTCCGGCACTAAAGGGATAATTTGGGAAATTGAAAAGTCACCGTCACATCTGCATGAACCGCCGTCAAATTCACCTCCTTCTGAAAGGAAGGCAGAAAGGCAAAGTCAAACACTGATACCTTTCCCTTGGAATTGATTAAATCCATGTATCTTGGCTGAACTGCTTCCTCTCGGACGCGGCCTTTCAATCCTACTCCTACATAACAATCAATCAGAATATCTGCAGAATTTACATAAATTGGATCCCAACAAAAGAAAGGGATCCTTAGTTGGTAATAATTATTTATTTTGACTTCTTAGACTCAATACTTCATGGGAATCATCATTCCACCCCCGTAATAGAATAATTAATCTCGACAAAAGCCTTGCTATTGCCGAAACCAATCTCCACCATTTCCAGTCCTACTGCAATAAGAATTCGAAAGATCTTTTCTCAAAATTTCACAATCTGAAACAATTCACAAAATTCAAATTGCAAGCTTCTCCATTATTCCAGACTAGTCATACCAGACTTGTCCATCGAATAACTTGGTCTAAATGCTTTACTTGATTACCAAGAATAAATTTTTTTGCATAATTCGCCAAAGAGGGTTCTAAAATCTTTTTTAAGGAATGCTTTACTAATAGCAAAAACCCTAATCCACAAGAAAGAAATCCCTAGTGAAAGCGCACTGTTTCGCATATTACAGTGATTTGTTCGTCATACCATAGGAAAAAGTACGCTTTACCAATGCAATCTTTTCTGTGGACCATCAATAGAAGCTGAAAATACGAAGCATGTTTTGTAGATTTCTTGGGAATCAATTTTTGGTGAAAGTAGATCTAGAAATAGCTTGAATCCCTCCCATTAACCAAACGCCAACTCCAAACTAACAAAAGCAAGAGCAAAGAACTCATAAACCGATAGCATAATTAAGCTGCTCCACCGATCCCGATCCAAAATAAAAACCATAGATCACTAAGCTAAATTTTATACCCAGTTTTTTTTAGAATAAAGGCAAAAAGAAAACTCCCGGCAATTCCTACAATTTTGAATGATAAGAATTGTAAATAATCAATTGAATCGCCTGGAAGCCCAAGCTCCTTTATCACCAAAGTAGCAGCAAGGTACATGACGTTTTTGCACACCATTCGAAGTAAAAAAGAAGGAGGCCAAAAATCGAGACATGACTTTTATTTTTTTTTCAAACCTCATTGAAACTGATTGAATCTCCTGATAGACCTTAAGCAGAAATTTCTTTTAAATTTTTTTTGTTGTAAACGAATTTTTTGGTAACATCCGACCACATGGAATCTGAGAGAAACCAGCCCAACATAACCCGTAATTAGAACGAAAATCGGCGGCGCAAAGCTATCATCGAGATTCCAAACCCTCTGGAAAAGTGATCATCAAAAGATAAACACACAAAAATAACACTACCCATCATTTCCAAGTGCAAATCCCTTGGCGCTCAGTGATCATAATATTCCTCTCGTGCCGATATCTGCAGGAAGGGAAGGCATTATAAAAAACAATAACTCCCAGCATACCCAATACTCGCGAGAACCACTAACAGGCAATCCGAACTTCCTAGAATTAATCCCCGTCAAAGAAATAATAATCCAATACAGGCTATTGATCCAGTAAGCGAAAACTTCATAATTGCAGCTTTTTACCACTCGCATCTGCACATTCCGGAAAGAAGTGGAGAACCAAAGCAATCATCAAAAAACGAAAATGAGATACGAAAATACGAAATAACCAGCACTGTGTTGACGATCTCAAACGCCAACAGAAAATTCAACTAACCCGGAACCATCGGATTCTTTTAAGTGACACTATTGTAATAAACTGGGAAAATGGTGGAAGTAATCACCAGGCTATAGAACTGAATTTGCCCAATCCATACCACTTGCCAGGCATTTTGAACACGTTTTGGTACTAGAGGCGAGAATTTGGCATAGGCATTAAACAAAAAAAGCTATCCTCCAATCTTCGGATAAGCTTTAAGATAATAAATATAATTTCTATTTAGTCTTTTGAACTTTCCAATAGATGCTAAAGAACTGTCTAGCAATCTGCGCTCCTCTAAAGTTCAAACTGAAACATCAAAGAGATATGGACCCATTTAACGTCTCCTATCTCTTTGATCGAAATCGTGATCAAACCTCGATCGCTTCAGGCAAGCATATTCGCGCTCCTGATTCACCCACTGACGAAATATCGCAGGATTGAGCAAAGCATGTTTTGCCACTGAACTCGAAGGTTCAACTCCTATAAGCGCAGTATTCTTAGGTTTTCCAATGAAGATATCAGATGATAAGGTCTTCCCTTCTGAACGCTTTTGTAGCTGAGTTGCAAGCAGGATTTTTTTTGCTGCTATGACCAATATATCTTGCTCTCATCAGCAACAGTAAGTTACCATGAAGAAAAGAGAAGCTATGAAAACAATATCGGGAAGCGAAAGCAGTAGAAAATACCTGCTCGGTCTGGGCTTTTTCTAAACTTTGACAAATATTTAAATTCCCTCCTAGTTTATCTGGTTCTGGCAATTGAAAATCGCCTAGGGATTCCTTCCTTTTCCAAACGGATCTTGAAGACTTACTTCAGCAATCATCCTTCCAGTCAACCTCGATACTCATCGGTATCAAGATTTACTCTTCTGCGTAAATATCGAAATATTGCTTTCTTTATAGTCAAACACTTCAAAGATCTGTCGCAAGGTATGTGCCTCTAATTTGGTCTTGATAAGAACACAAACAGCTTCTCCGGATCATCAGATGATTCTGGAATCCTCCCTTGCCAATGCCTTCAAAGATGGAGGCAATGAATTGAAAAGTTGCACAGCTCATGCGTCCGTAGATTTCCAAGTTTAAGATGACTCTTTTCACTTCATATCTAAACCCCTCCGTATCAGAGTATTCCCCTTCAATCTAGAAGTTGATCATTCGCATTGATAAGAATAGTGAAAGAATTCGCTCGTTTAACCTAATATCTGGCGGCGGAATATTTGGATCCTGTTTCGGAGGAAGATATCAATAATTACTCTTATCCGAAGCGATTGTAAGTAGTGACAAGAAAGAAGATCAGGAGCAAGAAGGCGATATCTGCCATAGAACCTGCATTGACCTCTTGACTTGGTCTATTTTTTCTTTCTTAGCGCCCATGTTTTTTTATTGCTTTTGTACCTCAGTCACTAAGATACTGCCTATAGCAACTAGTGAAGAACGTAGTAGTAATAAGCATTCCCCTCCAACTTGAGCATCCTTGAGGAGTCAAATTGAAAGTTCAGCTTCCGAATTTTGGAAGTACTTCATTGCTTTTGAAACTGAATATGCAATGAAGAACAACACTACGATCCCTACAATACTAACCGCTTGTCAAGGCAAACTCTTGGTCATTCAAAGATTTAATCAATGGCATTAAAAAACCGGCCAGGACTGCTCCGATAAGACCCTTTAGTTTTTTCAAAAAAAAAGTACCCCCCTTCCGTATAAATATAAGATGTCATACAGTAATCCATGATGTAGCTCTTAGATGTTAATTGAATAATTTGAAAATCTGCAAGTAGATCGACTTATTTGCCAGTCAACTTGTGCTTTACCAAAAACTCAACCAAAGAGATGGAAGCATCTTTCCATGTCATTCACCAAAGAATCGATTTTAGATACAAGGTAATTGTAAAACAACTGAAAGGAAATCGGCAACGATCAAACCAGCAACAGTTCGGTTAAAAAGGGCGATTTTGATACACCTGTACACACGAAGGGAGAGATATCACCCTGCAGCTTCGATCGAGTCAATGCTCCAATCATACCAATTTAACATAACCATGAATCCCCGCATAGGAGCTGAGAGATGAACAAAGAAGATCCAAATTCGACCTTTTTCCACTCTACCCATTTCAACAGATCCTATGGCCAATAAAATAGATTTCTCTACATTTCAATACCTTCTGAATATCTCATCAATCCTTGAGTGGAAAATCAGAAGCGACAGGACCTTTTCGTATTCTTTGTCACGTCTTTTGAGCTTCAATGCCACCTAGGTAAAGAGCAATCCTTCCAACTTTAGCCAACAGATTTCTTGTGTTGGTCGTTGATAGATTCAGAGTGATGATTCTTCCAAAGCTTAACTGCTAAGACCTAAGAAATCAAACACCGATAAGTACGGAGTCATATAAAGAAGGAATTTCCCTCAATAAATTTCTCTTTAACTACTTGGTGGAACTTAACTCCCTCTGCAACGATTTCATCGTCAACAATCATAGGAGATGCAGCAGGTTCCTCTCTACAGGGTGGAATTCTTGAGCTGCTGAATCAGCCTGCCTTCTTGTGCGTTAGCGAAACAGGAGCGGAATAAGATGCCTCAAGCATGACAAAAGCGATTAACTTTTCTCAAAATGTGATTTTCCAATAGATCTTTTGATAAAGGTTAAATGGTTTCTACAGTAAAATCGAGTTTTAAAAGTTTATCATTTTTAATTTCAAAAAACAACTACCTACTTAGATTTTTTCTAAATTGACCCATAAATAACATGATTAAACAAGTTTTTACACGAGCCGGGTAAACTTTCGAACTGAATCCAATAAGGCATTAACTGTCAAACTCCTCGTAAGGTTTTCTTATTTTTTTGCAGAAAGAAAAAATAAAAAGAACATGGACTAGGAAACCTTTTTTTTAAAACGACTAAAATGTATAAGCAAAATGCCTATCAATCATCAGTTTAGAGATTTAACTAGTGTATAAAGGATTTCTTATTATAGTTGAAGAAAGATAATTAAAGTCTAAAGTTTAGTTCTAGAATTCGAGACTAAATTTTATATGCCCAATGAATTTCGACTTTTTCAATTCAGTATTTTCCCACTTATTTTCCTCTTCTTTTTTAGTAGGAGGATGTAAGATTCTATTTCAAACTGATGAAAAAATTCGATACGAAAAATCTTTCGCCACAGTCGAAGTGCAACTCTCTGAATTTTTTGAACGAATTGACTATTTTATTACTTGATATTTCTGGACGAAAACCACCCCAATTGTGGTTTCCCATACAAAAATGATTTTCGCTGAAGATCGCTTCTTTGTGGAGACAAGAGGACCGCTAGTGGTGTTTGAATTCAATTGAATGGGAAGTTGAGAAAACAATTCAAAAACTTCGGGATGGTCCCCCGGAAGAGTTCCGAAGCTTTATTGATGGACTTCATTGAAGGATTTCTATTCTGAGTCTATACGTCAGACATAAGTTAGCTATCCCTAAAATTCAAGTCGAGAGGGAAATTGAATCTCGGAAGAGAAAGTTCAGTTGTTAAAAAATTTATTATAATAAAAAAATAATAAAATAAATTTATTAAAAAATTTATAAAAAATTTTTGGTATTTATTAAATATAATAAATAACAATTTT
>Ga0163217_1070774_pt1 | contig 15214 bp, 7 predicted proteins | sample SynspAceP_FD_185933 | JGI IMG/M metagenome (GOLD analysis project Ga0163217, IMG submission 185933) | Saline lake microbial communities from Ace Lake in Antarctica - Synechococcus sp. Ace-P (PacBio error correction) | ecosystem: Environmental > Aquatic > Non-marine Saline and Alkaline > Saline ...
CCAAACAAAGAAAGGGAAAAAGAAAAGGATTTTTTTTTCCCTTTAATTTGTTTAAATGGTAGTTCCCCCCGGGCCCCAAGGCACGGAAAAAAAACATATCCTTGCCCAGCCGATTAAAGCCGTTTTTTGGAAAAGATTCAAACATGTAAAAAACAAGTCAAAGCAACTAAAGATTATAAGATGAAAAAATTTCTCGACAAACTGAATCAATTAGGATTTTCTGAAGACCTACTTTTTTTTTGTAGTGTCAATGCGAAATCTCTGGTGTTAATGGTTTTAGAATTTAACTGAAAAGAACGATACCTAAACATTCGAAACGATGTCCCTTCCCGTGAATCTTTTTAAATACATTGGGTTAACATAACGGCTTGTATTTTAAAAATTAATCTATTGACTCCTATTACGGTATTTCATCTCGGTTATTTTTTTATTACTTCCAAAATGGCCGGAGAACTGAGATCATCGCATTCTGAGTAAGTGGGGTGAAGTTCCGAAATGCCTGTCGTCCTTCTTTAATTTTTGCAGCCAGCGATGATCGGTGAGTAGCTTCCTGATGAATGGACTGGGTTTTTTTCCGTTGCGACTGCTTTGGAGTGAACTAAATTCCGGTTGGACCTATCTCGATAAAGAGCGGCATCAAGTAGCCTAATATTCATGAGTCAAAGTGGGCCTGAAACTCGTATGCCTACTTGAGTAGGTTCTACAAAACTGGCTATACGGGTTGATAATTTTACCTGAAAACAATTCGTGATGGAGATGTTAATAGCCCAAGCTTCATCTGATCGGATCGATGGGACACTGTCAGAAAAATGTATGGACGCCTCGTAATGTGGATGACTGCGCGAATTGAAGAGCGGGAAAGAAACTTATACGGTAGGTGAAAGAATCTAGATACAGCTTGTCCATTACGCCGAATTTTTGATCTCCAAAAAAATCACCATAAACGCCTAAAACTTCCCAGACTCAAGTAACAGATCCGAAACTTGGAAGACCGGGGTGCTGACAATGTCAGTTCTATAAGAATTGAGCGGTATGTGCTTTAAATTCACCATTGCAGCAAATGAAATTTTTGAACTTTTAATAGAGTGATCATGTTCGCGCGCAAAACCCGGTGGCCAGATTTTCAGATCGCAATGGATTCTATTGGCCTTGTTACATCTCATCCCTATTTACTCTCGAGACATTTGCGGAGAATGGATCCGAGTATCCATAAACTTGCATCTGGCTACCGAATAGTTTTGCGTCACTGGCTATTCCCTACAAACCGTCCCTCGCTAGATGAACGCATAAAATCGAAGATTCTAGATAAACTGATCATAAGGATTTTGAAGACCTATCTTTTTGTAGTCATCGCTGATTCTGATGTATGTGGTTTAGATTTACTGAAAAGAACGAACTACATCGAAACGATGTCCTTCCCGTGAGATCTTAAAATACATGGTAACTACGCTGGTATAATATCTATGACCTATTACGGATTCATCTCGTTATTTTTATTACTTCCAAAATGGCCGGAATGAACTAGATCATCGCAATTCTAGTTGGGTGAGTTTCCGAGAAATGCCCGTCCTTTTATTGCAGCAGCGATCGATCGGTGGAGTTAGCTTCTGATACATGGCTGGTTTTGCCCGGCGACGCTGGAAGTTGACTAAATTCCGGTTGACTATCTCGATAAAGGACGCATCAAGTAGCCTAAATTTCATATCAAAAGGGGCCTGACTCGTATGCTACTTAGTAGGTTTCTTCAAAACTGGCTAATACGGTTAATAATTTTTACCTTGGAACAATCGTGATGAGAGTAATAGCCAAGCTTTCCTTCTGATCGATCGGTGGGACTACGCCTAAAATGTATGACGCTTCGTATGTGGAGACGGCGCGAATTGAATACGGGAGAAACAACGGTAAGGTGAAAATCTAGATACAGCTTTGTCCATTACGCAGATTTTGAATCTCCAACAAAATCAACCAATGAAACGCTAAAACTCCTCAGAGCTCATTAAACAGATTCGAACTGGAAGACCGGGGTGCCTGACAATGTCATTGTCTATAAGATGAGCGGTAAGGTGAGTTTAATGTCACCATTTGCAGCAATGATTTGACTTTTATAGGTGACATGCGCCGCGCAAAACGGTGGTGGCTCAGATTCAATCGCAATGGGATCCCTATTGGCTCTTTGGTGTACATCATCTATTTACTCTCGGACTTTGCGAAAAGGGACCGAATATCCCATAATTGCATCTGGGCTACCGACATAATAAGTTTTTGCTGTCACGTGGCTTATTCCTACAAAACTGTCCCTCGCTAGAATGAACGCATCGATTAGGGACTACTTAATGCATTTCAAGGCTGAGCTGGGGATTCACCGCAATTGGGTTGTTTGATCAGTTTCCTCAATAGAATGGTTTTTTATCGACCTTGATGCTTCGGTTCGTCGCCTGGATTTATCTTACTTAAGAAAAAAAGCTTTTGATTCCAAATTTTTCAGCAAATAAAAAAGTCATTGGCTTGCTTCGTGATTGCCTTGCATTGGATCTGTTTGTTGGTCGGCTCGGGTTCTTCACGGCCTCGTTTGCTTGGCAGGGAATGGCCACCCACTTCACTTTGGACGCATTGTTGAACCGAGCTTAATCGCACTAAGACCAAATGGTATGATAAAGTTCCGTTGGTAATGTGATCTCCTGGCTTCTGGTGATATTTATTTCGAGACTGCACTGCTTGGAATAAGTAGGCTTGGGCCGCGGCAAATTCTTGCCTGCAGTGTTTTCGGTCTGAAGTAGCCCCTAGCCCAAAAACAAGCCTTATCACATATCTTTTAGAATGGCTGGAAGCCTTGTCTTTTTCCCTGTGTTATGCCTGTTATCTATTTATGCTGGGATGGCTCACAATGAAACTTGGGAGGAACTACCGATTGTTTGGCTGTTATTCGGAGGAGTTTGTACCGTGTATGCTTTTCTGTCATTAGAATTATGAAACGACTTTCCGTGTTAACAACAATTTGACTATTCAATCGTGAGCCGGTGTATGGGTAGTTCTCCGCGGTCCTTGTTTTGGAGAAATGAAAAAAATGACCCCTCAGTTATACGGCACAGCGATATACTGGTTTCCAGTACTTACCCTATCCGTTGAATTTTGGAATAATAAGGCGCAAGACAGTGAGGACTTGGGTGATTTAATCTGGATTACTTCCCAATAATCATCTATAAATAATAATTAGGTTCCCATTCAAAACAGGTTTGAATTAAAAGAATAGGAATCTATTTTCAACGAAAAAAAGTTTTGAACGATTAAATTGAGATTAAATTTTTTTTGATATTGTTTGACTTACTCTTTAACTCATACAAACATGAAACTTAAAAACAAATTTAAAGCATCAAGAAAACTCTCTCTCCTCTCTCCCTCTCTCCCTGATTTTTTGCTGGGAATAATTCCGCCAAAAATCCCTGAATGCTAGTCAGGCAATGGAACCAAGTTGAACGAACTCTCGGGTCCAAAAGAGCCTGATATGAAGTCAAAATTAAAGTACTGCCCCCTTTCATGGCAAGTGTTGAATCAGATGCAAGAGCTTGAATTATTGGATTTTCGAAAATTGAGGATAATCAGAAAATCCATCGACTGACACATCTTTTTGAATCAGTAGTTGACTCCTTTTGCAAAAAGATCGCTATAAATTGATGCATTTTACAAGTTAGGTGCGGCAAGATTCTTCTGAAGTGAATTTATCTGTTGAAGAGCCATTGACTTTATAGGAAAAATGAAATTGGTATTAGGCACCGTAATTAAGCCAAAAACTTCGAAGAATCTTCCTTAAATGATTGACATAATCTTGGTGGAGCTCAGAATTTGAGACTGGAAACTTGCCAAAGATCAAGATGGGCAAAGGGAAACAAAAGCCAGAGTCATTAATCTGACTAAAATATTAAGTATATAGTGATGATCAGGAGAGCTTGTAAGTGACCGAATATTGCCGAAAAAGTAACCCTACTATGTTTTAGGTATGATTTAGAGAGTAAAGTGAAAAAAAGCAAAAAGGACTTCAACTCACAGAAAAATTTTGCCAGTTCAAAAATTTTGTCAAATTCTGCAATTGTCAGATTTGAATCAAAATAGCGTTGTTCGATCTAATGCCCAATTGGATGCTTGCAAGTTCAATTAAGTGCCATGGCCTCATCCTGAATACAACCACTTAATGTAGTACTGGTACAGAAATCCTGGAGGTTAAGGACAGGTTAACACAATTTAACAGCCCTGGAAATAAAAGACGGAATGCAGTAATTTGGACGGACTTCAAACCTCTCATTTCTTATAAATAGACTGGTGATATGCCAGAGGTTGATATGAAATTAACGTCTCTTTAATAAAAAGACCAGAAATCAGATGAAGTTAGGTAAGTGTTAAGTGAAAACAAATCTCAAGGTCAACCAAGAAACGCTCATTTGCGCTGTAGGAAATGTGCATATTATCCAAAATATCATTTCGCTCAAAACCTTTAATAATATGGCGTACCGATAAATAACCCATTTAGTGATAGGGTTTTTGGGACAAAGGTCCTATCTAGAGTGAATTATGGAGTGAGAGATTCCGGGAATTTGAAATTATTTAGTGCCAGAAATCAATTGTGATGAATAATCTCAAAATATCCGTTTGACCATGTCTATATTAGTGATTGCTTTCTCCCCTGCTCGGGCAATCGGAAAGATATCATCATAATGCGATAGAGGGTATAGAAGACAAACAAATAGTGATCGATAAAACCAACCCAAATCAGTTGGTGGATATCCTAAGGCTTCAGCCATTCAAAAAATCTACCAAAAGCCAAAATCATCTAGAAATCCAAGCTATTTTTTGACTAGGAAGGAGCCAGAAGAACCTAAATTTAATAGTTATAAAGGATAAAAGTTATAAAGTCCTGTCTAATTATTTATAAAAGAACTTTTCCGATTGGTGAAGATTTATTCCTGGGGCCCTGAATAAGCATAAATCAGTCATTGACTGGACAGTGGTGTTACAATGGCCTACTCGAGTTAATTTAAAGCAATGTTCCCGTGAGGATTTCAAATTTTCCCCTTTTACATCAAACCTATTACTTAGATTACCTACAATAGGTTTTTGAGAAATAGTATTGGAAGTAACCCTTTTCACCGAATTTCTAAAATAGCCAGAAAGGTAGTCAGAAAATGACTAACCCTTTTTTACTTTAGTCAGAAGTAAAAACTATTTGGAATAGAAGACGAAAAGCCTGTAAGGACTTTGGGAAGATTTTTTTAAAGCCGTAGTAATATCAGTCAAATTTCCAACGCCTGCTTCAATTCGGACTCATTCAGTTCTTCCTATTTGTCAAACAAATTCAGCGGGTTTTGAAAACAGACCGAATGTGGAAAATCATAATTTCCGAATCAGATTTTTCCAAACCGTTTTTTTTGAGACGGATTTCCAAAATCGGTTCCTTGATACTTTGATTTTGAAGTTAAAAGGAGCGATGATTAACCACGTTCAAAAACTATTCATCCAGATTACCACTCAGAATTACTGTGGCTCTCCCGGATTGTTCAGATCTCTTCAGTTGGTTAAGGTCCGACATAACGCAAATCTTCAACCTTGCTTCATCCCGAAGCTGATAAGGTATCTTCCACTTCCCTTCTTCGCGAGCGCAATCATGTCAAACGTTATGCTCTTGACGAAAGATTTGGCCGACATTCTGCATCGCTTGAGATGATCAAGGATAGACGAAAGTCTGCTTCAATCAGCTTGTTTTTGGGAGCTTCAGTTTTTCTTTGCCATATTCTGAAAAGCTTGTCGAGCAGTTCATCCCGGGATCGTGCGTGAAAGTGACATTGGAGTTCGTATTTATGAAATGTAAATTAAATCACATTTTAATCAATTTAATCATACTCGCAAAATAAAAAATAATACCGCCGCATTTAATGATATCAGGCTTCCTCAAATAAACCAAAAACAGAAGATCCCAACAGACATGGCGCAATAATAGGCCCCCGCTTCAATAAAGCGCGATTTGAGTCAAGCGATTCTGGATGATTGAAAAATAACTTGCCTCAAAGTCATTGACAATTCATCCTTCCACCGACTTCGATCTGCAGCACCTCTTTTAGGTAAATTTTGGAGCTGACGGATTTACTCCAGCATAGGCTCTTTGGTACCGAATATGAAACCCTGATTATTACTACCGAAAGTGAGTTCCCTTTAATCCAATCGATCGATTCTAGAATCTCTCCTCGCCATTGCGATTTTAGAAGTGTTCATAAAAAAGGGACAGTCCACTTCCCAGCTGTTCAGCATATTCTTCCAAAAGACAATCCATCCAGAAGCAATCAAAAAGATTATTCTTCAGCGTCAAGCAAAAGCATCCATCTGCCTGAATCCACCACCTCCAACCTGCGCCCATAGAATAGCTTTAGTAAATGAATCTGCGGCAGCGGAAGCAGCCGGGGAAATCCTGCTTCAAGCAGGGCGAAGCCTTTAAGATCAAATTATCGGTAGGATTTCCCAGTATTTCCATTCCGGTCATTCAAAAAGTCGGTTTTTTGTGAAATCTAATGATATTTCTAAGGCATCAATAAAGCGGAATGGGTTACCATACAGGGTTTCAATTCATTATATCCGCCTTCCGTAGAAAGAATGTGAAGACCCGAGGTTTGATTTGCGTTGGGAAGCAAAACATCTATTGGGACAGTGGTGTGCACAAAAATAAGATTATTTTAAGCTTGTGCAATATGGATCTATTTTAAAAATTCTCATGAAAATTCAATTTTCTTGCCAGAGAACTATTAGCTAATTCATTCGTCTATTAAAAAGAAGGAAATTTTTTTTCCAAAAAATTGAATAATCTAAAACAGGAACTAAAATTTTAGATTTGATTTTTTAACACTAAAATCATCAAACTGAATTAGGGGGTTGTTTTACAAAAAACAATTCCAAAAATAGGAAAAAAATATTTACCCTCCATATTTTAGTATTGTGTATGCAAAAGTGAAAAATAAATATTTGTAAGTCGCTTGAAAACAGGATTAAGTGTTCAGGTTGATTCGATTCTGAAAACTCAAACTCATTCAATTATATGTACCGATTGTCTTTCTTGCTAGCTTTATTACTCCCATATGGACTATAAGTAAGGGCACTAACTTTTATCATAACCAAATAAAAAATCCTTAAGTGCCTCATGTAAGCCTGAGGCCATTTTTTTTACCTCTAATCCTACTGAACCTAAAAGAAAGTAACAGTTGGGAAATCAGTCGACAATTGACGAGCATCCGGTCAGGAAAAGCCATGCTTTATGCCACTCTGGTTTGAGGATAAAAAGTTGAAGCTAGCTTTGTTAGGATCGCAAGTTGCGGCTAAGAAAGTAATCCCTGCCAATATGCATCTGAATGACCTTTTGCCGTTTAGATCAGAATTCTCACAGGATTATGATTTGACTGGTTTAGTTTTTAATACCATTGGATTGCTGACGGGATTTTCAATGGGACTTTGGGGCATGCCGCTACTCGCTGGTATCCAGAGATATCATCGCCGACTTCTATTGAGTCATTTAATTTGGACATTCATCGATCCTGTATCGCGCTTGTGGCTGTGATAAAAACATGCAGAGCAATCATTGGGCATGGCGTTCGAATTGATCGCCTTGCCATTTTGGTTTATGGTGGTACCATTGCCTTCCGCAATTACAAAGGGAAAAACTGAATATCGTCCTCCCTGCTTTTGGAAGCCTCGTCAGTCGAAATCAATGGAAATTTCGGATGAGGTTACGAATGGGGTATTCGAAATGCCTTGTCCTGGGCTGGAGCTTGTGAGGAATGTATACTGCAAATGACCATGTCATCCCGCTATTGAAGCGATCGGGAAAGTCACTTCCGTTTACTCGCAATCCCGTATCTCAGCAAATTCTCCTGAAAACTCGGCAGAAGCGCCAGGTAAAATGAATACATTCGAATCCCCTGGGAACGAGATATAAGCCAAGTGTATCATCAACCCGCAAGGAGTATAGACACAAAATGCAGTGAGAGTAAGTAATTCGCATTGGTGAAGCACGAATTGCATACTGCACTTAATTGGCCTATCGCCCAGACGCAGAATTTGATTTACCCAGATGGACTTCAAAGCACCATGCTAAAACACCACTGAATCGCTGATTTTAAGCCTCTGAAAGTTTTGATGATAGACCTCCACGACAAGGAGGCGTCAGCATTTCATGAAATATTTCTTGGAAAAAGGATTTTTCATGGGGATTGTCTCACCGTAACGGGTAAACGCTTGCGAAAATCTGGAAAAACATTGATGCTATCGTCCCTTCGATGGTAAACGTGATCATCCAATAGAAACTCCGATAAGCAGAAGACTATCTTTGTATCCCTCGGCAACCTTGCTTCCGATGGTGTCATCTCTGAAAATTACCGGAAGGATAGGAAAAGCTTTTATCGTCCAGCAGATTTTTTGATCCGAGCACGGAGGCCAAATGACCAATCGAGATCATCAAGGTCAAAGCCGCGCGACGTGTCGTCATCCGAATGTGGCCAAAAGGTGTCAGGAAATCCCGAAATGCTTAAGCCTCTTCGATGATATTGGGGCAGCCTAGTTCATCTGTAGCAATTGGATTACGAGGGCAGATTTCAGGGAGGACCGGCATGGATTGTTTGTTGGTCACGTGACTCCGGTAGCTGGAAAGGTGGCCCCATTGCTTACTTGAAAATGGTGACGCAGATCACGATTGATTGCAGATTCGATGAGCTTTCTGTAGCAGTCCCTCGATGAGGTGCTTGCTGCTCCGTAAAAAAGATGAAAACAAAGAAATAAAGGCTTCCAGGTAACCCTAAAAAAAATACAATAAACTGGGTAAGTCCGCTTCCAGAGATGTGTGACGATAAATTCAATTTGATGAAAAGATCTAAAATCATGAGAGCAGATATTGTAAGTACGTTCATTAATTAGCGAGCTCACGCAAATATAATTTTGGTACCAGGAGTGCTATTATGCCGCTTTATGTGCCTTGATATTATCATGACAAGGTCAACCATGTCCTACAAGGCATGAGCAAGGAGCAATTCATGCAGCACAGAGCTATGCAAAGAGTTTCCGGTAAGGTAGAGAGTCCCTGCATTGCTACGCCTCGGGCCCGGAGCTTTACAAACTAATTACAGGTTTGGCAGAGTTGGCAGATCGATAGTAACGCCATTGTTTGTATTACCGGCCAAGGTGGCCTGCTCACTTAAACTCGTCACCTGCAATTCAGAAACAGAACGTCTCTGGGAATTTCGATGCTTTGTACCAAATGAATATCAGGTGCGAAAAGAGTGAGGATAATGCGCCAGCATAGCAAAGGGAATTTACATATTGCAATCAGGCCGTCCCGGACCTGTTTGATGATATCACTAAAAATTGCGCAAGTAGAGTTTCGGGATAATTACATCAGATGTGAAGTTCCGTTCTAAAATAAGAAACGCAGATCCTGTTGAAAAAGTGGTAAATCCAAGAAGCTGCATTCCTAATCAATAATGGCAAAAAAAAAAGCCATACCTGCTTTTTGGACAAGGTGTGTTTGGTTTCTGCCGAGAAGAGCTAAATTATTTTGGAAAATAGCGAATCTGCGGCCTCGACGCGCTAGGGTTCTGGTGCTTGTCTCAAAGATCACCAACTATGTGGGCAAACTGGGATGGCCATGGCCAATTTGCCCCATGTACTGACCCAACCATTGCGATGTATGAATCGCTGTGAAAGCCGTTTGATGATCGAGTGAACCGGAGATTTGGAAGCGCTATCAAGCAAAGCTAAAGTAATCATCTGACTGATCCAGCTGAAATCAAAAAATCGTAAAAATGGTTGAGGTGGCAGTCCGTTGGAAATTCTTAAAAAAGTTTGCTCTTTGAACAGAAGCGTTAACTCAAAATCTCATCCGAAGGGATGGCCAAGAATTCCGTAAATGAGAGGAAAAAAAAAAAAAAAGCCCCCGGCCCCCTTGAAACAATATGATTTGAAGCCAAACGCAATAAGAAGGCTTGACGATGGAGAGGTTCATCCATCAGATTAACCAATATAAAGCAGATATCCATTTGGTGACTGATGTTGGACAGCACTAGATGATTGCTGGAGATATTTAATTAAATAAAAACCCGGATCAAGTTACCGTCTGTGGAATGGGGACGAATGGGTTTGGCTTGCGGCAGCTTCAAGGAGCACAGCTCCCACGATTCGAGACAGGTGATTGTGGGTGGAATGGAGGAATTCAAATGACGTCCAAGAATTTGTACCATCATCAGACAAAGGCTCCCTAAAAATCCGTTGGTTGAATAATACTTTTTCTTGGGGATGGTGAGACAAGCAGCAAATGTTTTTTTGACAACGCGCTATCCTTTTATCCGAATTGGCACCCCGATTTTGTAAAATTTGCAGAAGCCATACAGCATAAAAGCACAAAAAGTATCGGAAAGAGCTGATCTAAAGAGAAAGCGATAGAAATAGTTTATCCATGACGCCCCTTCGTTTTGGAAGTAGTAGTAGAAAAAGAAGAATAATGTATCCCAATTGACGCTACCGGATGCTCGGTAAGAAGAATCAGACTTAAGCTAAAACCTACTAATAGCGCTACACCATTTTCCGTCCATCACGGAAAATTTCATCGGACCTAAAATCGGATCACATTATTTTTACCCGAAAGGGATCAATATCGACGCCTTGACGCATCAGAGAGCGACCTTAAGGGAATCCATAGATTACCATCGAAGTCATGCATCAGAGGAAACTTGATCCAGCTTTGTCACAATCGAAAAATTATTGACGTAAATCAAAAAGCATTTTACCTACAAGATGAGAGGGGTGGTATCAAGAAATTCGCAATCTCTATAAATTCCAGTGTTCAAGAGCTTACGGAGGATTGGAGAAAATCATCAGACAGCAATAATGCAAAAAATAAATAGCTGCAGAACCTGAATTGTGGTCTTGGAGCTCACGGGACATAAAGATCAGACTCAACAACTTCCTTGAAATTCTTCAAAAGGGTATGATCTCTGGAATTGCCAGATCATGCCCGTGTGGCTGTTGCCAAAGCGAAAATGCTGACGATCGATGACTTTGTCAATAGAAAAAAATTAATAATAAAACACAAAATCAAGGAAACGAATAGGAAACCTATTAAATCAATTAAAAATGAAATAAAATTCGCTCAAAGAAGAAAATGTAAGTAACCAGAGATGAATTCCTTGGAAAAAGCTAGAGAAAGATCCTCAAGGTGAAGTAATTCGCAGTTTTAGGTTTATGGAGTTCAAGTGACTCAAGGACAGGCAACTTAATCTAAAAGATAACGGATTCAATGTCATCGTAGGAAACGTAAGGCTTCCAAAACTTGGGATAAAGCTGTTGCAGTATGGTTGTTCCCGTGAGCACCGCTCTCGATTGGAAGAAGCATGCGAAAAAGGCAACAAATAACCAATTTTACTTTCGAGCTGGACAGATTACACTTTTGCCGACGTTAAAAAACACCCTGACCCAGGAAACACTTACTTTCTCATGATTTGGGATCACCTATAAGAGAAAACGAATATCCCTGCCACGATTAGATGTTATTTTGGTGGCAAATCAAAAAGGATCAAGGTACATCGCTGAAGAAGAAATTTTAAGAAGACGCGGATGAATTCTCCTATGTCATTTCCACAGACGGAACAGGTAAAACTAAGAATCGGATTGTGCATGGTAATTGGTGTGGGTCAGGCTATTTGTTTGAAACCGATTTTACCGTGAGTAACTTCCGATTTGACTGGTGAGACGTGGAACCTTGATGGAACTTATCAAGGGATATTCCCTGCACAAATATGATGTTGCTTACGTGCAAATGCATACTCCCTCCGAAGCATTTAAATGAAACAGTGGAAGGAATACACTCAATCCTTGATGCCATTGGTAGCAGAAAATGGAATGGATTGGTGTATGCAATGCCGACTACCGCTCAGCGGCGGAGCAACCCTTTTTTGGGAAAAAAAACACCCACCCCCCCAAACCCCCCCCCCCCCCTGGGTTTTGGAAAGCAATCAGAGAGCAACTAAGCATTTTGAAACGCTTTATGCATCTGTTAAAAATCAGTACGGAAGCTCAAAAATCTATTGGATTCCAACGAAGCCTGATTACAAGCGAAACTGAACAGAATTGGAAAGAAATTGAGAGATCAGAAATGTGGCAAGCTGGACACCGAACGTCAGTTGAAACCCAGAATAATTAAACCTAACCCCAAAAAAGATGATGAGAAGCTTTGGAATATTTGATACACCCTCCGGATGGGGAGCAAGTGCCTGGTGTCAGTTGAACCCCAAGAAAGACAGTGCGAAAGCCCTGAAGAATTAGGAGTAGAATATCATTGAGGCTTGATTCAATTTCAGCCCAGGAGATTCAATTCGTGTTTAAAATTCAAAGCGTTTCAAAATCCGATATCTGCGCCCTCTCAAGGAGCAGTAGAAATAAAGATATCGAAGTTAACAACTCAATCCTTGAAAGTTTGCCAAAGAAGCCCGAATTCACACTGATCGAGTTTCTCCATACCATATTTAAATATAAACCCGTTCGACGCCTGAGATATATCGCTCGTGGTGTGGCTGCCTGCGAGTTGCCAAGGTTCGTCGATGACATTAGGATTTGCGAGGATGCCAGCGTGCAGAGCGCATGATTCCTTGCTAAAAATATTGAAGAGGTGATCAATGAAGCAGGAGCGACCAGTTCAATATCCCAGATACGACGGTTTATTGCCCCTAAGCAAGTATGGGGGAATTAACGCGATGCAAAATAACAGAGTCCAAATATCGATAAAGCGATTATTTGCGACCCATTGTCCACAATGAATCTTAGTATGCTACTTGCCAATACCGTAATCAGTGGTACAGCATGGCGCACGTAATGGAAGTGACGATTAATGTTCGGAGACGAGCCGCATACTTCTATGAGAAGTGTAATGGCTACAATTGCATAAATCAAATTGAGCCATACGGATATTGTCACTCCGAGAATTTTACAATACCAGTCCCGATGGTTTCCCCAAACTGATGAATCATGCCGTCCCACCAAATAAGGCGATCTGTCGGTAGAAATCTTGCGCACTCTTCAGGAATCCATCAGGACGGGGTATTAAGCACCGAGAAAATTAATGAGATCATCGCCCGAAAGATGTTGGAGTAGCAGAATCTACCATCGTTAAACTGCCAGATCTGAAGGGCTGCTAAAGCATCACTTAGAGCTTTGGTGCAGAATTAAAGAGAAAATTGCGGAAGTGTATGAAAGCCTTCCTTGACTTGGCTGATACAAGCGCGACATTAGTCGAAAAGACCTCATGGGGTTGTAGGCAAATATGTGACTGATCGAATTTATTGAATTAGAAAATGTAGCCTATCTCCAATGGATACAATTTGAGAGAAATTCACTTTGGAAATCCGAGAGAAATCATGAACTGCATCTGCTCATGAAATGCCTGTAGATGCAGTATAAAACCATCGAAAAACTGCTAAACCTCGCGTGGAACTGAAGAATTGATCCAAGCATCACTCACGGGAGCGAGACGTCGCAAATAGTCCATATGAATTGATCAAAGAACAAGCCTATTTTGCTTTGCTTCCCAACCGATATGTCTTGCCCGCTAGGGCATTTATCGAACGGCAACATTAATAAAATCCCAGTCAAAGACATACGACGCCTAATTATTGAAAAATCAACTTCTATTTGATAAATTTGGGATGCCGCACGTGGGTGAAATCCCGTGCTGCATGCCAGATGTGTTTTCCTCGAAAGCACTATCCATGAAGTAACCCTCCCCAAAGCATTTCTAAATCTAACAGATTACCCGAGGAACGGAAGTTGAAATACCAGAGCGACATTGCCACACCGATCAACAATGTCCTAACCATTAATCAAGACTGACATCAAAGATCAACTCTCTCGATCAAGTGCAGAACTCCCGAGACAATTGCTCCAAATAGGATCGAACTCAATGAACTGGGCTCACTCATCATGGTACCTTCCAACTGTGATCAGACCGAGTTGGTATTACTCAGCCAGGTAGACCAATAAGCTGTGGAAGTCATACTTCTACCCACGGGCATTTGAGCGATTGCATTTATATCGTACATCTGAGTCGAAAATGTTTTGGCGACGCAGTGCATATGAGTCCTAAGGCCTATAAAAAATGAAGATTACGGTAGATTGGGATTCTTGGACAAGTTAACGTCTTAAGGAAATTACCTTAATCATTGCAGAAATCAATTCTCCGGACTACGGAATATTTAGAAATATGCTGATCAGCGATCCAAAGTCTAAATCGATGGAAGCAAGATGACTATTTCAATATTCATGAAAATGGTGCGCGGGGGGCTGATCGCTCCTGATGAAACACTTCAATTATCTTGAAGGAAAAATATGCTCCAAAAGGGAGGATTGGATATAGGCAAGTCGCTATTGAAAACTTTGAAGACTGGATGAAGGCCAATTTTCGATAAGAGTATTCACTTCGATCACAGATATCGAAACCGAGATTACCTACGAGACCCAAACCCTGACAATGGAATTACCAAGTCAAGAACTATTCCGACCACAGAAGAAGGAAGAATAAACAAAGCTTCTTTACCTAAAGTCTTCGGCAATAATGGGCTTTGAAAGCTGGAGAAGCTATTAGTAAGCAGTAGATTTTTGTTTCGTGGGTCCTGCACAATGGCCGATCGAGAATTCGCTCGTCCTCAGTTGTAAAAAGGTCATAAAAAGGCGGATATATACGCTGGATGTGCCCAGATCAAAAAGAATGGAGAAAATGGCTCATGAAGAAGGAATTAGTTAAAAAATCTAGAAAAGCTGGATTTAATTGCGAACAGCCAGGAATGTCGGCTTGCCTGCAATGAATGACGATAAATCCCGCGGTAAATATGCGCTAACTTCCAAACGAAAGTGAAGTCGCCAGGTCCCCTGACAACGTACGAGCTCGCAATCACCTTTGACAGTAGCGCAGTTGCGTTCCCGGTAAATCTCGACCCACGGGAGTAATTTACAAATTAGAAATCTGAGGTATGAAGTGGAAAGAAACGTCAAATAAATGAAAAGTTTAACCCTTTAATTCTAATCATTAACCTTTCAACTCCTACCTATCACTTTGACTATAATCACATGCTTACGATAAATTACTACTCTCAGAAGCACTGCTGTGCCACTACCCAATAAAATGTAGACCAGATCAGATTATCCCCGC
>Ga0163217_1099425_pt1 | contig 15214 bp, 19 predicted proteins | sample SynspAceP_FD_185933 | JGI IMG/M metagenome (GOLD analysis project Ga0163217, IMG submission 185933) | Saline lake microbial communities from Ace Lake in Antarctica - Synechococcus sp. Ace-P (PacBio error correction) | ecosystem: Environmental > Aquatic > Non-marine Saline and Alkaline > Saline ...
CCGCGGACCCGATCTGGGTCTGCGTGGCGCGGATCGACGCCGACGTTCATCGAGATCTGTCAAATGGTCCGTCAAACGCCTGGCGAGCGTGTGCCGCTGTTGTCTTGAGATCATAGAAACCGCTTCAACTCGAGCGGGTAGTACTTGTCGCGATCAACACCTCGGTGTGAATCTTCTGCATGGCGCTTGTTGCAGAAGCTTTGCCATGGTCCCTTGATCGCCTCACTTCCAGCCCATGGAGCGGCGAGGCCCTCGCCATAGCCATTCGCCGCCTTCGATGTCGGCGGCGTTTAATCCTTCATTTTTGCTTACAGCAATCGTGCGAACACTGGTCACCGTGAACCGAGCCCTGCAACCCTTCCTTGCCCCGGACTTGAGCCGGATTTGAGCTTTGCTTCCTTCTTGAGGAAGTAGCTCCCAGAGCTTCTCATCACCAAATTGAACGACTTGTCCTGGTAGTAGGTGGTAACGACCGGAATCGGCATAACCCTTTTCCATTCCTGGGTGGCGGCATTGAATCCCTTACATAAGTCCATGACTGTTATGCCGGCTGGACCAAGTGCCGGAACCAATCGGGGCGACGGTGTCGCCGAACGCTGGACCAGCAGCTTGCGTTGACCCTGTCAACTTTCTTACCATTGTTTTCTCTGCCTTTTGTTATGGCAACGCCTGAAGCGTCCCCTTATGCGGAAAAAACCGGCGGCTGCGGTTGCGGGTTCGGTTCGAACAGCCGCTACAACGCCCCCTCGCCTCCCACGCGCAATGCCAATTACCGGTATGCCGCAATGCAAAAACCCGTCTCGCCTCTCTCACGAAAACGCGGGGCCGGTAAAATTCTGCTCAGACGCTCTCGAACCTGACGTATTCAAGCTCAACCGCAGTAACCCGGCCAAAAATGGAAACTCGACCTTGAGGCGCGAACGCTCCTCGTCGACTGTCCTGCCACCGTTGCCGTTGAACGAAGCGTAAAGGACCGTCGGAGACCCACGCACTCTAGTTCGCGCGATCATCGAAGGAAATCACGAAAGGCTCGGCCGCTCGACAACCTCCTGAACCTGCTCAGATACGGTCGGCTCGGAATCCGGAAATCGGAACCGCCTTGGAAAATCGCTGCCGCAGAATCCGGTTCCCTCGGACGTGTTCTTGATCAAGAGCTGGAACGCTCTCAACTGCGTCAAATCGGCGCGAACCATCACATAACGGAAAGAACTTGCGCTCTGCAATCCATTGCCGCGCCGCGGCGTACTTTCAACAACACTCTCGACCGGCACAAGCAATTTTCTCGACAGAGTGGCTCAAGCCTTTCGGCGGCCCCTGCTTCCTCGAGTTCGAATCCGGCAACTTTTTTCGAAAAGTCGACTAGGCGTGAACAATAATACCAAGCGTGCAGTCCATGTTGTCCCTGCCTCAAGCGCCAAACGTCAAGGATGAGCCCCGAATCGCCCATCCAAAGCCTATCGGCCCGTAAAAAAGAAAATGGAAGCCAGCAACACACGATAACGAGCCACCATGATGTGAGCATCGAGTCCCGCGGCGTGGACGGCCCATTTCACTTCGCAGTTCCGGACCGAACCTGCCTTGAAGGAAGTGTAAACGATTTGTCTTTGGATGCCATTCATCTATCCAGCGCTTTTACGCGCGTAAAGCCGGTCTCCCAGCTCCACGCACCGCGCTGTCCCTGTTAACGTCCTCCTTACATAAAGCCCGATTCCTTGAAATTCAACAAGAGGCGATCGAGCCTTTTTCAATTTGCGGTCCAGCAACTGGCCCGAACATTGCTCCCCAAACCTCGGATTTGCGGCCATCAACTCCGAACCAACCAAACTGCCGCCAAAACGGCAAACCAGGACTGGCAGCGGCACAGGACATCGAACCTGCGACCACGGTTTTTGGAGACCGTCCGCTCCTAAACAATGAGCTATACCCTAGGCCGTGGCGGACTGATAGCGTCAAACGCACGGTGAATGCAAGAAAGAAAGTGACAGCAAGTCCCGCTGCATACACCTGTCGCTTCTCGACAAACTGACTTCACAGTCCTCAGAATAGCCACTATCAAGGGCCGCCCAAATCGCACAATCCGGACTGCCCATCACATGGCTGCCCGATCCGATCGACGCCCCCAATCTCTGCAGCCCGGCATGGGCGGTGCTGGTCGGCATCCGGTTGAACCGAAAGCACGAATGACCCTTTCGAGTTTTCTCGCCGCGCCATGATCTAAGTTCATTCCGATCTCACGTGAAAGCAGGTCGAATTGCCAACAAAAACAGCACACACGGATATAATTGTTCACTCAGTCAGCCACCACACAAGAATGCTGCATTTTCAAATTGACAATCGTTTTCTTTTGCCCGTATGGCGCTCGCCAAATACAAAATCCACTTTTTTTCAAACGCCGCGCCCCGCAGGCTTCCGAAGCACGCAACTCCCGGTTCAAGACCCGTCCCCCGAGCATTTTCAAAGTTGCATCTGGAGTGTCGCGGATCTCCGCACTTAAGCCATCGCGCCTGAAGCCAAGCGCACTTCCCTGTCGCCCTTGATCCGGTAGCCAGGGCCGCCCTGCAGCCCAGCCCTTGGCATGGAGGACGGTCGGGCAGCGGCCAGAGCAGGCAAGGCCAGCGCCAGCAAACAAGCCAAAGCGATCAAGACGAAGACTGTCTTTCCTAAACGCATTCGCCTGCCCCGCAACGCAACAACACCTAAAACATCAAGTATGCACACCTGAACCGGCACCGCCAACCTCACCTCCACCCGTGATGCGAAAATACCCCAAACAAAAACGCGGCCCCGAAAGGGACCGCGTCTTGCATTTTCCAATTATGGCCGTCCGGCGAGCTTACCCATCGACGTGGGACCAACAAGTTACTCGAATCGAGCGACGCCCTGCCGGCGCCGACGGTACGGCGCCTTCGCGGATAGCGAAGCGCAGCTTTCCTTCCATCGCATCGGCCGATCAGCGAACACTTCACCGAGATGGTTGTCGCCTGGCGAGCAACCATTTCGGTGCCTCCGCAGTGGTCACAATGCCCGTCACGTCGGTCGTGCGGAAATAGAACTTGCGGACGTATTGGTGAAGAACGGCGTATGAGGCCACCCCTCTTTCCTTGGTCAGAATGTAGGCTTCGGCCATGAACTTGGTTGTGTGGCTTGACCGAACCCGGCTTGCACAGGCAATCTGACCTGCGCTCGACGTCTTCACGGCAATGCCGCCGGAAAAGCCAGTGCGCGGACTGTGTTCCGCCCAGCCTGGCCTGCGAGCAAGCTTGCGAACATTTCAACGCCGGCAGCCAGTCGTTCTGCGTGTCGCGGATGCCGACGTTCGATTTCCTTCGCCAACGCTTGACGAACGCCACGTTCAATCACGAACCGGTGACAACGCCCAACGGCCCGAGATCTGAGAAACGTCCTTCGTATCGCATCAGGAACGGCAATGTTGATCGACGCTCAGGCGTCGGTATGATTCCGTCAACAGCCAGCCATCATGCGCGGATCGCGTCTTCGCCTGAAGTCTTGTCGCCATTCGTGTGAGCCGACAAGAGCCGAACCCTGTGATGATCGGATAATCGTCACCAGGAAAAACAGACGTACGACAGAATTCGCGAACTTCCATTTCGACAGCTTCGAGAAGCTCTTCGCGTCAAACCTGGTCGACCTTTGTTCAAAAACACCACGAGCTTGGGAAACGCCAACCTGACGGGCAAGCAGGATGTGCCTCGCGGTCTGGGCCATCCGGGCCATCGGCAGCCGAAAACGACCCACAAATACGCCGTCCAATCTGCGCGGCACCGGTGATCTGTTTCCTTGACGTATGTCGGCGGTGCCCGGAACAATGTCGATCGTGCTCATATGGTGACGGTTGGCTTCAGTCGTATTAACTCACGTTGAGCCTCGCAGCAGGTGATGGCCGCGCGGGCCTTTTTCTTGCGGTGCAGCGTCAATCTGGTCAATAGCCTTGAATTCACCGATACTTGGTGATCGCAGCTGTCAATGAACGTTCTTGCGTGGTCAACGTCGGACCCATTATCGTGTCCGAGATGTTTAACGTGCGGCTTATTGAGTGCGCTTCTGTAACGTAACCGGTGCCCATCGCTGTATCTGCTGGTAGATTCTGTTGGCAGGATTGGCTGTGGCTCCTGGAAGGCGTTTGAAACCTGAATGGCCTGTGCGAGTAAGTTTAACTGTGCGACATAAGGTTTCGCTTTCTGGTGTCGCAAGCCTCAAATAACTCGAACGACAAAAAGAGGCCCGAAATCCGGGCAGATCCCACGCAAAATATCCGCAATCAAACTGAAACAGGGGTCGAAGACCAACCACTGATTGATGCGCATCAGCCAGCCGCCTGGATTCCAACGGTTTCACATCTAGTCCGTCCTCCGACCACAGCGGGACGACCTCCCCAGCAGCCGTTATTCGGCGGCAGCGAGCAGCTATAGGCCGTGAACCCGGCACGCTTCGGAAACGATGTCAAGATAATGTGAGAGCTTGTAAAGTCTGGAGCGGGTCGAGGGAATCCGAACCCTCGAGTTCATGCTTGGCAAGGCTGCTTGCTGCTAAGCCATTTCTGGAGCTTACCCGCATTCAGCGGACCGTTCTGCGAACCGGTGGTGGATTTGAAGTTGGATTTGAAACCAAACGTAAGCGAAGCCAATCGGATTTACAGTCCGTCCCTTTAACCACTCGGGCCATTCCGGTCACACCTGCCAGGTCAAATGCAAATCCCAAGAAGGATAACAACCGAAACCTTCGGCTTTGCGGCCAAAGTGATTGGTTAGAACACCTGCTCCGCGTTCGCGTTATTACTGTGCGCGCGCGTGCGCGGTTTCAACATCGGGATTCACTACAAAAACCGACACTTCTTCTGCGCTGCGGGTGGCGGGACGCAAGACAGGAGCGGGTCGGCTGGCACCTTCACCTCGTAAAACCGCGTGACGGCACTGATTGACCGTACCTCCGCAATTGCGTAATATAGTCGCGCCTCATGATCACTAGATGACGATACCCGGGCCGCGGACTGGTTCCCAACCGCGCTAGTACGCGCAGTGTAGCCAAGCTGCGCCGCGGCCCACCGGGTGGGGTGGGGTGGTCGCGACGGCCCAAGTCGGTAGCCTGTAACAAGGGGCCTGCCGCCGGCCGCAAGCTCGCTGCAACAAACGCGATCTGCCAGCGCGCATAGGCTCGCTTTATTGCTGTACCGTGTCGCCCTTGATCACGATCTACGCTTATGGTCTGCCACTGTCGTGGCGGCATCTCGAAATCCGTTCCGCGCGGCATTACCCGCGTCTGAGTGGCGAGGCGCGGGGGACGCGCAACCGCGCTGACCCGCTGCGAGAAATCGCCCGAGGAGCCGACCCTACCCTCTCGGCTGCTGAGGCGTGGTGCCCGACGTCAGGATCTATTTCGACCTGTTGCTGGACGGTGATGCAATTGTGCATCAAGGGGGCTGCTGGGAGAAGCAGCGGCCGGCTCAAGCCCCGGCCGTGTCCGCACTTTGCGACACGCAGCCTTCTGTCATTCTCTCGACGAGGGTCACCTGACACCAGACACAATGTCGGCGGGATCATGCGCTCCGCATGGCATTTGGCGCCCGGAGTAGCACTGTACACCCAGCGACCACAGCCCGCCGCGACCATGTGCGGCGCAACGCAGCCTCGGTGCCACTGGAAAATGACGGAGCGGCATGAGCTGAGGGGCGCCAGCGCGCTCGCGGCAGCCATTCGACGAGAGTCAGGTCACAGGGCTTTGGTGACATTTGTTCGTGCTTGAAGTTTGCGGGAAAGGACCAGGGCCTTGGGCGATCCGGAGGATTGGACTCGTGCAGCTTGCAGGATCGCCACTGGTTGCTGGCGCCGAGGTGCAGAGGGCTGCGACAGACAGACCCGCTAGACAGTTCGACAGGGCTGGCTGCGCAGGCCTGCGTGATGCGCGCGAGCGATCAGTCACTTAATGCTCCAACGCACGGCAACGCCGCCCTTTACGCTGCAGCAGGCAAGTCACTTTGATACAAGGCGCAGAGCAGCTCGGCCTGACTTCTCAAAGGTTTGCCGACGGCCCGCACAGGCTCGTCCGTTCGGCTCCATGGAGGGCCGCGCGTCCCGTCACGAACGGGAAAGACGTCTATCAACGAGGTCTTGCTTCTACAGTCCGACCATATGTCGAGCCCGCATATGGGCCGCCGCCTGCCCTTGGTAGCTCAGTTGTAGAGCGCATCCTGATTTGTAAGGTCAGGGGTCGCCGGGTCTCGAAATCCTTGGCCGGGGCACCATTATGTCGCATATCATCCCAAGATAGCTCGACATCTGCCTTGTCAGCGGCGATGTGACTTGTTGCCGATCTTGCCTATGGAGCCAGCCCGTACGCTGAAGCACTACATCAAGCGCATATTCAGCAATGGCCCGCCAGAGCGGTCAATCGGGGAGTCAACTCGGCAGGACGTGCCGCGAGCTCTTGCCACAAGTGGTCGGTGAAACTCGGCCATGCTCGCGAATTTTCGGGTTCGGCGGCGCCGCGTGGCGGTGAACTACGTGAAGATCGGTCGGCCTTGTCAGCGCGACAAGAACGAAGACCCGTTGTCGTCGGCGAGTGGGGCATCTTCCGGTCGTCCCGATCTCGACAGCTGCTCAAACGTTGGACGACGCAAGGTTTGCCGCAAGTCGCTTTTAGCGCTCCAGAAGCGGCTTCGCGGAAAAATCAATCCCATTCATCAGCGAGTACGCTCTGTTCGGACAACCGGTGAGCCGGACGCAGCTGAAGAATCCGCGGTATAGATTGAGAATGCGGCGGAACAGCTTATATCGCCAAACGCAAATCGCCGACGAGACGTCATTAACGTGCATCAGGCCGCTTGCGCAGTCTGCTACGCGGCATCTTCATCAGATTGCATGCTGTCCGCCGAGCAGACAATCGGCGCACCGCGTGTTGGTGACTTGCGGAACGATCTCAGCCTACCGTTACTGCGGACCCTGTTTTCCGGTCGGCCGCAGGCGCGCGCACGAATAAGGCCCTGCCACCAAGATGAAAAACGCAGGCAAAGATAATTGCTACCGGCTTTCGCCAGCCGGCTCTGCGATCAGCATCGAATTAGGGGCTGGGTTCTTGCCCGAATTCGGAAAAAACATTGGTTTCTCGCAGATCACGAGCGGTCTGGTCCATGCCGACAGGTGATCGAGGACCAGACGTCCTGATCCGGCGAGCTGCTCCGCCGAGACATCCCAGTATCTCTGTTGGCTGATGCAGCCATAGACTTTGACTTCGGTGGGCACTCGGACACAGATGCGCGCAGAGAGGTCGCGAGCGAGCGCGAGCTCAAGCGCAGAATAGCCATCGCTATGACTGGGTGGTTTGAGCCTGGGCGGGAGGAGTCAACAAGCACGCCTGAGGCTAGCAGGAATAGTTGCGTATAGAGCGATGCAGAGCGTCAGTGCTGTGCCGAGCCATGCGGAAAAGACAAACTCGCAAGCAGCGTTCTCACCAATCGCACTCGAGCAGCTTGCAGCTGCATATACATGCAGCCTTGTGGGGTGTCGGTAGTGAACGTGCCCGGATTGTCAGCTGGCCCTGTTAGTCACGGCAGATCTGCGCCAGGAAACGGCGCCGGCACTCCGCATAACAATGATGCAGAAAAAACACGGTTTCGGGTTTATTCGTGCGTGCAAGAGTGTCAGTGGTACGATGCTTTCTCGATCTCGTTGTGTCTGGCCACAGCGCGGCGGCCAAGAACAGGACCCGCCGATCACGAGGACCGTGCCACGCAGCAGCGAAGAGCGCTGGCGGTTGAGAATCGCTGGCGGCGGCCTGAGCAGGGCGCCAAGACTCGGAGGTCCAGAGCCCGTCTGGCCTGCCTCTCCGCGGCGATAGGCCGCCCACCGATGTCCCGCGGGCGTGAAAACGTCGCCGCAAGCACCACAGCGATGATCGATGTCCAGGTTAGCAGCGACAGCCAACATGTTGAGGGGCAAAGCTCCGGCGCAGTCGAAGCGATTCGAGCCACGCGCAAACTGCACAACCTGATAGGGGCGATCGGGCATGCTGCAGGACGTAAGCGAGTAGCGCCACGAGCGGCAATTTGGTCGAGTTTGCGTCGCCGCACCCACCCGCTGGCCCGGAAAAGACAAGCTGCATCTTATTCGCGGGGCGCTCAGCCTCAAGACAAGCCATGCGTTGCGTCCTGCTCGGACAGTTGACGAACGGCAGCCCTCTTGGGCTTCAGGGCAGGGTTGGAGCTCGTCCCGCTTGAGCTTACCCTGTGAGAGCAGATAAGGGCGCCGCGTATTTTGCAGATGATGCCGAGGCGACGTGAATATCCGGTCGCTCCGAAAACAGGAAAAACCGAGAACCTGTGGTGATGAACCGATTCGCGGGCATTGGGAAACTTGAGGCGGAATAGATATGATACGGACAGTGATGGTGCGTGGCGATCTGCGACACCCAACCACTCGAAGACGGCACGTTACGTGACTGGTGGCTGTTCGAGGATGCGTTGGTGAATTAACTGGCGCTCTTGTAATTTCTCTTACCGGCGCTGAATTGTGGGCATGGGTGCCCCTGAGCCTTGCCTAGCTGCTTTGGCGACGCCTCAGTTCTTGTTCTGTCCGGCCGTCGTCATCCCGGTTCCTGATCGGGGGTGTTGCGGAAATCTGGCAAGAGTCTCAAGGTATTATGGAGAACGAGGTGACCTCGACTGATTCGCTGCCGGCTTGTCGATGTGGGCGTTCGGCCGCTGGGCATTGGTTGACGAGTTACATCTAGCGGCCGCGCGGTCGTTCATGTGCGGTCATGTATTCTCGGGCGGCACTTTCTCGAAGTTTCGCTGAAGGGCAGGCGCGCCGGGCCTGAAAGAGCAATCTGTTTGTCCCGGTGGCTCGCGCGCAGACCGCGTTCGCCGGCGGGCTGGAGGCACTGTCGAGGAATGCCGCGCCGACGAGATCGGAACCGGGGGATCTGCGTGGTTGATGCCGCCAAGGGCGCGATGTGGCCCGTGAAGGCGAGGTGTGCTCGAGTATGTGTTCTTGGGCCGAGGTGCTTTGACCCAGTCGGCCTGACCCGGAGAAGGCTCGTGCCGGGTCCGCCTGGACGGGGATGACGACAGGATGATGGACGGATCCACCAATGTGCCGCGAAGCGTTCGATCTCCGGGTCAACGCGTCATGGCCAAGGCACAAGGCACCTATGCCTGGCACGTCAGCTGGTGGATTAGCAGCGCAGAAATCGAAGGCGCCGATGGCCGGCTGGCGGACGCTATTTGCGATTGTGCTTTCCTTTGGTCACCGTTCCGCGGGGATTGCTCTTTTGCGGCGTGGTGGTGTCAAGGCAACCATCGCGGCAGATCCCGAATCACGGGCTGTCGCCGGGTTCCATGGTCACGCCCGCCCCCGCCCTGTCCGCATGATCCTAGGGGTCCTGTGCGCTGGTGGCGGGGCTTTTGCAACTGGGGCTGCGCATTTTTGTGGCGAGTCGTAGTTTCGCGACGAGCGCCGCAGGTTGTTTGATGCAAAGGGCTCGAAGCCGCTCGAGCGCTAGCCCGGAGCAAGACCCTGAAATCTCTGGTCTCGGACAAGACCGCACCCTCACGCCGATGCGAGGACGGTGACTCGTGATCACGGTTATCTGAAAGCTACGGAGATCTTGTGCGGAAAGACCCTGGAGGTGCTTCACTTACGCGGGCGGGCAATTTGCGCGTGGATCAGGGATCACAAGGCGAACCCCAGAACGGCACTAAGGCTCGGCGAGGAGAATATACGATAGACAGGCTAGAGGCGCACTACGAGGTAGACCCTGCCTATACTTCTCTAGACAATCCTGGCGTCTGAGAACTGTGTCCGGGTGGAAAGGCATATTCAGGAACTCATTCGGACGTTCAGGTAAAATGGTGTCGGCGGTTCGGGCTTTGTCTCTGCGCAGCTTGGTCCCTGCCCGGTTGAGGGCGTCGATAGGCCGGGGAAAATCCAGAGAAGTCATTCGTAGCCCTTGCCGTGGCCGCGCGAGTCCGTTTGTCGGCGAGACATTACGTCCAAGCTCATGTGAAAGAAGCACTACACTTGCGGGCCGGCTTAGGCTGCAGAACGTGCTTGGGCCGGCCTTCGCAGGTCCGGGTTGTATCGGGTTGCGGCACATCCTGCTTGCGACCTTTTGGGTGGCGACCGCATGCGCCTGTTGGGGCCGTATTAGTCCGTGAACTAGCGGACGAGAGAGTCTGCGGAACGTGTATGGCAACGCCCGTTCGGGCCGTAACCTGTGACGCCCTTGGTGAACCAGTAGAACTGTTCATGCTGAGGGTTGCTATGACCGATACGCAAGATGTGTTTCGCTGCGTGATTGATGGTTGGTGCACGTGTTCTAAATGATCGCCTGCCGCTGGCGGCTGCCGACATCGCGTCGCATGGGGCGCGAGGCGCTGCCGCATCGGCGAAGCGGCCGACTGGTTTGCTGTCGACCAACTCGACGGCTTCTATCCGTCTGGAAGGATGGCTCGAACAGCTCGAGCTGAGCGAGATCGCGCTTCAAAGTGTCGCCGGTGGGCATCAGCCTGTCAGTGGTCCGAATTGATTGCGCACGGTCCTGGATAAGGCTGACGCCGTCGAAAGGGCGCGCTGCCTGGGCCCAGGGAAAGGTGAATCGAGTGGTCGCGGTCATCTGCTGAATGCGTTCTTGCGGGCATTGGAGATCATCATAGCCGGCACGCGTTTCTTGTGGCAACTGCTGCCTGCTAGGGCGCAAACGCAGTCGTGTGGAGCACGCCGGCCTGAAGCAAGTTCGGCTGCCCAAGGGCTCAATGCCAGCGGCGCTGATATTGAAAAGCATAGCGAAGCTGCGATCATGGAGGCCACGATGCCAACTCCAGATCTGCAGGCAGCAAATTGCAATTGCTGCCAGCAACCCTCCCCTTGCATCCTGACGCTGCCATCGCCATTGTTCACCAAGGAGTGGAGTAAAGCTCATCACAATGACTTTGGAAATTCAGTTTTCATTGCCTCGCCAGCGCCTGAGCACAGGCGGCAGCACAACACCTCGCAGCACTTCTAACGGCATACCCGCCAGCGGACGCTGACGTGATTGTGGGCGCTTGTCGCGACGGTTCATGCTGCAAACGCTGCATGCAGATGAACAGTGCAGGCCGGTTTACGGCAATGAAACCGGGGGTCGATCCGGCTTCCTTGATTGAATGATCTCTTCCGACGAAGACCGGGGCAGGACGAAACTCGACGCTGCGGTTGAAAAACATATCCGCGCCGTCGAAATGATGCGCCAACGGTGACGTCATGTGGCGCGACCTGCAACAAGGCTCTCGCCATCAACGAAGTCTCTCTGCTCAGGCAAAGTTTACCGAGGCGGGCCCAACTGCGCTGTCGATGATGGCGCAGGGAGCGGGATGGAAGAACTGATCTTGCGATGCCTGATGTGTTGAGGACGGCGGCAGGGGAGAGCCGCTACCACCATGTCGGCAGCCGCAATGGTCCCTATCCTGCCGCTGTGGCGGGGGCGCACAGCTTCTTGGCGCTGGACGCCGGTCACCCGTTCATTGCCGAGGCGCTGGCTGCGGTGCGATGCTGCCGGCAACAAGGGGGTGGTGCACTCATTGAAATGTGCGCTTGAGGTGTCGACAATACGGGCCCGGTCACGCGGTGGCCGATCATAATCGAGAGTCAAATCCGTGACCATGTTCAATGGGCCTGAATCAAGGAATTTCAACCACCACGGATTCTCCTGAATGGTCCAGCCATTCTGGAATGAACCGGAGCATGATTGGGCCGAACACATTCTCTGGCGTACTGAGACATTAAACAGATAAGTCGAGTTGATTGATTGCTCGTACTGCAATCAAAAGTGTTGCTGTTGTCTTGCCTGCCTTGCTCCTCGCTCCCGGTTTTTTCCGGCTGCCACAGGAAGGCATCAAGCTGGCCGACACGTCCTGTTCTCCCGCAAATCCTTCCTCACAGCAGGCGGTTATTGGGAAAAATCTGACGAAGCCACGAATTCCAGCGAGGCAAGGCGCAGGAGCCCAAAAAGCGAAAAAACAGCGCGGCCTATTACCGCCTGATGCGATTCCGCGCGGGCCAGAACAATCGAATCAACCTTGTCAGCTTCAGCAAATTCGGCTCTTACGGTTGGCGCCATTAGACGGACCTGGAACTTGCGACCCGTTCTATAGGCATCGAAGAGATTCAACAGTCTTGGGCGTTGAGGGTACCGACATCAGCCGATTGGATTTCGACAGGCCGCAGCTAATGCCATGCAGGGGGGAGCTTTGGTGCCTGACATAATATGTCTTCAAATTCCGGGTGAGCGCGCAGCGGTGGATCGAGCCGAAACCGGACTTTTTACATGACGATTCGAGATTCAGAGTGGAGAGCGATCGAAGCAAGGTGTTGAGCGGGCCAACCACCCTCTACATTACTGATTGGGGGGGCTGTCCGTCCCGCATTAGTTACTTATTGCTATCCAAAAACGCGGGCCGAAGCCCCGTCAATTCTTCCCGAATCAGTTGTATGATCTGAACGTGTCAGCCGCATGCTTAGCAATCCCTGCCATGTGCCAGCGAGTTCAACCTGCTGCCCGTCTCCTTCCACCCGGCCGGGGACCTTGACCTTTCGGCAAACGAATAGTCAGCGGTCCCAGTCATTCAGCGTCAGCGTCAATTTTTGCTTGGCGTGCGAAGATTTGACGCACTCCGGGGAGGTGCGATGCGTATCCGGGGCAGCGGGAAGGCGCCGGCCGAAGTACAGAAAGATTGTGGCAGCAGTCAGGGGAGCGAAGAACAACACTGCCATAGTATGGTCTTTATCTCCATATAAGTCGCGGTCAAGGCAGAGCATCTCTAACAGGAGGTCGATAGCCATTCGCGCGGATCGACAGAAGGCCGTCTGGTCAGGTTTCGCGTCATCGGAGAAGTGAGGTTTCTTCTCCACGGCTGGCTTTGATCGGCCGGCTTGGTCGGAGAAATGACAATAGGCCCCGTGCGCGCGCGGCTTCGCCAGATTAAATACAGATTTTTTATTAGTTAATAGTCGGGGCGTGTTTTGCCAAAATTCAGGCCATGAAGTTGGCGCACGCGCAGTGTGAGGAATGCACGTCAACGGAAAGGATACCTTATGGCCGTGTCATCACAAGGTGACTCGCGTAGCGGATCAGGTCGATGTCTCGACATCGCTTGCCCGCCAGTAGGAGGACGCGCTGGGCAAGAGCTGCTTTCCATGAACGCATCTAGATCGGCATCCGCACCGCCTGGCGGGTTGGTTGTCTGCTCCTGCGGGGTGCGCCAGGTCCTTTGATCAGCTGATAGGGTGCAAAACGTAGAGGAGCGGAATCCTTGTGTCCCAGCCGATTCAGTCTGTTGACAGCTCGCCTTCCTCGTTTGCCGCTTCCTCGGCGCTTTTTTCAGTTCCCTGCTCATAGATTGCGGGCACGGAGCATGTCCAGGCCTTGGCCTTGTTTCGTCTGTGCTGCGTAGCGCTCCTGCTGGCACTGCACCAGCGATCCCCTGTGGGATTGTGGGTGGAAAGGGCCTGACCGCGGAGTTGTCGTGGTGGGTGTGGGTGATGGTTTGCCTGTCCACCGGCGCCGAAGGGCGTCGGTAGGTGTCGAATTCATGCGGCAAATCTTGCTTGTGCGTTTTATGGTTGACGTTGCTAGAGTCGAGTAGGGTCGTCGTTCACCGATGGTCCAGATCTGGAGAAGGATGTTGTGACGGCGTGCCTTGGGCTGTCGGTATAGGCTGAGCATCCGCACCAGTATCGGTGGATACGCCCCGATTCGGTTTCCCTTCGGGCAGCCAGCTCATTAGGCCTCTTGTTGGCCAGCTGTACCTAACAAGTGTCGCGACTTGATGCCTGCTTCTTTCGCCATCATGGATTTTCCAGAAGCCTCCACCGTGTCATGCCGTTGCTGCCCCGCCCAGAGCTGGTATTAGGCAGGTTGGGCGCAACAGCATTTGTTGGGGCGGCGCAGTCCTGGCTCTCGGTGCCGGGGGCCGTGCCTTTCCGGAGTTCACTTCAAGATAAGCGTACGTATGCTATCAGCTTGCGCCGGAAAGACAGTGATCATCACTGGGCTGCTTTGCCGCGTGACTGTCGGTCCACTGAAGTTCCTTGAGAGCCGGCTAGCCCTCTTGCTCGCCGACTAAATTGGGCAGGGGTGGGGCTGTCGGCCCATCGTTCTCTCGCCCAGGTGTCTCGATCAGGGTTCGAGATTTATACCGAGAAGCTGAGAATTCAGACGTTTTTGACCGAGGCCGTTGATTCCATCCATCAAGCTGCGGCGCTCACGCGATGCAAGAGTTCTGGGCTTCCCTGAGGATCAATCCCAAGATATCGAGGAGGATCGTTCTGCTTTACGTTCAGGACGTCATGCTTCAGGGCGTTTTTTGAGCGAGGTTCTTCCAGTCAAAGAGATGACCTGCCTCACGACAAAGGCTTATGCACCTGCTTGATCTTGTCGACAATAGGCGAGCCTTGGTGGTTTGCTGAGCGCATATTGATCGGTCTTTGGTTCCAGTTCATTATATCAGGCCAAAGTGTCTGTGCCAAGCGGGGCGAGCATAAGGGTCGCACGTCCCAGTATAGTAATTACAGGCGTCACAAGGCGTGACGATTGATGTATTCAACGACCGGTTCAATAGGAGGATCCCTTGGCCATACCGAGCCGTGGACTGCGCACCGGCCTGGTTGGCGGCTGGCGGCGATATGCGTTGGCTTTAGTAGAGGGCATCGCGGTGGGCGAAACCTCAAGGCCGATGACCGAAATAGACATCCAGGACGCTAGGCCCGGACATTGAATGCTTCCATGATACATCGCCTCTCAGGCTTCGATAATTCTGGGGGCCTTGCATTGCCGCGGCGTCTTGCGATTGACGCAATCTTAGCTTCAATTGTCCCTGCGGCACGCGGAAATCGGCTGGCAGGCTTTTCTCGTGGGCGCCGTCGTGGGGGGGAGGCGCGCCAGCATGGAATCGTTGGAACACCGGAGCCGGCAAGTTTTCTTTTGGCGGGGGTCCGTCCGGTGATTCCGGGAGTCGGCCCATTGGTCTGTCGGGGTGTCAAAACCGAGAACTACGCCAGCCACTGAGGTCAGTTTTCGTTGTATAGTGGCCCCCAGGGGTGATATCGCGAGTGTCGATCCTTCGTCGGGCGTGTGGTGCGGTATGGGCCTGGGTATCTGTGCCCGGACTTGGTCGGTGCGATCAGAATTGGCTCCTTAGCGGCTGGGCGGCAGCGGGGGCCGTGCG
>Ga0163217_1082401_pt1 | contig 15212 bp, 6 predicted proteins | sample SynspAceP_FD_185933 | JGI IMG/M metagenome (GOLD analysis project Ga0163217, IMG submission 185933) | Saline lake microbial communities from Ace Lake in Antarctica - Synechococcus sp. Ace-P (PacBio error correction) | ecosystem: Environmental > Aquatic > Non-marine Saline and Alkaline > Saline ...
AAAGAGGGAGGATTATTTGCCGGGGGGGGGGGGTTTTTTTTTTAACACCCCGTTTTCCCAAAATGAGCGGTTTTTTGGTGGGGGCCCTTGATTAATTAAATTGTTTCGCTTTGCTACCTTTGGCGCGAATCAAGTAACCACAACCATTTCCTTTCTAAAGTGCCGCCCCCCATAGCTCCTTAAATAGTGCTCCGCTTTGTTTCCCCTTTAAGTGTTCCACGCACAAGCTTTCTTTACTTCGATATCTTTGGGTCGAATATTGGGATTCGCATAAGCAATATCCTCTTATTTCACCTGGCGGAAGCTAGAGTGCCCACGTGTTTGAGCGGGAAATAACTTGACCCCCTGAATAGATATCAATCAAAAATTCTCGACACATAACTGCAAATCCACTTCAAGCGGCTCTTCCATTCTGATCGATTCAGAATCGCTTCTTTGCTTCTCGCCTGTTAATATCAAAAATAAAGGGTGGAGTAAGATGCCGTAAAAACAACAATAGCCTGTCCTTTAGCCAAGTGAGATTTTAGTCTTTATATTTATATTATTCATGAGCAGAGTTACCTATCCACGCCTGTATTGAAATAATAGTCGGCAAATTCCCCCAGGGAAATGGCGCTGTGGATTTAATCGTTTCAATCATTTACCAACGTACAATTTGTTAGGACTGGTGAAGCTTGGTTTACGGTAAAGCAAATTAAGGGCATCATATAAGCAACTGGTCAGAAGTGAATTGCTCTCTCAGATTCGTAAATGGACTTTTCTCCTGGCTTTATAATTTACTTCCTGAATAAAAAATCTGCGGTCTCAGATGGAGGTTGGGGAAGTTCTGTTAGCATTAGTTTTCCTCATTTAAAGCGCTAGCTCTTTGCATAAAACATCAGAAACCATTAGTCGGCAAACTCAGCCTTCTATAGAAGTAACCCCCTTATTACCGCTATAGCTATAGCCATTCAGGCAATATTTGTAAAATCTGCGTCCGAAACACGAAAATTAACAATACCTCAGAAAAACCGACCATAAGCTATGCATTCATGTGAGTTGATAACTGTAATATATCCTGCTCGCATCATTAAACAATAAAACTTGCAGTACTTTTTCATAATTAATACTCGTAAAAAATAATGCACTAATTTCCTATAAAATTACGTTAAATAGCGCATGAATTCGCTAAAATTTAGATATATTGAGCTGTTCGTTCAGTTATATAAAAATGCAATTGTATTACAAAATATTGATTTTTGATGTCTAAAAATACTGGATCGACGTGTTGAGAATTTTTATTGGTTAGGTAATCACTTACAACTGAATGTCTCAGAGGAATGAAAAGAATATTTGTTTTCTAGTGTTTTGAGCCAATTCGACAGAATTGTTGAATACTTCAAACATCTTTGCCGAGGGGCATTAATGTGTAGATTTTAATGTACTATTAGGAAGTTTTCAAAAAAAAAGAAGGTCATCAATCGATAAAATACCAATTCTGTTCTGTTCATGCACAATAGTATATCCCCAAATGCTTTTATATGACAGTCTTGTTAATGAGTGATAAGATGTTATAATTTGGGATACATATTTCTCAATCACTTTGATGAGTTGCTATCCAAATTATATTTTTATCACTAACAATAGCCAACATGTTACCAATATAAATAGATATGAGTTGGAGTTTTTGGAAAATCTATTTTCGTACAGCTGCGGGTGTGACTTGTATATCCAGCCGGAGTAGTCTTCCAAACCAAAGGGTTTTTTAGAGTCTTAAATATTCTTTAATCAGATAACTGTTCTTCGTAGCCCAAAGTTGAGTATTATTTTGGTCGTCATACAGAAAAAAATAGTGTTTTATCGATATCTAGACGGCCTCCATCCCATTTTTGTGCACCAAATCAAATATTCGCGTTGTTTAATATATCTACGTAACTTCAATTCACAAATTAGTCTTTGGAATTAAAAATTGGTATTTCTACATAATAAAATCTCGATCTATATAAATTTCTGTCACCTTCAATTATGTAGCTAACCCAATAAGTTTGCCAATTTAAAATGTCGAACAACGCGTAGACGAATTTGACATTCACGGTTGGATCTTTGAGTCATACCCAAATAGTTAGTTTTGTATCTAGCAAAAATGTCCTATGAAAAAAACTACCAATGCAGGTTTTTATCTTGTTTCAGCGTCAAAAACATAACTTTATTCTGGAGGTATGTACCCTAGGGTTGCGTTATAACGAATGTGTACTTTGTGAAATCATAGAACTAGATGTTTCTCATCACAACTAAGTACTGACCAATGTGAGAATCTATGCAAGAAGTAATTAATGACTGGCTGAAAAAACGGGTCAAGTGGGTGCAATTCGATTTGTGTTTCGTTATTTATGCAAAAGAAACTTATTGGATTTATTGTAAGTACCAACTAAATCTGTTATCTTCATTAAATCGAGCTAATACCGGATAGAAAGTTCCCACCAAGATAACCATTATTATCTAACATATTTAATATCTCTGATTGAAACTATCTTGTAATGTTTTGTCGAAGGGTCTGAAATAATATTTTTTTGAACTCATAGCCATCAAACCGATAAACCGTTAAAGTAGCAAACACATAAAAGCTCACGTTTAAGCTTTCTAAACGATGTTCTTGAGAACAGTAGTTTTTGGAGAGCCCTTGTGACTAATGAATAATTTTGAATTTAGAACTAAGTGCGTAGTGGTTTTGAGCATAAACAGCTCAAAACAGTAAGTCCCAGCAAGTAACTTAGCTTTTTAAATAACGAATAACGCACTTTTCACCCATTGTAGGAGTATCTACCTGTGTTTATTGAGTTTTTTAGGCGGCATAATATCCTTATTTGCCATGATTTAATATAGCGCAAATAAGTAGCGCGCTGACGCTTAAATCGCTTAAAAATGCCAAAGCTTGAATGAATATTAAAGATTGATTAACTTTTTGGCTAGTAGCCTTATAAACTAAAGTATTGGAGCGCGATTTTTAATCGTTAATGATGGATAACTGCGCAATTAGGATCATATTCACCTTAGTATGTTTGGAACTGGATGAAGTAATCAAATTCACTATAAGTGTCTTGCTTAAAAAGGCGGATGATTGAAAGTCAAGTCTAATTGTGAAACGCTAATTGTTTAATGGGACAAACTAACATTTGCATTATTGGTGAAATTCGAAGTTCTTATTCCTAAGAGACCATCCACAATTCGTTGGCTTTTTCTGTAAGGTGTACAATCTGGATGTGACTCACTGCCTAATTACTCCGGCTTTTTAAAAGAATGGCAAATACTTGAAGGTCATCTAAGGCGAGTGGAAAACTCACTCATAAATTGGCGCAGCGCGCGAATTGTAACTGCTCGGCAAGATATAAATTGGGTGTTTTGTAGTATACAGGCAATACCTTGATGCTTGTTAATAGGTGTAAATAGCCACTACCTCACTAATAACCCAATTGACGTTTCAGTAGCATTTGAATTAAAAAATGGGTGGAAATTAATTTGTTCTAACAGCAATCGTCAAACAAATATCTTAAACTTGTGCACTGAGGCCCCTGAAAAATACATTAACGACAGCGTCTCATGTTGTTGGCTACACGAAGAGGTCGGCTCTTTTGTTCTCATCCAAACCCTTTATAATAAGGCCTCGCTTGGGTAAATTGTTAGCGAAAGTCGGTTACTTTTTTTCAACACAGCGAGACGTTCATAAGCCAAATGCCATCTCTCAATGGCATTACCTAGAATTAACAAATAGAATTTAACAGCTTTTTTTTAGTGTTTTTAAATACATCACTCAGATGGCGTAGACATGATCTGCCATAGTCCAAAGCGCAATAGGTGTTATTGTTCAAAAGTACCGATATCGATTGAATAAGACGGTTTATGGGATATTTAAAAGACTGATTAATTTAGGTTTTGAACTGTTGTTTTTTTACCTGCTGAAAACTTTGGTGAAATCCTCTTGACGACAATTTGTTTGAGTAAATTAGTAAACAAAATCAATTGTTTTGCACTAAAAGCCTTTGTTTGTAGGAAATCCCCCTGATGTGGGTAAAATAAAATTGTAAACGGCGAATATGCTTGTATATTTTGGCTTTAACTTTCATTCAATAAGGGCTCACCCACTAAACCTTATAGTCGCTACTTGATCCAATACCTTCGGTAATGGGCTTGCAAAAGGTAAGTAAAAGCAATCACATTTAGGTTGCCTGAATTGCTCATCCTGACACACCACAAATCTAAACAGTTTGTTTAGGGATACGTTTGGGTAAGGGCAAAATCATGCCTTGTTTTTTGGTGAAGTTATTTGCATCACAAGGTAGCGATTGCCTAGATAAAGAATGTTTTTTTATAGCAATGTTGTTTGCTGCTATTAAGCAAGATTGTGACAAAGGCATTATTTGATAAGGAGTATCGTACATGGGGCTATAATGGAGTCCGTTTCTTGTGCTGTTGTAATAACTATTAAGTTCGCATAATATTTGTAGCGTAAAAGTAAGCCACAATCTTTAAGGGCTGTAGGATTCGCGCTGACCACTGATCAAAAAATATAATCCCCGCCACCACCATGTTCACTTCGGGTAATCAGCATATTGTAGTGATAGTTATTAGCGCTATCATCGGTTAGTACTTCGCCATAGGCCTAAGCAAATTTAGTTTAACTTGGCCATTTCGTTAATTGCCGCCATGGCTCTAAAAACTTGCTCTTTAATTAACTCGAATCAGAATAAAGGGGTAGCTGGAACGAGCGTCTTTATTCTCATCCTCGCAGTGACCTGAAGATTAATATAACACCTCTATTAAAGTTCCCCATCGATCACCCACCCACTGACGCCTTAAGCTGGTGCCCACACATTTTGCATTTAATAATCAATCCGGAGTAATTGCGCCAAAACCTGGTCGCCAATATATAGACTAAATGATGGCTATGGGTTACTCGATAAAATGCGTTTGGCAGCGGGTTAAAGCAAAGGTTAATAATTAATCGTGTGCTTTATGCAAAGGGAGTGATAATTTATTTGCCACTCCAAAGTTGAATGCTCGAATAAAGTGCAGGGGTAAGGCGCTGAACGTTCAATTTAGGGCCTGCCTTTTTTTTGTCTGCTCAAAAAAATGCTGGCTGTATATGTAATGACTGTCACTAACATAAACTTAGTTCTCTGGGCTTGTACATAAATATTCGCAATGAAAACGTCCCATGCAGCTCTTGCTTTATAATTCAGTAAAGCTAGAGGGGAACGTCTTAGATTAACCCCACTGAACATTTACCTAGAAAGGGTGTTCTGCGTTGACAGGTTTCCTTTGTGGACTGATATAAACGGTCCGAAGTCCGTCCTTGTTTTAATTAAGATATTCACAAACAATGGCCTGAATTCTTTTCAATATAAGTATCTTAATAACAAGGGAGGAAAAACACAACATGGCCGAAAATGCGACTAAGGCTGTGTCAAATGAAGTCAGTTGCAATAATCAAAAAAAATAACTCTCGTTCGGTGCTGTCGAACGCATTGACGATGACCGCCGTGCCTGACTGGCTACAAATAAGATCATTCAGTGATGGTGTGTTGAATCAATATATACCGCAGGAACAAATATGTTTAGAAATAATACTTCAGACCATTGACAGTCTTTCGTCAATCCATCATAAATGACCGACTTTAAAGGTGCTGCAACAGGTCACTTTGATGCTTTTTAATCTTCTTAACGATTAGGGACTTGTTTTATCCGTTTCTATAGTGAAATAGTCATATTCGACGGTGTCATTACTCACATTTAGCAAAATGATTGTCCGAATTTAAAAAATTATCTCTAAAGCATAAACTAAATTTAAACATGCTAAAGATTTTTTAGTTGCGTTATATTTATATTATCTACTAAATAATACCCACATTGAATTTTGAAATTTAATTGTCATGCGTCAATGTGAAGCTGAACCCAGTAGTACTTTTACGAGTCAGCCCGTAATTTGACTGCCTATGGCATATGCCAAACTCTAAACGCAGGTAAGTGGTTGGTCACGTCAGTCATAACAACCAATACAATCAATGTTGCATGTCAGAATCCACTTTGCGCGAGCGCAGACAGACTACGACGGTGTTAATTCGCAATTAAACACTAGAGCGTAAAAGTTGATGTGTGAGCCTTACCAGAAAGCTAAACCAAGAAAAAAACCCAACAAAGTAATTGAATAAGTTTTTAAGTGTTAACCATATAACAGCAGAGTATTAATTTTGAATTAGTCATATACGCTCATTGTTATTTAACTTGATGAAATATTACTCCAACACCTATCAAGCACTTTATCTTGGATACTTCGAGCATTGCGATTTCATTGAATATGGACTTATGAAACGGCTGGGTGAACTAAAGCGTTTTATCATCCTCAATGAGTAATTTTGACAGTAACTAGGCTTCAGATTTGGCTTACTTGACCGAACCCTATTTGAATTGAATACAAAAGCCTACCCCCATTTTGCAACGATATGCTTGAATCCAGCAATGTTGCTCAGTCACAACTGGACCATATGATGAGAGCTTCGGGAGAATTATTGCTAAATTAAATTCGCTGAAATAGCAAAGCTAAAATTATAAAACATAAAAAATACTAGAAAATCGCCAAAATATAGCAGTAGTACAACTGAACGTGACTACGGCCTACGCACTTTTACTCAACCAGTAACAGACACTCTCGGTCACGACCATTTTCCGTTCGGAAAAAGTTTGCATAACTATGACGGTTTAAACCAATATTCTCTTTCATTCAACTATTCAAATGGGGTAAAAAACTCGAGCCTCAAGCTGATATGAGCCTGGAATATCTTAAGGTACCTAATATAAGCCATTTAGAGTCTCGGCCCTCGTAAGGAATGCCTAATCTAACTCTTATTTAATTCCCCTCAGTTAAAACTGCCATTCCGATAACCACACTGCAACTTGTGTAAATTATCCTTCTTGCGTGTCGGGTAAAAACTGTAGTAAGTCGCCAATTGAAAATTCTCAGAAATATCTTCTAAGTGTAAACAGTCTTGAATATCACCGTATCATGACGACATACACAATACGTTCTTTGGTCTGCCTTGAACTTAGTAACATTAAGTAAATGTGGTGGATTCCTGGGGTGACATAGATTTTCTCGCCCAGCGCGTAATAAACTGCTTAGTAAATTGCATCTCTTGTAAACGCAACGCAGAGAGCAATCTCTACTATGCACAAAACAACGGATCATCAATTACTATCGCGATACAATAAAAACCCTAGTATTGTTGAGCCATTAACTAGGCGTTTTTTGAATATCTTTCCAAATTCGTCATTGATATCGAATGGCAACAATAATACACTGCGCGGGTACATAATGTCTTCAGCCGTTAATCTTTTTTAAGTCTAAAATGCCCACCAACATAGTTTGTGTTTTTTGGAATCAATGGCTTCTGTTCAAATCGACTGGTAAAACGCAACCTTCTCGAACGTCAACTGTCACTGCTGCCGTCAGGATTATGCGAAACAAAGCAAGTAGACGTTGTAATACCATTTATTTAAAAAAAACATAAAGGGATAAAAAACCATTAATAAACGGGGCCCGATAAACGACTGGAAAAGCAACTTTTTCTGCGATATAAGGCGCAACTGTCTTGCGTTCATTCGGCACAAATGAGTAATACGAAGGTTTAGAATGACGGGTCCAAAACGAGTCCTATAGTCATCGCCTACAAAGCGACTGCCCAATAGCCTGCATGCAATGGGGCAATGTTGACTAGTTATTGTCCATACAAAATGAGTCCTATCAGTCGATCGGGACGTGATTCAGAAAAGTCTTACCTCGATTGCGGCTTTATTGACACCTCCATTTTCAAAGATTTTGAGACAATCATGCACTAGTCTCTGAACTTGGAAATAGGCAGAAAGTAAAATCAAAAAATGCCCAGCAGAATATAATAAACTACAGGTAGATAATATATGTCGCCAAACCTAAACCGTTCCTTGCTATTACAAGTGATGAATAAAGGGCTAATGCCACTCGATTCAAGATAACTATGAGTTGTGACGATTTCAACGCCACAAACGACTACCAATATAAGGCACCAAGGTCAATAAAATGACCAGCTATTGTTGCTGTGATGAAGGGTTTCCACACCAACCAATTTGAACAGTTTACTCGAAATAAGAAATACTAATGGTAAATAAGCAAGCCATTTGGAGAGTTACGTTTTATGCTTTCCTTTGGCGAACTATGGTGTGTGAGAGAGTAGAGAGAGCCACTTATTAATGATATGGGTGAGCAAAACCAGTACCCCACAAATCATATTAAAATAAAATTGTCAGTATCAAACCGCCATAGGGCGGCAAGATGAATGTAACAAGGAGCTTTTTACTCCTTTAAACGCAAACTATATATCGCTAATATGCATTGGCTATAAAACGGCAATGCTCAGATACATGCAAAGCTAACAAGGACAAGCAATATGATCAGCAAGCGGTTTTAATGTTGTAAGCATAAATGTGCATGTCGGGTAGTCAGGGAGTGAAGTAGTCACAAAAAATGCAGTAAACCAGAAGACAACTGGTAATAAAATAGTGTGTTGGGTAAGTAAACGAAGCTAACAACATCGTTATACTAAGAGCCATGCGATCCAAGTGACACAACAATCATTATGGCTCAATGTTCTGGCCAGGTTGAAATAACGACTAGATATCACAACAAAAATAAATAATATAATAAGCAGTGCCAAGGCCGCATAATCAGTGCGAGCGCTTTTTAGGTCCTGTGACGGCAAATAATCCGGCAGTAATGATGCCCGCCGGACACGCTATAGAGTACAAAAAATCTTATCTTAAACATAGTAAAAACTGATTAGCAATCAACACCTAAACTCCGGTTTAAAATTTCTATTTTAAAATAAAAACAGGCAGTAAATTACCACTATATTTGATGCGTTTGACACCGCTTTAATGAGTATAGCAGATAAGAAGATAAAGTTCGTGATAAAAGGTCTCGATTGATTATTCTTATTGCACGCTATATCGCTATTAAACTAAGGGCATAATTGACAAATTGGTAGGTAGCATAGATTTCATGTTTGAAAACTTTGACCGAACGATGGGGAAACCCTAATAAACATCCATGGAAAAAGGCGACTTGACCAGACAATATTAAGAATAACTTTGCGATAATGCGCATGGATTGCCTTTGAAGCTGAATGTTGCTGCGCAGTGTTACCGATTTTATGCACAAGTCAAAAGTCGCGCAGGTAGAATCAGTAAATAGTTCTAAATCTGGTTCAGGTTTTCATCAAGATTTGTTCATTCAAACTGAATCAGTCATGGCCAATGCTAATGAAAAACTCAACCTATGCGTCAACCGCCTGCAGTCATACTCATGGGCAGGTTTGCAAGGTCGTAAATGTGGTAAATTAGCACTCGTTTTTAAAAATGCGTGAAAAAAAGAGGTACTGGTTGTTAGTCACTGATGTTTACACGTCCGGCAAGTTATTAAACACTTGAAACATTAGCCACCGATTTAGACGGTTGGAATTTTTCCCATCAGAACTTAAATCAAAAGCCCTTAGATATAGCGCTGCGGCTACAACCATCACAAACAATTTTACGAAGTGTGTTGATAGTGGATAAGCGTGTCGTTTGCAACTTGCAATGGCGTAAATGAGCTGAGATCAAGCGCTGCATAAAGCGATTAAGCCATTGAAACCTGTTTTAAGGACGCTATGACAGGCAGATCGCCATACGGCTAAAGCCTTTAACGATGCCTAGACCTTTAACTGGGGGTGATTTTAACCAAGCCGATGTATGCTCGAGTGGAGCAGCACTGTCAGCTGCGTCATATTACCGTAAACCGATTAAGTCTTATCGGTATTGGGAAAAGTTAGATGCCCTTGAACCTCCATCCTCGGCGAATGGCCTCGCGATATTAGGTATAGGGCGACGTACTAAAGTTTAATTGAAGAAGTTGAGCAGTAAGGTTGAAAAGCAAGAAACAAAAATTGGCAGCACAAAGTCAAAAAGGTAAGGGCTTCGATATTTTCAGATTCAAAGAAACAATTAGAGCAAATCGTATATGGCGGGCATGATGTCGATGATGGAATAAAAATTCCTGGTATAGGGAAACATGACGGCGCAGTAAAAGAAAAAGCGAATGATAATCCTTAATCAAATAGAAAGCGATATCAATTCTATGACGGCCCAATGAGCGCTCCAGCTGAATTTAATTAAATGGATCGCGCAAGCGACGGATTGCTACTTGTCTGGTACCCAAATTCAAGACATTAAACCGTTTGCTCAAACAATTTACGCAGATGCAAAAAATGATGAAACAAAGACGTACGGGGGCTGGCAAAAATGATGACGCAACCAAAAGGCATAATGCCGCCAGGCGTCCTGGGCTGTCCCAAACGGTAATGTAAAACAAAACAAACTCAACCCTTAGCGTGAGTTTTTTATTTGTGTTTGTTGAAACTTTTTTGTCGCGCTTGAAGTAATAACAGCATTTTTACTCATTATTCATTATAGAATTGGTAAAGCTTTAGATTAAGTTTATTGCCTTAACGATAAAGGTATGGTGATAATGAAGCCAAGGTCGAATGATGTTAACTCCTAACTATAATCTGTGAATATCATGAAAGCAAATATATTATTTGGGGTGGCTGCACATCACTGCTGTTATTGAGCGCCTGATACTAATCATATCAGCTGCATAATTCGAATCGCGTCAGCCAATGCTGACTTACAATGGCAGCAACAAAGCTATTTAGCAAGTGCAAGACAATTGGCTTAAATGAGTTTAAGCAACCTGAGTTTGCAAACATGGAGAAAAAGCCTGCAATCAAAACCCATGCTTGTTAACGCAAGTCTATAACTGAAAATTGAACAGACAAAGGTGGAAAGCAATGGGGCTGCGTGAGTAGATTTTCGTTGCCAGTAACACGCGTAAAAGGCTGAAATGAGTAGCTCTCAAACCAGCAATTCGGACAAGCCTAAATGCCTCTTAACGAGGTAGATCTAATGGGCAATAGTTATCTTGGGTCAACGTCAAGCGAACTAACGTATTTAGCCCAAAAATCCAGTTTTGAACAAGCCAAACACAATTGAGTCCTGATTATTTTGCTTTGCTTGTTTAATACATTAATGCTAAGCTTGTTATCCCTATATCAATCAGAGTCAGTAATGCTGAACAAGAATCTTATATATTCGAAAAAGGTTACCAACAAGTTGAATGCGCCTTAGATGTTATTTAGGCTCGCAAAATAAATTAAAACATGCGAGCAGTGTCTCGTTCATCTCACAAAGACAATTATTTAGATAAGCATACGTACCTGACGTCTACTACGTGACTATGCAAAAGCGCAACTGACAATCGATGCTGACATTCCTCCATTATTAGCATGATATTCAAACATGGCCTGCCACGAAACTTATTACCGTAACCGCAGATTTGATGCTAGCGGTATCAGTGCTGCTAATGGAAGCAACCGCTTGCTTAATGCCCATAAAGCAACGTTTTCCTAGTTTGAATTAATGCAACCCTTAGTGATTAGTAGTGGACAGTTTTGCTGATGTCTTTTTCCCTAGCAGTTTTGAGCTTGGTAATTGATTGGTAGTTAATCTAGATCGCAACCAATTTCCAAGGCGAAAGCTCAAAGCGACGCCTTACTCCCACACAAAGAAAGTGATCAATTATATTTTAGTACCGTTAATTCCACTTTAACACGTAAAGTACTGGCCCAGAAAAATCTTCGTTGAGCGGACGATACTAGCGACCCTAGCCGCGCGCCGAAAAAAAATAAACGCGTAATTACGCGAGACAGCTCTCTTTTGAGCAATACCGAAGTGTGTTGGTGAAGCTACACACGTGCTTGAATGCCCAATGACGTTTCTTAATGATGCGCAAGTGCTTTGAAGATCTGAATCAATTGAATCGCAAAACCGAGTAAATTGCAATGTCGCCCTTGGTGGTGATTTTTCCTACCTAATATTCCCAAAAGTGAAAATTAGTGATGAGTTTCTAAATTTAAAAATTACTGCTCCAGCTGTATTCTGTTTATTTACGCTTTGTCTCGTTTAAATTTATATGGGTAATCCGGCCGCAAGCCCAGCGAGGCTTTGCGCAAAGGGCAAAAATTGGGTGAGAGTGCGGCTTCGAAACTACAGCATATCATGTCAAGTAGACACAGTATGGTGTGTAACCTCGCACACAGCGCATGCTAACTATGGACAGGTGTCCGCAAATAACCGAGCAAATCACTAAATTTCGCGAAGGTGTTTTTTAACCAAGGTGAAGTTTTTAGTCAATATTGATACCAGTGAATCAAATTTTGCTGATGTTAAAACGGCACAAGCTAATATTTTTTAAACGCAACAAACAAAACTTACTGAAGAAGAAGCCCGCGTCAGCAGCAATAATGATTGGCACGCTTAAGCAATGGTCGCAAAGCCAGTATTGTGTGAGTAAACGCAACTTGAAGCTGCCAAAAATGCAAAATATTGTCATACCCTAAGCCGCATTTGATAAAAGCGCACTAATTTAGAGCAGACTAGTAAAAAGCGCCTTAGGCGTCGCATAACTGTTAAAGTGTGGATATTGGTCAAGTGGTGCGGAATCAAATGTCAAACTTGCTGAGAAAGGATCTTACGCACTGACAAAAGTTGAAATTCGCTTACCCATTAGAAACAAAGATAGACTAGTTGAACAACTTCCAGGCAATTTTCGTGAATGTGGGAAGATAGAACTTGCTCCTAAACGATAATCTTTCAGTGCGACTAGTGGGAAGGCCAACAGAGCTGGTTGGGTAACTTAGTTCGTACCCTGAGGAGCGATAGACGCAAAGCCAACAAACTTTATGTGTCGCCCAAATCACGATCCATACAAAGCAACGTCGACCATAAATATGCGATAAGATGGTCAGTATGTTAAAGACCCAATTTGCTGGTAGAGCCTCTGCAAAACTTTTTAAGTTTTCTAATTCACAATTTAATCAGGAGCCTATGTTAGCAAATGTCGAAACGCGGTTCTAAAACGTAAGAGTTTGAGTCTTCGTGGCAAAATAGTCACAAGTATTAATTGCAAAGTTTGGAGCGTGAGCAATTAAGTTTTAACGCCTTTGGTCAATAAGTTCTGGCAGAAAACCGTGAGTATTAAAGGTGACGAACTGAGGAATCCTGATAAAGCACTCGCGACGCTAAGACTAAGAAAGTGGTAAGAAAGGAGAGGCTCATAGACGGCTGGTTTGGAAACCATGTCGCGGGCTAATTTTGCTGCCGACAGTAAATGTATTTGGCGGTTTGTTTTCGTGACCACAAGATTCCCACTCCGTTTTCTCCTTTGGCATCAACACCAAAGTGGTATAGATCTCTCGGGCCCAACGCCTGAGATGTTGAGAAGGGCGTGCAATTTCGATTCGGAGGAAGCGTACAAGAATTAAATAAGGTATTAAACATATAACAAGCGCTAATCGAACGGTCGGTTCGGTCATAAATTGATTGGAAAATGCTATGATCCCCGAGAAAAGCATAGCGATATTAAAACGAACGATGCGATTAATAACGTTTCCAGTGGAACGCGGAAACACCTATTGTTGCAATGGGAACGCCACCAAAGAATGCTGTGGTCTCAATGCGATGAATAGGGAAAGAACCGCGAATTTTGCCTAGAGCATGGCGTGACCAATAATTAATTACTAACCAATGTCGAGCACAATTGAACTCAGTGGCGTACGTAACATGAGATTGCCATGAAAATTAAGCACAAGATTAACTTCGTCAACACATTACCTAGCTTAAGTGTCCACGCGATCAGCATTTAGCAAGTGATGTGTACGTAACTATATATAGTTTACTTATGTGTGAGTAACTTTCTATTTCGTTCTAAAGGGCAAGCTTACTGAAGAGATTTGGCCCAATACAGTGATTAAAAAGTCTAGGCTGACGGCACTATTATTCGTTTAGGGATATCGCGCGATTAGCGATGATTTGATAGAACAAACCAGTGGTACTCGTATATGGGACAGCTGCATCTGGATGTTTAGTCGCATAGGCCAGCAAAGGCTATTACGGTGCGTTGAACGAAGTAACAGACTTTGTGCAGTCACAAACAAATTTCACCGCAAGGTTGAATTAGCACATGGAATATAGATAACTCAGAGGTAATCAACAATCATTTATCCACATGACAACCGAATGCTTTGCAGGGGCGATAATTAGTCTCAGCGCTTGACTATTGTTTTTTGCGCCGTATTGCTTTTGGGTGTATTTGGTATACCTGATCGTTTTATGGGTGCATTTTATATCAGCCATTATTATGGTGAGTCAGCTCAATGTATTAGTTTATTTGGCTTCATTCTTGTTTTAGGAATAAGTCGTTGATGATATCCACGTCACATGAGAAAAACGTTTCTACACTCATCTGAAACAGCCGATTTGTGAGGAAGCCAGCAATTCGCGCACCTAGAAGTTTTGCTCACGCCAGTGACCTTTGGCGTACTAAACCACCGTCGCAGCTTTGCCTCTCGCGTCAAGAAGGGGCAAGAGTGCCTTGTTTGCTCACTCCCGCGTGGGTTATTCACTGTATTAATATTCTCTTAATACGAATCCAAAATTGTGTAACTGCTCAATTTGAAGTATCTCAAACTTACGGAATATCAAAAGAAAAGCAATCCTAAACTTGACGTGTGGCAACAGGATTCTGCCGTGTTTTTGAACGAGATCCTGGAAATACTACTGAAACCCATTATTAAAGCTTGCGCTGAATAACAAGCTCACCACGGTCAGTGCTGTTTAGCGACATTTGTGATTGATTTCTGCTTCCTAATTTTCAAAGGCGGTTGGACCAAAATCTTATTTTTTTTTCCACCGCATCCCGATTGAAACAGTACGAGTTAAGCTTGACATTACCAAGGTACAGCCATTTGAGGACAATAATTACAGTCATTTGATTGATGCAGACAACACGCATTTACATGAGACAAATAGCCGTGAACCAGCACCAATCAATAGTGTGATTTTTGGACTATTCCGCCACCTAAACGGGGAAGAGAAAAGGATGAAGGCTACAGTGATGCTACCTAGAAGTTCGGGATGGGGTTTTAATTGGGTTTATTGAACCTAAACCCTGCAGAAAACGTGACAATCAGATTACCCTCGCCCCAAATTAGTGGCAGGAAATGGCGCATCTGAATAGGAGAATCCCAAGGGCGCAGAAAGTCTGCCTTTAGAAG
>Ga0163217_1094035_pt1 | contig 15212 bp, 23 predicted proteins | sample SynspAceP_FD_185933 | JGI IMG/M metagenome (GOLD analysis project Ga0163217, IMG submission 185933) | Saline lake microbial communities from Ace Lake in Antarctica - Synechococcus sp. Ace-P (PacBio error correction) | ecosystem: Environmental > Aquatic > Non-marine Saline and Alkaline > Saline ...
CAAGGGGGCAGAGAGATTTCATGGCTCAGGAGGGCATCCAGACTGGGCGTGGGGACCCGCCCTCCCGCCGAGTTTTTCTTCGACGGCAACCAGGCTGCATCAACAGTGGCGTCAGCGAGGGCCGATCACGGCCCCGGTTGCCCCGTCTGGGGGGAACCAGTTCACATCGCGCCCAATTCCTTCAAGGTCAGCAGGGGTTTCCTGGGCGGCTTGCCTCGCCATAGGTTCCAGCGGACAAGAAGGGCAAGACGCCCAAATGACAAGGGGGCAAGCGGAGCGGCGAACGCTGGATCGGATAGGTCATCTTCCCGCGACTCCCCCCCTGGCGATGCCCTGGCTTTCCGGCGGCCCGCCAGCAACTCCGGATTCCGGTTATCCAGCCAGAGCGAAGGCTGGCGCCCTACCTCGAAACGACCGATCGGATCGTGCGCAACCCTGTTGGTTGCCGCCCAACTACAACGGCTTGGCGACGGGCGCTATCGCTAGCGGTCCAAGCAACTGAAACGTATTCCAGCTCCAGGTCCCAGCCGATTCGTTTTCAGCTGCAAGCCACGCGACAGCAGGCCGACTGCGAGGATTGAGGCCTCGATTGCCAACTGGAGGTCTCGAAGTGGCGACGACTTCGCTCCAGCTCCACTCCATTTTGGTGGGGTCAACGAAACGGCCTGGAGGGGGAAGCCCTATCTGGCCGTTTACGGTCACCGCCGGGCCATTCTGGCCTGCTGCACCTCGCGTGCTTTCGAAGCCACCGGTCGTTTCCTTGCTGGCTGGCATCCTGATTGCGAATGCGAAAACGGGTCGGCCGGCAGCCTGCTCGATGACTTCAGCGCCTGTGCCGGGAAGAACTGCAGCACCCGGGAGAGCAACTAGGACGGCGATGAGTGGGGTGGCCCGAGCTCCGCGCAAGCCCGGCTCGTGCATCGCCGTGGCCATAGCGAACATGGGCGCTCAGTCCGTAGCAGGGAAGCGAGAGGCCGCCGCCGACCAGCCCATCACGCGCCTGTTTTGGCGAGCACACGGCTGCGGCAATGGCCAGGTCAACGGCGATCACCCTGCACCAGGTGACGTGCCGGCCAGACAAGGGTCGTAGGGGCAGAACGCATCGACCAGCACCAGGACCGGGCGCCCGGGGCAAGGCGTTGCAGGGCCTTTTCAGCATGGCCGCTTTCGTGCCAGCGATGCCGTGGCGGTCCAATTTCGCGGCTTAGGCTGGCCCAGTCCCCCAAGCTGAGCCAGGCCGTGATCAAACGGAAACAGGCGTTCGCGCATGGCGGGCCGGAGAGGCCTTGCTGTCGGTGAGACCTGCGCCTGGCCAGAGGCCCAGGGCGAAAGCCGGAACACAACGCCCGGCGAGACGGGTCCGAAAAACAAGCCTCGACCGACGTGCATCAACCCCGGCAACAGGTCCGTGGGTCATGGCCGCCAAAGAGCGACCGAGGACGACAAACGCTCAGACCGTGGCGAGGAGCGCCGGCGACGCCGCGCGGTTCACAGCGTCCTTCTTCGGGAGGCCGGCGTGGGGCTGCTGCTTCCGCTGCAGTTTCGGCGGCGGAATCCCCAAAGGGCTGCCACTGGCCGTTGGCCGGCAAAAGCCGAGGTTTCGGAGCCGTCTGCAGCGGTTGCCGAGGCGTGAACGGGTGATCTTGCGCGTTGAGGGCTGCACCACAGGAAGCCTCGATCAGCGTTGTGAGGTGGCATCGGTCACCAGGCCAGGGGAACGGGGCGGTTTGCCAGCACGTCAGGGGAACGGCTCATGCCGAACCAAGGGGGACTGCAAGCAGTGCCCGGCTGCCACTGGCGGGCGCTTGGCACCGTTATCGCCACTAGCGTTTGTCGCCAGTCTGTCTCACGACCTGCTGTTGAATCGGTGCTGTTTGTTATCGCCATGTGCCCCCCGTCCACGGACGGGGCGGCGGGAAGCTGTGGACGAATTGTTGTTGACGGGCGCTTCGAGCCCGGCCTCCGGATCTCGCTGGCCTGAGAACGCGCGACCATCAGGTGTTTTCGCCCACTGGGGTTGGGGTCGAGCACGGGTGGGTTTGAGACCAAGCCAGCCGTAGACCAGCTCTGTTCTTCTCATCGGCACGGCCACCAAGTTCGGGTCCTGGCCGCGACTGACCGTTCACTGAACAAAGCCGCAGCCGTTCACTGGCTCGCTGAACTAGCAGGGACCTGAACCGGTGACTGACGGTGGCCTCCACGGCTTCGCTGGAGCGGCCGCCGCGGCTGCACCGGCCCACTGCGGCGACGGCCACTGGATTGGTGGCGGCAGGGCTTGACACGTCGGGGCCCCGGGGAAGCGCGACGCACCAAGGCCACCACCGGGCCAGGGCTGGAGCGAATCGGTGGCCGGGTGAGACCCACAGTGGCCGAGGCCACCACTGGGGCAGGCCGAACCGAACAAGCTCAATAGATGTTCTGGCCTGGGCTTGCGGCGTGAGTTTCAACCAAGCCGAGCTCGGAGAGCGGGCAATCTGGGGGCGGGCGGTGGTCCATCGCGGAACCGCCTGGGTGAAATGCTCCAGCAGCATCAACTGGTTCCGGCTGGACTCGCAAATGTCGATTGAGCGAAATGATCACGAGCCCCGATGTTTGCGCAGGTCTTGAGCTGACGGGGCGGATTCAGGGCCGCTTCGCAGTTGGTCCAGAGCACGGTTTCCGGGCATTGGCGAACGGGTGAACGCACCTGAGTTCCGTCGACACCGTGAGCGCCTAGGTGGGCTCGATGATCACGTAAAGCCGCCTGAGGGAAGATCAGCCCGGGGCTTGACGAAATCGGCGAATTGCCCGCATTCACCCGGTAATGCTCAGGATTGTCCCGCTGGATTCGGCGTGGTGCTCACCTGCAGGCTGGCCTATCGGCAACCGAGGAAGGCATTGAACGCCGGGCCACGGCGTGGTATCGCGACGAGCCGCAGAACTCGGGCTTGTAGAGGTCAGCCAGGACGCGATGGATGAAGTCTTCGTCACGGTTTAAGCAGCACAGGTTGGGCTGGCGATTTCCGGCGCTCCTGAATGCCTTCCACTGGCGGCAGCAGGGTCTCGAGATCATCAATCAGCAGGTTTCGCTGATCCCCTCGGCTTCGGTACGCAGCCGCAACCCCTGCGCCGGGAGGCTTGATCAGCACACCGAGAGCACGCGCCGGTGCGTTCGTTTTTCGCCGTTAATCCGCCGGGAATGCTCACGTCCCTGGCCGTGGGGGCTGGAGGCAGGAAAGCGGCCGGGGAGCGTGAAGGTTCGCCGGTGAGGCGAGGGCCTTGTGCCGGTGGCTCTTCATCACCTGAACCAGCACTTCTGGCGAGCCTCAAGCAACTCCGTGATGCCGGCTGCTCCTTCCTCAGGCGCGGGGGCGCGAGGTCCGTGACATGGATTGACAGCGTTTCTTTTCGCTTTCAGCCGATGTTGACGAAGGCCGCATCGATACCGGGCAGGAAGTTTCGACCCTGCCGAGATAGACATCACCGATCTGGTAAACGGCCTGGCGACGACAAGTCATCAGACACGTTGTCGTTGAGCACTGGCAGCGATGCGCCAGTTGCTCCGCAATGACGATCTGCTGGGGCATGGAGATAGGGTTTGGCTCGGGTGGGAGCCTGCCAAGGGATTGGGGATCGGACCCCGAAGAAACCAACTGCTGCGCAGAAGCGTGCCGCAATGCCGCTCGACTGCTGCTGAAGCAAGAAGGGGGAACGGAAGGAAAAGTCTGGGTGAGGAAAGCACCCCTAGAAAAGTCATCGCCCGGATCCGTTGGTGCTGGGGAATGGTGAAGAACGAACCAGTGCAACGCAACCGTGTCGACTAGATGAATGGGCGCATGAGGCGATGCCCGCTGAGAAGCGTTTACAGTTCAGAAAACTGCAAACGGGACTGCCGTCTTTCTTCGGGAATTTAGCACGAATGAATCAGGCACCACACCGCCCCCCCCCCCTTGAAGCAAGGCCCAGCAGCAGGCCGCAAAGGGGGAACAATCCCCCCAGAACGCCTAGGCCCATGCCCAGGTCCATGTCACGTAGGAAGAATGGCCAGCAGGAAATGCATGGGAGAGCGGTGTGTTCAAGATCATTCCAATTCCTGAAGCTCAAGGCGGGCATCTCCTTTCCGAGATCGCTCCGCCGGGTGAAGGATTTCTCGGCGCAACCCGAAGCCTCCCTGATTCGCCTCGGCATTGGCGATGGACGGGAGCCCGCTGCGGCCGCCTGGCGCGAAGCGATAAGCAGGCCGTGACGCGATGGACGTCGGCAGGCTTCCATGGCTTACGGGCCTGAAAAGGCTCCTCTGGTTGCGTGAGGCGATTGCCTCAATCGATTTTCAGGCCGCGAGGCCTGTGGAATCAGTGCGAAGAGTTTCGTCTCTGATGCTCCAATGCGACAGCAGGCAACATCTCTCGACATCCTCGGCGAGGGCAGTCCGCATCGCGTGACCGATCCGGTCTATCCGGTGTATGGTCGACAGCAATTGTGATGGCAAGGCCGCACTGGCGAGGCCGACGAGACGGCGTTAGCGGGCTCACCTATCTGCGATCAACCGGCCGCCAACGGCTTCTGCGCGCCCTGCGGGGCCGGTGGATCTGATCTATCTTCTGTTTCCCCAACCCATCCGCACCGGTGCAGTGGCCAAGCCGCGAGCAGCTCCCAACGCTGGGGTCGACTACGCCCTGGCGCAACCAGGGCTGATCTTGTTCGAATGCCGCTACTGGGCCTTCATCCGTGACCGCGGAACTGCCCCATTCGATCTACGGATCGAGGGAGCCAAGCGATGTGGCCATCGAGTTTCCGATCCTTTTTCGAGAATCGCCGGCCTTCACGGGCACCGCGCTGCGCGCTCACGGTGGTGCACGGGCTTGAATGGGGGTGGGCGCCGATGGGCAGGAGGTGGGCTGTGGAGCTCTGGAACGCGCCAGAGCACCAAGGTTCAATGGGGGTGAGCTACATCGTGCAGCGGGGCGCTTGAGCGGTGTATTCCTCTGTAGGGCCAGGCCCAGGTGAAGGAACTGGTCAGCTTCTTATATGGGAGAATGCGGGCGATCCTCCGCCGTGATCTCAGCCGCGCCGGGGCTGCGCGTCTTTCGTGGCGGCAGGCCCCTTACGTCTGGATTCAGACGCCTGAGGGCGTGGATTCCCTGGAAGCTTCTTCGCACGGTTGCTGAGCGAGGCCCACGTGGTGGGCACCCGGGCAGCGGTTTTTCGGCGCGCCGCGAGGGCTACTTCCGGTCTCGGCCTTAACAGCCGCGCCAATGTGGAAGAAAGCATGGAACGCAATCGCCCAAGCTCCCTGGGCCGTTCAATAAAGTGGCGATCTGAGCGTAGAATCGACCTCTGCCGCAGTGGTTCTGTCGTCTGCTGCCGTGCAACTGTCCGTTGAAATCAGCTTCCCGCGCTCCCGGCGGAGCGGGCGGGTGAATCGATCAAAGAGGTGGCAAGGGTGCGCAAGCCCTCGCGCTCTTCGGGTGGGCTGCTGCCACATCCGGTCATTCGATGGGGTAAAGTGGTGACCAGCCTGCGCAGGTGGTGCACTCCCTCATGAACAGGGACGCGATTGGCGTGATGCTCGACGCACAAGACCGGCGTTTCGGCCTGTGATGTGTGTGATCTTCGAACAGCGAGTTCTACTCCGAACGCTGCAAAGGGCAAGGGGCTCACCAGCACGATCGGAGCCGAGGACTGAAGTGGCACCCGGCGCTCGAGCGGGATCCAGCCGGGGCTTCCCAACGGGCTGGGCACCTGCTGTACTCCGCTGCTCTAGTGGCGTCGGTGGCTGTTTCCCGTCCCTATGGCCCTTTAGCCCCCGAACTGCGTGCCGATCAGCTTAACTTGGTGGCCTTGATTCTTGCCTGGTGTTGCTGCTGTGACCCTGCCATGGCGCTGAGCAGCCTGGGGAGAGTCCAAGACCCTGGCAGCGCTGGCTTGGTCAATGCCGCTGCCGCCGGCTTGAAGGCCCTGCCTGCGCGGCTGCCTCAAGGCGCTGGCTTGCTGGAATTTTCTGGCATGGTTCTGATCGCCACTGGGGCGGCGCGGGGATCTGGCGCTGGATGGCGGGCAATCGCCTCAATGGAATGGCGCTGCTGCCGGCGTGGGCTTCGCCGAAGAACTGCTGTTCCGAGGCTGGCTCTGGGGGACTTGAACTCCCACTCAGGCCGCACGGCCTGCTGCTTCAGGCGGTGATCTCCGCCTGATCACCCCCTGGTACCGCACGGAGGGGCTGGAGCATCCGGACAGTCTGGGCGGGTTTGATCATGCTCGGATCGGCCTGGCCTTGCAACGTCCGTACTGACGCCGGGCCCTCTGGGGAGCGATCGGGCTGGCATGGGGGGTTAGTCGCGGCTGGTTTCGTGCTGCAGAGGGGGCTGAATCGGCTCTCTGGCCGGTGCGCCCGCCCTGGCTGAGCCGGACGGGTGCCCTCGCAACCCAACCGCATCGAGGGGCCATTGGCTGGCTGGGGCTCGCTGCGCTGATCTGGGTGCGGCGGCCGCACTGGGGCCGCACGCACATGCGTGGCTAAGGGCGCTTTGCCTTCAACAGGAGTCCTGCGGGCTTCTTCGAGGGGAGCGAGCCATAGTCAGCTCCAGCGATCATGACCGTGCGGCAAACCTGGGGATGGTTTCAAATGCCTCCAGGCAGAGGCGGCCAAAGGTGCTGCCCATCGGTTCAGGGTTCCGAAGCATACTTTCTGGCCGTCACGGCATCATGCTCATCGGGTTTGTAGCCGTTGGAGCATGCTCTTGCTCAAAGCATATGCTCCAGGTGCGTGTGCGGGCTGCAAGGCCAATGCAGAAGATGGCGGGCTCCAACTTATCGGCCCTCGAAGATGCTCTCGAGCTCTCGTGATAGGCCACGCGTCTGCCGGATCGTCCGGGCCTTATCATCAATCCTGAACGAATAATTCACCGAGACCTGCTCCGAATCCAGCTGCGGCAGAATCGGTAGTTTTTCCAAGAACACGCGAAGGTTGTAGCCCAATGCGCATTTTCGCAACCAGCTTCTGGCTGCCGGGGGTGATGCCCGATTTCGAAGTAGCTGCATGCCCGGTTGGCCAATCAGCTCGGCTAGTTTCTGGTCGAGGTTGTACATCGGATGTAGGCGCCCAGATGGATGTCAGCCATTCCCAGCGCCGCGATGGCCGACAACTGCTTGGCATCGGTCGAATGTAGCGCGGGCGGGATGAACTGGGGCATCGGTGAAACAGGAAGCCCGCTACGCCTCTGCCATAGACTGGCGCAATCTTAGCCACCACTCGTCACAGGATTGCGGTTAACGAACCTGCTTTGCCTTCACCACGGTGTAGAGCAGCTAGCAGCATGTTTGTGGGGACGACGGTTCTGGTCTGCACGCCCGTAGAAATCGCCGGCCTTCGATACCAAGTCAGCTGGGGCCAGATCGAAAGCGATGTAGGAGTAGTCCGCAGCCGTCTTGACCAGGCTGCAGGTTGGTTCGTGGATGAGGCCCAGCGAGGCGCCTCGCAACAACGAAACAACGCTCACCGGCCAGCGATTGGCCGCGGATCAATTTCTCCAACAGGACTCCCCTTCGCCACGGAGACCACGGTGCTTGGGGCAAGACTCTTGCCCAGCTGTTCGTAGAACACCTCACGCTCTCGTGCCCCCGGAGCACCACCCGTGCCTCGGGGTTGAACGGGCGGGCCTGGCGAAGACCACGGGCGCCCAGGCGAAGGTTGCGCCAGAGCTCGCCATTAGAAAGCCGCATCCGCCGCAGCCACCCAGACGCCACGTAGGGGCGCAGGTTGGATTGGCGGCGTAGAACACCTCAAAGGAGTTCTGCAGCGGTTGCGGCCGCCGGCCCATCCACAGGCGCAATAGATCTCGAATGTCGGCACAGGAAAGACACACAAGGTGGGGCGAAACCGCTTGACGGTGGCGAGCAAGGGTTTCGCTCCACATCCAGGATTGGAGGGCGGCCAGGTCAAGGAATGCGCTGGTCAAGCTGCGGGAAACACTTGTGCGGTGATCGGGCCGGTAATCGGCCCGATCGAAAAAATCGGGTTGCAAGGGCAGGCGATAGCAGCACCCGCCCCTCAGCGAAAGGGCGGCTGGGGGCTGGGAAAGCTGCCGTGCAAAAGCCATAACGACTGGTCACGGCCCTTGGAGAAGGGGTTGACGCTAACCAGGACAGCTGGATCCCATGGGCCCGCATCCGGCCTTCGGTAAACCAGTCCGCAAAGATTCCAAGCCTAGCGCAAGATTCGTTACAGTGCGCTAAGCAACGCAGAGCTTCGCCTGTTGGTGCAGAGGGCTTTTCCTCTTCGGAGTTCCTTCACAGACTCCTTAGAGAAAACGTCCCCGCTGCCATTCGTCCTTATCCTGCTCCTTTTTGGGGCATAACCTCCCGTTCCTTATGACACAACGTTCAGAGCGCTTCGGCGCTTCTGCCCTGGAGTCAGTTCTGTGAGTGGGTCACCTCACAACAACCGCCTGTATGTCGGGTTTGTTCGGTGTGCTGATGATCCCACCTGCTGGCTGGCACCATCTGCTTCATCGTCGGCCTTCGGGCCGCGCCCCCTGTCGAATCGACGGCATCCGCGAGCCTGTCGCCGGCTCCTTGATGTACGCACAACATATCTCGGTGCTGTGTTCCCTTCCCCAGCCCAAAACGCCAAAATTTTTTTTCCCCCCCCCCCGGCCCCCCCCCCCCCCCCTTTGGGGGGGGGGCCCCCCCCCCCCCAAAATTTCCCCCTTTTTTTTTTTTACCCGATCGGAAGCGCCCCTCGGATGAGTGGCTGTACAACGGCGGTCCTATAAGCCTGTGATCTTTCCAACTTCCTGATCGCATCTCTGCTACCTGGGCCCGCGAGTTGGAACTCTCCTACGCTCGGCATGCGCCTGATCTGTGTCGCCTACAGCGCCGCCTGTGGCGGCTGCTCGGCTGTCTTCTGTCTACCTTCGGGGTCAGGGTTCGTTCTCTGATGGCATAATGCCCCTCGGCATCTCCCGGCAACCTTCAAACTTCAATGTTGTGTTCCAAGCGGCACAAACATCCTGATGCACCCTTCCACATGCCTGGGTTGGCGGTGTTCTTCGGCGGCTCCCTGTTTCTCGGCCATGCTACGGTTCACTCGTCCACCAAGCTCCTTGGTGCGTGAGACGACGAAAGCGAGAGCCAGAACTCGTTAAAAGTTTCGGCCAAGAAGGAAGAAGACTAGCAACATGTGGGCGGCCCACGGTTACTTCGGTCGTCTGATCTTAGTACGTCCCTTTCAAATCAACAGCCGCAGCTGCACTTCCTTGCTCGCACTGCGGTTGTGGCAATGGTTCACCGCCCTGGCGTGAGCGACAGATTGGCCTTCAACCTCAACGGTTTCACCTTCACAGTCGATCCTCGATGGCCAAGGCCGGCGTGGATCACAACCTGGGCTGGACGTGCTGAACCCGTGCCCGGTCTGGGCAATGGAAGTGATGCACGGAGGCGAACGCTCACAATTCCCGCTTGAACCTGGCCTCGTGCGAAGCCACCCCTGTGGCTTGATCACGCCTTCCATCGGCTGATCGCAGCGGGAGTCAACCGCTGTTGGCTCCAGCCATGCCTTTCCACCGCCCCTCAATGCGAGGGGGCTTTTTGTAGGCTCATGCCAAGGCCACTAGCATGGGAAGCGTTATGGCCAGCTCTTCGTGTCAGCACCTTCGGCGATCCGGGGTGGCGTTGGGTGATCGTCGATGGTTGCCCGCCACGGCTCCAACTGGATCTGGCGGCCATTCGGGACTGGATCGCCGAAACCGGGCCAAAGAAGATCACACGCCCCGCAAGGGGACGCACCGGGGTCGAGATCCTCGCGGCCTGCTCGGATGGGTGACCCTGGGACGCTATTGCGATGCTGGTGCGCACAAGGATCAACGTCCCGGCGATTACAGCGACCTGGCGTGGCCTTCCCGCCCTCGCATGCCGTGCCACGTACCAGACGAAGTACGGCTCCAGGCCCGCAGCGGCGGCGGACGGTCCCTCAGCGGCGAAACGACTCGGCCGGGTGGCCGCCGGGGCGATCGCCAAGCACTGCTCGCCACACCCATGGAGCGAAGTGGATGCCTGGGAAAGCGCAATCCCACGATTGAAGCGGCCCATCGATCCAACCATGGTGACGCTCGAAGCGGTTGGAAGCACATGGTGCGCTGCCTGATCAGGCGTTGCCGAGCGGATGATCCGAGCGCAATTGAAAGGCGATCGGCGCGACGGAGATTCCTTGCGGCGGGCGTGATCGAATGTCTGGTGCGGCGTCCGCTATGGGCTGGGCATTGCTGTCTTCGACAAGCTGAGGGCTGATCTGGCCAAGGCGGGTATCGTTGCCGGCACAAGGGATTTCGAGATCCGGTCGGCCTTCAAAGTGGCACCTTGCGAAAGGAGCGAGCAAACGATGCCTTCCTGCTACCGCGAGGAAGCCTGCGCAGGCCACCAAAACTCCGTGGGATACAAGGGGGGATCAAGTCAATGGGAGGAGATCGTTTTGGCGGGTGCTTCAGCCCCACGACGATCCGCAAGGAACAACAACCATCGACGCACTGGAAGCGGCCACACCCTGGCTGCCAAGGGTCGTCACGACCCTGGCGGTGCTGGCCGCGATGCCAGTGCGATGGTGGCGAGGCCATGGTGGGTCTTTGCGTTCTAGGCCGACTCCGGACCCGGCTTGCTTGCGGCCAGCAGGGTCAGTCGCACCGCTCTGTGAGCGGAACGGGCTGAAAGGGACATGAAGTTCGGGGAGCTGATGAGTCAGGCAATTACTATCTTGAGTAAGGTCACTGGCACTAATGCAGCTGCTTAAAGGACGATGGTATTTATTCTCTCTACTGCATGCCTATGCGCTGGCCGGTTGAGCATTGTAGCGCGACAGTCTGAGCCGAGCAGCGTGTAGTTCGGGGCAGTCACCATGGTGAATGGGGATTTCGAACTGCCTGAACTCACCCCAGGTGACCACATCTTTCACGATCCATTTGATAAATCAGACGTGCGGGTGGCAAACCCGGCGACGGATGGTCCCGAATGAACTCTGGGACTCTGGCTTTTCAGGTGTGCAGCTTCCAGTGGAGAGCAATTCCGCCGAAATCAACGCCAACATTTTGGGGGGGGGGGGGTGAACTATTTCAGGTGGCCAGTGGGATCCCAGCGGCACCCCGTGTTGGTATTCAATTTGCCAACGGGGAGCAATGGTGGATGACACCGGTAAGTTGACGATCGTCGATCTCGGATTTGACAACAATTTTTAACAGCTCGGATGACCACACAACTCTTCTCACAGGAATTCACAACAGGCAATAGCGCCTGGGGCTTCTATCAGGTGGCGGCCTCGTGGCTTAGGGAAATGACTCCGTTTCGTTGGCAGCGGTATCTCTCAAACGGTCCCGCTCAATTCCGGCACTTCTTGATTGCCGCCGCTTTTGGAGTCGGCCATCGTGCTGACCTACTGCAGCTGCTGGCTCAGGCTCTGGTAATTGGGGATCTGCTGAGGGCTCGCGCCGCTATCGAGGCTGGGCAAATCCCCAAACCTGAGCCAGACCGCCGCAGAACTCTCTGAACAGCCCTGACGTCGGCGCCGATGGCGATTGGCATCCAATCCGATCCAACCACGGCCGCACATCCGCGCCAAGCAGGCCGCAGCAGCGGATCAGAACGGCAGCGTAACGCACCAGGGGCTCCCGCACCCTGCAGTAGGAGGCTCCCAACGCCGCCGCGAACAGCTTTCACAGTCGGCATCCAAGGCCTTGGCCCGGTGAAATCTCCGCGGGGTCATACTCCTGGGACCAGGGTGATACCCAGTGCCGTTTCGCCTGCGGAGCAAGGCAAGGCTCAAGAATCGGCCGCCAGCGCAAACGAAAGCCGGCTTCTTTCGCAGCGGAGAACGCTTCGCTGCGCGATAGAGCGGCTTCCGAACCACACGGGCGGAACGATGCGATAGCTCACGGCACTGCCCCGACCAGCCGGTGAGGAAGTCTCCTATGGTCGTTATCTCCAGGGCTGCAGCCAAAGCGCATGAAGGCGCTCCAGCATGGGAGCGGCATCGGATGGGTGCTCCGGGCCTCAGGCACCAGCAGGAGTGGCTGCTGGTGCAAGGACCGATCACTCCCAACTACTCGGCAACCTTCACGGCTCAAGCGATAGGAGCTTACAGCAGCTGATAACATCACAGCTTAAAACCGTGGCGAGCTTATCAGGCAACGGGATTTAACTTGTAACCGATGAAACACCGCACAAGCGTTCAAGAATCTGGGCCTGGAGCGCTGGCGTCAGAAATTCGGACTCCCGGCCATTGTTGGACAAGGCTAGTCCAACGATCAGGACCTGCTCCTGGCACTCATACCACCGTGCGCACCACTGGCTTGCAAGCGGGAGCTTTTTTCCAGCGACTCCACGCTGCCTAGGCCAATGGGTGGCGCGGGACCAGGCGCAGCCGAAAGGGCAAACGGAGCCTGAGGCATGCACGCGATAAGGGGCAAAAGCCCAGTTCGTTCAGCAGACCTGCAGTTCGTTGCTTACCTCCACCTGACCCAGTGATCGTTCTGAATGGGTCAACGACAGAAGTCAGCCAGAGCACCACCCTTCCAGCTGTGTCAGTCATCATCAAGGGAGCCATGAATAACTCTGGCCTGATCGCTGTAACGCTGAATTTATCGGGTGTGTCTGGTGTAAGCCGACGCGCCGGGTAATCGACCATCAACCAGTTGAGCGGAGGCCAGCGAACTTCTGAGCCTGCAAAGCGACTCGTAAGCCTGAGCGATCAGCCAGCTGTTCCAGATTCAGATTCCGCAGTCCTGGTTGAGGCGCCTGACGCGGCGGCGGTAAGCGCTTCAGGCCGGCGAAGGGGCAGGGCGCAGGGCTGAAGGCAGAGGGATCTGGCGCAGTTTGTCCTTCGATTGGTGAGTGTAAGATGCCTGACGAGTCAATCTGAAAAAACCGACCCAGCGTTGGTCAGTGTCGAAATAGCCTTCCGAGGCTGTCCCCGCCCGTAGGCAGACTGATTTGCTCACGGCAGTTTGGATTTCAAGCTGGCCACCAGGACCCTCAATGGCCAGGCAGGGATTGAAGAATTACCCTGAACACAATCTCCTGACAAATGCCGAAAATCAGCGCTATTGTAGTAGATTATAATAAGCGTCACTCCAATTCCGAAGGTGTTGTTTACGGTCCCATTAATAACCGGTAATGGGGTTGCTGTAATGATAATCGGGGTTCGAGTCTGGTTAAAGTGTTAATCGCGTTGAGAAAAATCGCGTAATCGAGCCAGTGCATTTCTAGTGTTAAAGGGGACTGAAAATCCAACGTCAAGCCCTGCGTGCATCGCCATTTCGCATCCGTGAATAACATCTGCAGCGCTGAGCCAGCAACCCTGACCCCCAGCACCACCCGCCCGCAGCAGCCGAGGCCAGCGGCGGGCTGCACCGGCAGCAAAGCAGTGGTGTGAAGATGAACGAAGGGACATGGCAGCTAGACAGGCTCAAAACAGAGCAGATTTCAACTGTTGTTGGGGCGAACCTGCTCCTGTCAAGGCCGTTGCTGTTTAAAGGGAATCGTCGCCCAGCCGTTTCATTATCGCAGTCCAAGCGTGAACAGGTGGTTAGCACATCGCTACATCGCCAGGCCCTGCGTGAGATCACAATGGCGTGATGGAGAACGGAAACTCCTGCCAGAAAGCGGCGAAGTGGCGTTGCCGTGGGGTGTTTGGCGCTGCTGGAGCCTGCTTTGAGCGAAGGGCCGAAAGAATACGCGGCAGATCGTCTCTCCCCGCGCGCATAAAAATATTGGCTAGGCAGGGGCGGCAGCGACAAACTGGCGAAAGGCCCTGTCAGCCACGAACCGGGGACGGAAAACCGCAGGAGCGGCAGTGCCCAGAGTCCACAAGCAGCTCGCCTTGATTTCTAGACGTATTCAGCAACCGGACATCGCTGCGGATCAGGAGCTCTTGCAGCTCTCGGCGTCCACGTTTCTTTCTCCACAAGCAGCCAGCGAGCTCATCGAGCACAGGGCGGTTGTTGACCAAGACGACTTTGGGCGGAAGGTAGGCCTCTCAACAAGATGCGACCTATCGTCAATGGCAGCGCGTCTCCTCAGAGAAGTCACGGTCGGAGCGATGTCAGTCGAGAACATGCCTCCCTGAGAACGGCAAGGGCAACGGGGCCCAAGACGTCGCTCATGCCGAAGCGGGGTCACATCTGACGACCCGCGGCACCTGTTGAAGTCCGTTGGAACCCCGTGGTGACTTCGTCTCGCCGTAGACAATCTCCCTCGCACCCGAACGCAAGGGCGACGGCATCTGGTCTGAGTAGCACGGAATGAAGGGCTGATCCATACGCTCCTCACTGGGGTGAAGAGGTGAGACCGCAGCCGACCGCGGGGGAATGATGCTGATTTTCTGACAGGTCCGTAATCGGGCATCAGGTGCACCAAACCAAGGCATGGCTGATTCGTGGTAGCGACAAGACCTTTGCGCTTTTCGCTCATCAACCCGGTCCTTCTTCTCAGGACACTATCACCGTCAATGCTCGTTGACCTCATCATCGCCACTTCGGTGAGCTGACGCGGGCCGCAGGTGCCGCTGTTACAAGCCAGTTGCCAGATCAGGCGCCGGTGTATCCAGGGAGGCGGCGGGCGAGCCCGATCGAGATCGACATCCTTGGCCAGGGTCTTGCCAGGCATGGACCTTAAGATTATGCAGCGCCCGCTTTAATCGGCGTCGACACCACTTTGCGGTCGAAACGGCGCCTGGGCGCTAACAGGGCCGAGTCGAGCACATCGGGACGGTTTGTACCGCGACGATGAGATGCGTTTGTGCTCGAAACCATCATCTCGGTAAGGGTTGGTTGAGGGTCTGCTCCCGCTCGTCGTTACCCCCACGAGACCAGCGGCCGCGCTGGCGGCCGAACATGATTTCGTCGATGAAGACGATGCAGGGCGCATTTTCCTTGGCCTGCTCGAAGAGATCAGGACGCGCTTTGGCGCGACACGGAACGAAATTTAACGAACTCGAACCGGAAATCGAGAAGAAAGGAACCCTGCCTCACGGCGAGGCTTGGCCAGGAGAGTTTTGCGGTGCCTGGAGGACCGACCAACAACACCTTTGGGAGATCTGGCCCCAACAGCTGTGAAGCGATGGGGTCTTGGAGGAAATCACGCCTCAGTGAGTTCGAGCTTGGCGCCTCAAATGCCGGCCACATCACCAAAGGTGACTGGGTCCTGGGGCTCCATCTGAAACCCGGGCCTTGCTCTTGCCCGATCTGGGT
>Ga0163217_1011902_pt1 | contig 15211 bp, 19 predicted proteins | sample SynspAceP_FD_185933 | JGI IMG/M metagenome (GOLD analysis project Ga0163217, IMG submission 185933) | Saline lake microbial communities from Ace Lake in Antarctica - Synechococcus sp. Ace-P (PacBio error correction) | ecosystem: Environmental > Aquatic > Non-marine Saline and Alkaline > Saline ...
TCTCCGAGGCCATTGGTCCGGGCGAACAACATGCTAATCCGCAAAGATGTCGGGGCGCTCGGTCCCGACGATGATTCCGCATGCTGGCAGTCCCTTGCAGCTATCGCGACGAGCAAGATGTGCTGACATTGTCCGGAAGTTGGCAGGTCCGGGGATGATGTGCTGGCAGTAACCGCCGCATCGGTTCCAAGGAGATCAAGCCCGTGAAGAGGACTGGTTCGCCCATCGTGGTGAATGCCCCCAATTTGACGGCATTTTTGAAAAGCCTGGGATTCGCGGGCCGGAACGCTGCGAACTCGAGAAGCTGAAAGTCTTTGCTCCCCATGCCAGCAGCGGGGTGAATGATTCCTATCCACTATCAGCTGCGCGGTGAAAAAGCAGCTCCAGTCAGAGATTTGAGTTATATGATGCCCCGCGACGGGCCAATCGCCAACCGGCGCTTCAGCCGCAAGACTCGCCCGCTGCTGAGGCAGCAGGATGTCGTTGAAACACAGTCCGCTCGCGAGCGGAAGTCAGTCTGCTATGATCTTGCCGATCGGAATCCGTTCCGGCTCTGTGTCAGCAACGATGGAGGCGTTGTTGGACGATAATCCACGAACGCCGCAACAGGTTAGAAGGCAGCGACTTTGTTTCGGCACGGGCCACTCTGAAAAATAATGCCATGACGGGCAGCGGCACTCTGGCTGGTGTGCTAAAAATTTTCTATAGGCCAAAATTTTCCCAGACCAAATTCTTGACCTAGGATTATGGAAATGTTACCAATTAGATCAACGACAGCGCTCAATCATAGACCAACGCATCCGCGAATGAGCCTGAATACCGGAAGAAACGTGCGGCGGCGAAATGGGATTGAAAATGGCTTTTGGTCCAGCCTGATCCCTGTTTGAAGGAGATGAATCGCGCCGTATTGGTGACGCAGTGTGCTGGCCCAGGGCGAGGTTAATCAAGGATTGGCGAGTAACACGGTGAATTGATCTGGGGGTTTGCCGGCGAGCGTGGCGACGATCGCTGGCGTATTTGCCAGCGCGATCGCCCCTCCGGCAAGAGTCACTGGTGTCGATTATTTCGGCCGACCTCTGTTGCCAAGCTCGGCTAGAGCGCGCGACCAGAAAGCGCCGCATGATCCAACATAGATTGTCACCTGCGCCGACGTCGACCGTCCAAGAATTGCCGGACGACTGCCTTTATGACCGTCTCGTTCTCTCCGCTTTTTGGCAGCGATGTTTTTCTTTGAAAGATCCGGTCAGCGCCTTTTTCAAACCTGCACGGCCTGGTGCGCTAAGGGGCGGCCGCATCGATCTGGTCAATTGGCGGTCCGCCGCGAGACAATTTGTGGATGAGTGAAATGGTGGCGGTGGTCAAAATCAACAGTCGAAGTTCCACCTGCGTTTCCTCCGCCGCGCCGGGACATTGCCTTGAATTGATCTCGAAATAATTTTCGGTGAGATCATGGACTGGCAGTGGTTTCAAACCAATGTCGACGGACGCTTTGAAGGTCTGCAACCGGTCGTGCGTGTCGGCGCGTAACCCGAACAGGCCGTCGCGTTTGTGCCTTTTCCGGCCTTGGCGGCTCCGGCCGCAGCCTTGAGTGACAACGTTGCCGATGCGTTGTACTTCATGCCGGCAGCCACGCAAGGAACTGACCGATGTTTTTCGTCCGGCACCATGTGCCCGGGAAAATGGGCTGTGATGAGCAGAGGCAAGGCCTGGTTGGCAGTCGGCAATCGCTGTAAAATAATTGGAGCCCCGACTTCTTCGTCGGGCAAAATGGTTCTGGCGAGAATGGGCGCCGGTTCTCATGTGCCGATCGTCGCTGTCGAATATGCTGACGCAACCGCTGATCAATCATGGCTGGTTGGCTGCGCTAGGTCAAATATTTCATCCAGCGTCCAAGTGCAATCGCCTGATCTCGCGCTTCCTGATAATGTTTGCCGGAGCGATTGGGCCGGCTCTTTTTTCGAGCTTGGGGCACCGTCCTCGCTGCAGTGCCGAATTGTCGGTATCCCTGATCGGTATCTCGGCGAGGACAATACCTCCACGCCCAGTATAGCTATCTTCTATTTCCAGCCGGATTGGGCCTTCGCCGTGTGCCGGGCGCTCGCCGCTTTCGGGCAGCGGTTGCAGCCCAAAATCTGTGCAGGGCAGTGATCGACATCGATCGGCCGGAACGGTAGCAACAGGCGATATTGGAATGCCGAAAGATAGAACATATTGGGGAAGAGAAAATATTCGAGGCTGCGACCATTTCGCTGGTCCGATACCCCGGATAGATCAACATTGAAAACTCGCCTAGCCATGTTTCCTGCGGCAGCAATATCGATGCACTGGCCCGTGCGACGCAACCCTCGGCAAATTCCTCCGGATTGCGCCGATTTTTCCGAAACAGCTTTGGCTTGCGCTGACCGGCTGTTCAGATGCGGGCTGTGTAACGCCGACTCGCGTGCATGAAGCGGCTGACAATTCTTGCCGAAAATATCATATTGGCGCGTTGGCGTCGCGGCCGGTGTAGACCGCCTGAGAAATGGTTTCCATAGCACATGATTGGCTCCAGAAAAGCTCCATCGTCTCTATCTTCCAGTTGGCCGGCCGCAAGACTTTCTGGGTGTGCAAGGCCGAACAGTAGACGGTCAATCCATACGTCCATGCTGAAATGGTCCGGCATATTATTTCAAGATAATCTGCCAAGCGGCGCGCGTCCTCAATCCAACAGTTGATGAAGACAAAGCCGCCCCACAGGTCACACGGATCTCGTCAGTGCCAAAAATTTATCCTCATTCAGATGCGGAAAATCCAGCGGCAGGTAATTTCCTTGAGTGATACGTGCAGATCGGAAAGGTCAGCCATGAAAGGGGCACGGATATGCCGGAGCTTGGTCCGCGCTGCCCGTATTTCCATTCGGTCTGCAAATTTCATCGCCGCGTTGCGGGCACTGTTCACAAATGCCGCGTATCTTCCGTCATCCCGCCGTGCACGACAATGTCGAATAAGCGGACCGATATCATAGACATGGCGATAACCGGGCGCAGGAATATGTTTCCTCGCACAGGCCCATTGCCAAGTCCGGTGCCACATCTATGTCGATTTCGCGGTCATGGATACGTCGGTGCGATATAGGCGATCAAGCCGATACCTCATCGCCACCAGAAATTCATATTTTCTGTACAGCTCGCAAAAGCAGGCGGATTGTCCCTGTCCGGCGGTCCCATGTATCCTGCATCGACGGTCCCGGGCAGCGCGCTTCTCCGGCCAAGGTAGGGTCGGAAAGGCTGGTAAGTCAAGGCCATGGGCTGTTCCGATTTGCCGTTCCATTGCCCGTCGGTCCATAAAAGCGGGTTCGAAAGGCTTGCGCCGCGCCGACAATCATCGCGTGCCGCCGAGAAATCGTCGGTACATGGATCGTCGCGCACTCCAGTCGACCAATCCGATCGATAAGCGATTTTCCCAGACGCCCACCTATGCGTTCTTCGAAGCGATCCACATAGCGCCCGCTGATGAACAGCGTCTTCGCTCTCGCCCGCGTCATGCGCTTGTGACAGGGCTGAGAATAACTTCGCCAAGGCCTCATCTCCCGATATCTCGATCAGATGTTGCCCGAGCATATGATGATTGGCGTCATTGTTCTTCAGAGATGATAACAGAAAATCCACAAACCCGTCCGGGTCGCCCTCATAATGGCCGTAGCTCAAAAAGGCGTCATCTCCAAAAATTGTGCGCCGGAGCAGATCGCGTCCAGTCGATCCAGCCCGCGCATATAAGAGCGCGAGCCAAGATCGCGGATCGCCAGATTGGCCCGTGACGGCGGCTAGGTCAGTTGCACTGAATTGGATCTCTCCTGTTCTTTGAGGCAATAGTAGAGGCCGCAAGCATCAAAGATTAAATTACCGTTATCGAGAGCAGGAGTCATAGCATTGTCGGATGAAGCAGTGCCCGTGTGAACAGGGGCGCATGTAACCAGGGCGCATGAACCAGTGGGCGCGTGCCAGGCGTAATCAGAACTGGCTGAATCGTGCCGCCATATACGCAGAAATTATTGCATTGCATTGCGGGGTGTCGACCGGGCCGATCGAGCAGACGTTTGATAAAAAGCGTGCTACTGGCCTGATGCAAACGACCCTAATGGAGAGATATTCCGCTCAATTTATTTTTTGCGCGCAAAACTTTGTTCCTGCTTATCAGGGCTTTCCGCAAACCACCATATGGGTCACAAAATAGCAATATGCGCGTTTGATGGACGAGCGCGGAGGTGAAAAGCTATCTTGTCGCTTTCACTATCTGCCAGTTGAGGATGGCGAAGACAGCGAAATGACCTAAATCTGGGCCGATATCTACCGGTTCCGAAAAGCGGGGTGAATGTCGGGAAAGATCAAACATCGGAACCGGTGATGAGCTGGAGCAGAATGCCGCACAACCCATGATCCCATCATCGCTGCCCTGTCCCCGCACTCCGCCGGGCCGGGACGATATCCGACGTATCGTCTACAAATAGCGGCGGAGATAATCGCGCCGAATAACGCTAGGCTGCCGTCGCCACATACGGCTTATTCCGCTGCCGACACTGCGTGCTGCGTCATAGGTCATATTGAGCGTTAATCATGGAATGCGGCCACGCGATCTCTGTTGCCTTGAACCATGCAGCTTGCCCAAACCCCTCGACCTTGGCCGCCGGCCTGAACGCAGAGCCAGCAAACTGTAATGTCTGACAAATGGTTTGGTCATGCCTTTTGCACCGGACAGCACCGCTTTCAAATAGCCAAAGCAGTTCCGCGCAGCAACCCGACCTGTTCCTGAGCGCATTGCCACTCCACCGCATGCAAATGTCTGCTTATGCCTCTTCCTGCCGCCCAACGGGGGTCGGGAATTGAGTCGCAATGTCTCATTTGTCGAGCAGCGATCTTGACGTCATCAGGGATGCGGGCGTGAATCTGCATCAATCCACAATCCTTCGGAAGCCGGAACAATATTATGTTGGAAAACAGTTGAACTGGAAAAACGGTGTAAGCTGTCATGCGAACAATGTCGGAAATAATCATAGCCGTTCTTGCTGCTTGTTCCCGTTTCCGCCTTGCTTGATGGCGGCGGTAATCTCTCAACCCGCCCGACAAATTCACTCGATCGATGCCCAGTCGCATTCAGTTGCAATTTCCTGATAATCGTTGCTTTTGTCCGGGACCTCGAATAGCGGATTCGTCATAAAGCCAGGCGCACGTACAGGCCTGGTGTACCAATGTTCGAAAAAGCTTCGTCGTTGCATTGGGGCAGTCGACAAAGCGCTATGCTGCGGATGAATATGACGACATGAATATAATTCCAGATATTGTTCGATCATGGCTTTTTCCAGTTGCAATCGACACTGACGTCTGGTCCTTCGAGCAGTCACATATCGCAAATATTATAGGGGACATCCGATCCACAGAATAGTCAGAAAATTCGGTCAATGCGCCGCGCCACGTCCATATTGACAAAGACAAAGCCTTTTTCCAGATCTCATTTTTGACAGTTTGAAGGCGCAGCGCGTTCAGGCGCAGGCCACCGGAAAGCTTTCGCGTCTTGCGTCTGCACGCAAACCTGCCGTCCAGATTGAAACACCATGCCGTGATAGGAGCAGTCGAATCAGGCGTGTCGTACCGACGCCTCCCGCCAGCCAGTCGCGTGCCGCGACTGGGTTGCAGCTTGTGATAGGCGCTGAGTCAACCATCGCGTGCGCATATGATGACCGCTGTCATGCCCAATGTTCCGAACCACCAACATGCCTTTTGGCGCGCGCTAAATCACCTTGCCAGCGCCGCAAGCGACTTACCATGTCTTTCTCCAGATCATGGTCGGTTTCCACTGCATGATGGATCGATCCAATGATAACGGTCAACCTATCAAAATATGCACGTCATGCGTCCACTTCCGCGGATCATGGTTTGCTCTCCAAAGTGAAGATTGCGGAAATCTTGATTGGTAACGGTTTCCTGGTAATTTCGAACACGCACGTTTTTGCCAGCCCCGCTGTACTGAAAGGCATTGCTCAAGTGAAGCTGAGCATCGAAATATGAATCCTGGTCATTAACAAGCCATTCGCACTGATGCGCGTTTTCCAATCCGCAAAAAACCGTATAAGCAATCAAGCTGGCTGGATTTTCGTCTTCGCCCACGGAATTTCCAATAGGCGTTAGTCTGCCGGTGGGGTTTTTCCTATTTGAAACGTTTTGCTCGCAATAGATTTCCGCAATCGACCCATGACCGGATCGACACTGGCGGTGACCATGGTTGTGGTGAGTGTCCTCCAGACTGACCAGATCCCGCATGGTCACCAGATTTGCGCAAACCGCCGACGATTGGCTGTACATTTGCCCTGAGCCACGTCACCCCATTCAATCCAAGTGCAACTCTCCCATATGTGCTCGATGGTTCATCTGTTACACAATATTCCTTACAGTGAGAACCGCTGTTTCAAGAATAATAGACAAGAGACTGTTATGGCCAATATTTCTGCAACTCGACCGATTGTCGGCCATCCATCCAACCAAGTTAAATGCTGTAACCAGGCCGACTTAAACGAGCGCCCAGAAAGACTTCGATTATAAAAGTACAAACCAGCGGGTTCGGTGCTTATGTGCAGCGATCGTTGAAATCACGCGGATAAAGCGACAGAGTATATCGTGCGAAACATATTTCCGCACAACGGTCACCAGAATTTTGCATCCTCGACTCTAGAAGAAGTCCTTAATGCCATTTTTTTTGTTTTTTCCGTAAGTTTTGATAAAGCTTGAAAGTTGCCATGCATATGGCTTGCCCGCAATGTTTTTTGAAGTGAAATTCATTAATGCTCAAATATTCGACAACATTGGACGTGCGAAATGGTTTTTGGAACTGCCATTTTGCTGGCGGTCGCAGTGCCCCTTGTCCAGGTTCATAACCACTTGCCGATATTGGGCGAATAAAACATTGGGCCGGAATGATAAGCAGCCAATCCAGGTCACAGCTGGTTTCAGCCAAATCAGGTTGACGAACACACAAAGCTGTTGCCGTTGGTCGTTTGGGTTCGTAAAGAACGTGCGAAAACTAAATGCCTTTCAGGCAGTTTGCCTGCCGACAAGGCGGATGGCAGGTCGATGGATTGTTATCACGACGCGGTATTGGGCCAACCAGATATTCATTGGCGCGAAAGGAATGAGGAATTGAGCCTCTCCGATTTTTCATGCATGCTGATGCAAGCACGTGAGGTCCTGCTTGAAACCGGCCAACATCAAAAGAGAAAGCAGTTGCATATCATTTTGGGGCAAATCCGCCATGACATTCCGGCAGTTATGATGCTGTGTCATTTTCTAAACGCCGGTTCGGCTGCGAAGGATTTTACGTAAAAGCGGGACTCGCCTTTCGACCTGGTTGTTGTTAACTCGAACGAACTCAGAAGCTCGGACTTCTCCTTTCTAGAACGGCGGACTGCCCATCGGGTGATGGCTTGATCAGCCTATCATGGCTGATCGCGAGCCGCTTTCGGCCGGTTCAGCCGTAGCGGCAACGGCGCCAGTCGATTCGGCGTCGGTTTGATCGCTTATTTCATGTAATGCGATAACTTTGATCAATCGAGATCATCAAAGTTTGTTTGATTCCAGAGCTGGGCCCAATTGATCGTCACACTTCGAAATCGTGGCCGCTTTGCCCAAACCAATTTCGCTGCGGAAGGGTTAACTGCCAAGCCTGCCCTCCCGAATGACCGTTTCGGTAATATCGACGGGCGGGCTCCGCCCGGATAACGAACATCGAACCTTGATACCGGCGCAATGGCCGCTGCGTGCTTTGGGGTTCCGACAAGCAACAGCTGACCAGTTTGTTTTGATTGGTCAGGTTTCAACAGTGCGTTTTGAAAACTAATCAGGCTTCTGATTCACCGCCCAGTCAAAAGAAGAATATCCTGATCCCCGTCGTGATTCCATGTCGGCAAAGCCGGTGCCATGCCCTCCTGGATATGGCCAGCCCGATGCGCGTAATAAATCACGAAGCCGGAGCCCGCCGTTGTTTCCTCAGCGCGACTTGGGATAGGAATCGCGCGATAATCCGCGGCCGGTACCAAAAATAGGCGTCAACCAACCGCATTGTCAAAGTCCCAAAAATTCGCAACCCATGCCAAATATCGCTGTCGACGCCCAAATCTTTGTAACATCGAAAACGGCCAATCGCCCATATTCCGATAAAAGCGGGGATGGCCGAAAGCTGTCGTCAGCCAGGCATAGGAACCGGCCCATTCAACGTCGTCGGTCCGTTTCCGTCGTACGACACAAAAGGTCCTCGCCGCCATCATTTGTCATAATCCCAGAACAAGCAGCGAAGCTTAAATCGTCGGTTTGTACGCCAGCCGCCATGGCCAACGGTCTTTCCAAACGACAATGACTTGCTTTTCTGGTCCATTGTTTTCGAAAAAGATTGTTGGTTTTGTCAAGGCAGGACGCATAAAATAATCGTCGTTACCAATCATTGTCATAATCCGCCCACGGCCAACTTCTGACCGGTCAATCATTAAGAAAACCCTGCCTGTCTCCAGTAAGATCGGGAACGTGCCGTCCTAGTCCCATTCAGATAGATGCGCGCTGGAAAAGTCCTTCACCTTTTTCCAGGTCAGATCTCGGCTGAACGAATCAAAATCCAGCAGCCATCATGTTAAATCGGCAAATATTTTGCCGAAGGTGTCGGCTGAAATCCGAACACCGGCCGCTTATTGGGACATCGTAAACGTTCCGTCCGCCGTTGTTTTGAGCAATGCATTGGGGAATTCGCCCTTTGCCGAGCCATGGCGGCCGCGCAGGATGAAGATATCCGAAAACCAATTCATTGTATAATCGCCGTGGGTACATCCAAACCGCCCGGCATGTCGGCTAAGCGCGCCTGCGTGCAATCAAAATTGAAACTGCCATCTGCTTTGCGCAAGGTGCATTTCACACGTCCCCTGTCAGTCCCAATCGTTAGAAATATCCGAAGCTATCATGCCGTTAAAAGCTTCAACTATGGCGCCACCGCCCAGAGTATTGTCAGCGACCCCATCAAATATCGCCACAATTCGCAAACGGGGCCATCATAGCCCTGGGATCCATGCCCGGCATGGCAACAGATGTTCCGCCGCACGCCGTCCGGATATTTACCACAGCGTCATATAAGCCAGATTCACAGCCAATGTTCGGCTCAATAATCATCGGATTGTTGGCGAGTAACATCATCCTGATAGATTTTAATCGCTTTGGTGAACCTTCTGTCAGCTTGTGAACCGCGGCATGTCCCAAAGGTATGAATGCAAACGGATGCTTCGCGGATGTTTTGGCAATTTAGCTGCTTCACCAAATCTCATACTAGCGAATCGCCGTTTGCGAATTCAGGCTGTCCCGAAATTTGGAAGATGTTCGGTGCCGCGCTCTCCGATAATTATTCCCGACCTCTTCGTAAATTTTATCGCACCTTCGTTTTCGCCTTGGTTAGTAAGCCTACTGCTATTTTGATTTTCTTAACGATTTCCATTTGTAGTAACCCCATGATGCAAACAACTGATCCTGGCCCTCGGCCATATACCGCTTCAACCGGAGCCTTTCTATAGTCCTCGAGAGTGCGTGTTTAAAGCGGCCCACCATGAGCTTCAATTGCCATTCGCCGATTCCAGCGTCGCACCAATAATCCGTCAACTGTTTTGAACCAGAATATCAATGCCAAATTCAGATCGGGCGCCACCCGAAAAACAAAACAAACGATGATTACGGCCAGGCAATCCCAATATTTTCTATTCGCATTGCAGAGCCTATAATCTCCATTATCCTGTGACGGCTAGTCGCAATTTGGCTGCCCATTGGATCCGGTGTGTCCATAGCCCGAGCTCTCTCTCCATCCGAAATCAAACGCTATTTCGTGACTTTAACCGAGTCAACCGACAAGAAAAGAATGAAATCATAAAAGAACAACGACATAGCCATCAATGTCCTCAGGGAACGCAACATGGCCATACAGAATTCTGACTAACCGAAAAGCAGCGCAAAACAGCTGGGTAAAAGCCGGACTTGTCGATCTGGATTAAAGGTATCGATTCTGTGCAATCCATACTGAGCCCTTTCGGACGGTTTTGTTGGTTCAACTTCTTAGTAACTCCTGTTTCTGACAAGCTATTTAGCTAAGATAAGTTGCCTTTTAAACAAGATGTTACCTGATAAGTGCCGGCGGCGTGTTCACATTAACTTGGCTAGCGATAGTGCCAAGGTGGATAGCAATCGCACAAAATCAAAAAAATCTCATTCGAAGCCCCGCCACAAGCTCATCTGAAATAAGTCCAGCGTTTGGCTTTAGCAAGTTCACAATAATAGACCTGAGCTTACGCGAACGGTTCGAAGATTTGCTTGCCGAACGCGGTCGGATGTTTCTTATGGAAAACAGTCGCCGTTGTTTCCTCAAATTTGTAGCTCAGATCAGCCATCTCCGAACTACTTACCTGCACCCAGCGATCATTGTATCTCTATTAATGGTCATCGCATTGCGGAAGCGCATTGTGTATGGCCGAAGCCCTCGATAATACGCAAGAACGGTTCTTGATTTCTGTACACAATCCCGGAGGGAACGCGAAAGCCTGCAAAAAAAAATGAAAAAACTGCCTGAAGAAACAGAGAGATGTCGCCCACCTTAATCCGTCACAGATCAAGCGCGAATCATATCAATGCAGCGTTTCGAGGCTGCGCCTTACGCTGAACAAATCACAACAAAAACGGCGAAAAAAATCGGCAGAAAATTCGCACCAACCGTACGAGGCGGGAGCGAAAGAGCCAGCGATTTCAAATCTCCAGATCTTGTTCAAACGCTCCTCACGTCCACGATGCAATCCTATAATCAATTGACCTCCACGCCCATCCTTATCCGATCGTCATTGTTCAAGATTTGAGGTAGCCCGCCCAGCCTTCAGCGGAATGAAAGCTGCAGCGCTGAATGTTAATCATAAAACCAATACTAATCAAGCGCCTGGAACCAAGTTAATGTGACAATGCCCCCATGATGCGAAACAACTTATCCCTGGCCTTCGCATAATAGCCGCCTCACCCGGTAGCCTTTCCGATATTCTTCGATATCGTTTAGATCCGTCCTACCATGGCTTACATTGCCTCGCCGATTTCCAGCGTCGCCACCATCACTCCGTCACTTGTTTTACCAGAATCAATGCCGAAATTCAGAAATCGCCGCCACCCGAAAAACAAACAAACGATATTACGACCAGGCAATCCAATATTTTCTATTCCATTGCAGAGCCGTAATCTCCATTTCCTGTGACGCTAGTCGCAATTTGGCTGCTCCATTGAAAATCTGTGGTCATAGCCGGCCTCCTCCTCCATCCGAAACAAACGCTATTTCGTTGACTTTACCGATGCCCAGCCGAACAGAAACTGAAATCATAAAAAGAACAAACGACATAGCAATAATGTCCTCGGGGAACGCAAACCATGCCACACAGAATTCTGATCTATCGAAGAAGCAGCGCAAAACAGGGCTGGGTAAGCCGGAACTTGGTCGATCTGATAAAGGTGTTCGATTCTGTTGCATCCAGTACCGTAGCCAGTGCGGACGCGTTTACCGCTACAACTTCCTTAAAAGTAACTCCTTGTTGTCTGACAAGCTATTTGCTAAGAAAGTGCTTTAAAAAACAAGATGATTACCTGATAAGGCCGGCACCAGCCGATAGCCAATATCCAAGGTGTCGGGAATATCGCCTCTTTTTTGCGATAGCGGCCGCTGGTTGGTCCTTTGCCCGCGATTTCTGGCACAAGTTCGCGCTATCTCCGGCATGAATAAAAAGCCTTATGGGCGGCGACACGCCCTGTCGGGCTTTTCTTTGATATTGCCATTCGCATATACCCGACAAGCGGTAAATCGTCTGGGAATTATTGGCACTACCGTAAACTGGATTTCCACCCAATATGAGGGGATGTCCCTTGTGCGTCCTCTTTGTGCCGCTTCCTCACCTTATTGTCCGCTGGTAAAAAAAAGCGGTCGTTTGTGAAGCAGTTTTGCCAATGCTCGCGCTAGGCACCGCTATCGGGCGCGCCGCTTGCGTTTGTGTAAATTGCGCAGCCCCTATCGCGCTTGGTCTGCAGCCGGGCGTAATGCGCTTGGAAACCACCTTGGCGGCATTGCTGGGGGGCCGGGTCCGCCCCCCCCGGAAAAAAAACCCCCCCCAAGATTTTTGTTGGGGGGGGGGAAATACATTGTCATCAAACATGATGCTTCGCGGTTGCTGCCTTTCCTATCCTGGCGGCGATTAAACTTGCTTTGGGCGCTGCTCAATGTTTCTGGTCGCCATACTTTTACTGTGCATAATATGTGCTGGTGCGCCGAACTGTTGGCTCGGCAACACGCCAGCAAAATATGGCCCGATTCAATCGCAGCAAAAAGGGATAACGGCCCTGATGTTTTGCGCGTGCTTCCCCGTCCCCCGAAAGGATGCGGATCCGACAATTCCACGCCCGATGAAATCGCTGTCTGGTTCTTAGCGGAATCTATGCGCCGCAATTTCTTTTCATTTTCATCCAATTACCGTCCCGAATGATGTTCTTGGCCGGCCCTTGCTGGGCTCGTTTGTTCGACGATCACAGAAGCGAATGAACTGATACGCTGCTTCCGCCATTGCCGGTATTTTTCTGCTCTACTTGCCTGTGTTGGCGCGATTGCGAAATGTGGCCAGTTTTTTGTCCCCGCGCCTATCGCTCTGGATGTGATATTGCTGGCGATATGGTCGGCAATCGTAAAGGCCGAATATGCCGTAGCGATGATTATCGGGGCCTTCCGGCTCGTTCAGCATATAGTGCCTTCCATCATCCCTGTGGCGGGCCGATATCGCCTACGCACCGCAGCGTCTATGGGTGCTCGTTCATTGCTTTCGCGATATTCGCGGCATTTGGCCAACTTTTCCGGGAAAGCAGAGCAACGCTATGATGTGCAAGCAACGGTTGCGCTTTTAAGTCGCAAGAGCTGGTCAAAATGGCCCCGATTATTTCCTCGTCCGCTGCGGAAGCGTCCGCACTGAGCATCAAAAGATGCCAGCAAGCAATTGTTTCAGACATTGCCAGCCGAAATCGAAAGCGATGAGGCAGCCAGACTCGACCTGGCATTCAGCAGCACGGGCCCAGCAAGGAAATCTAATGGTCGGCGACGACAGACCAATTTTACAAGAATTTGGGGCCTGCCATTGGTCTGGGACCGAAAGGGCGTGATAGCCCCGCTCAATATTTAGTCCGTATAACTGGGGCCGGCTAAGCCGCAGTGAATTTCCATGGCGAGGCTGGATCGATATTGACGCTCGTTCGATCCATCAAACCGCTTTTCCACTCTATGCCATATCGGCGGCAAAATATTATCCGGCCAGCAAATTGATTTGAACCTTGGAAAAAACGGATTCCGCAATCTGCCCTGTCGATATCATGGAGACCAACAGCTTGATATGTTGGAAGCGACCTTTGACCAGGGTGTTTTGCTCTGTTTAATCAGGGTGGCGAAAATTTGTATTCATAGAGCCGTCTCCGTCCGGCGAAATAGACAATAAAGGAGCGGCGTGCTGGAGTTGGCAATGGCCTTTGCCGACTTGACAATGATGGCGATATTGATATCGCTTTTGGCAATGGACCCCACGCCATGCCGAGCATGATCGCGGCCGATATGTTGCGCTTTTTCGTCCGTCACAAATAATATTGCCTGAAATGACCGGTAAGGGCGGGTTTGAAAGCAAGCGGCTTCCCGGCTTCCGGGTGCGACATTAACCACAATTGCAACGCGATTTCGATCGCGGACGGCAATATCGATATTTTGATAGGCAATGAACGCGTTCGCAAACCAGATGTTTTTCTGATGTCAATCGGCTAATCGCAACTTCCGCCGCCAACAATTCCCAAGAACACGCCTTTCCCATATAACGATGCGATCTCGATGCCTATACCAAGGTGACTGGGAAAACGACCTGAATAACCGATTATTATGGCGCACAAGTTGCAATGCCAAGTCGGCAGTAACAAACGCGAAAGGCCAATCCCCCGCTCGCGCGCTTTTATGAATATGTGGTGCACAAATTCAAACCGCCGACTTGGGCGTTTGGGAATTGATACCGCAGGCTTTGCGCCGAACGAACTGCTTATCTATGATTCATTCACGAGCAAAATATTGCGGCAAGCAATACCCCGGCTGCGCAAAATCGACCAAGTACAGACGGATATTATGTGCTTCGCTGCATTATATAAAAGACAATTTCGACAAAGCGAAAACACAGGGCAGCCCCGAAATATACAATCGCTGCGCAAAACTCGCTCATCTTCCTGAAATGCAACGCCCATGCGGTGGTCCATATCGGCCTCGTTGGGAAATACCGCTAGAGAATAATACATATCGGAGAGACCAACCGCGGCGTTGACAACGGAGTCAACATATTGATGACCGGACAAGCCGACGGCGCATTTCGCGATGATGCCCGGCGCTCAAAATGTCGATTGCCGGGTTGGAGCTGAACAGTCGCTTAACCGATCTTGATCTAGGTGGCTGGCAAGATTTGCTGAATTAATGACGGAATCGGCAAGAAGCAACGATCAGCGCAGCAAACAAATCTATCACAACCAGTTCCGGCAATTTGCTGATGCGCGATAAGGTTTCCGGTTTTGCTGACCTGATCCCCTCGTTCAGCTTATGTCTCGTTTAGATTATGACCGCGATGGCGACATCGATGTCATCGCGAATATGGGATCGTTGCGATAATGATCGTCATCGCAAATGATCGCCCGGCTGCGGCGCTTTGTGGGGCATCTGCGCGATAGTATTGGCAACAGCATGGGCAAATTGGCGCGCGCGGGTGATCAATCTGTAACCAATGGCGAAACACACGGATACGTCCTGGAAAATGCCTGAGATGCGGTTAATCAGCGCGAGCGGCGCTTTATGCCTTTTGACCCGATCGCGGCGCCACTCGGGCGGCAAGGCGAAAATATGTGTCCGCTTAATTCAGTCAATGGTCTCTCGATGGTGAATACAACATTTATCTCGTGTCCGAAGTCCTCTTTTCCGTCTCGGAGATGTATTGTTCGTTAGCCGAAATTAAATGCCGATCCTGACGCTATATGTCCATTATTTATTGGCCGCATTTTATTCGCCGGACCCGCCGATGCAATTCAAACTGAAACCACTAGTACTCCGCTATGGAGTGGCTCGGCGCCTAAATTCCATCGCTACA
>Ga0163217_1031145_pt1 | contig 15211 bp, 20 predicted proteins | sample SynspAceP_FD_185933 | JGI IMG/M metagenome (GOLD analysis project Ga0163217, IMG submission 185933) | Saline lake microbial communities from Ace Lake in Antarctica - Synechococcus sp. Ace-P (PacBio error correction) | ecosystem: Environmental > Aquatic > Non-marine Saline and Alkaline > Saline ...
GGGAAGGGGAAAAAGGAGGAATTGCCCCAACAAAAAAAAAGAGCGCAAAAATTTGGAAAAAATCACAATAAGCGGCCCCGAAACGCTTGTGCCACTGCTTGCCCCCCCCGCCCCGACTTCCCCAGAATGGTGTGGGTCAACAGTTTTTCTGAATCAACCACGTCCACCCGGAAATCCCCTTATCTTGAATGCGATCGCCCCAGAAATTGAACGAGCGGAGCCCGTTTTTTGAATGATCGAGCCTATGACCCAAAGGATCAAAGCTCCTTGGTTTCGCCACTTAACAAAGGCCACCGCAATCGCCACAATCGACAACGCCAAGGTAAAAACGCAGTTCCCCCCGCGCCCCTTCAGATTTATTCAATCACCAGGCCGAGCATCATCCCAACAGCAAGAAAGCCATTGCGCGAGTTGACCAGCCATTTGGCGCGCAGCTCTACCGATTGACCTTTCTGTTGCCGGAATCAAGCGGGATACCAGAGCACGCAGCACCAACACGACCACCATCAAACAAGCGGTTAACTAACAGCAGCCTGACGAACTCGCAATCGGAAATCACCAACGTTGTGGTAGCGTGTTCCAGCCATTCCGTAACAATAGGTTCATTCCTGTCAGGCAGGGGGAAACGTCAGAACTGCAAAGTGGGCGAAGTAAATAACCGTTAATGGCCCGATCAGCTCCGCGTACGCGCTTCGTTCAGCAAACCCGGGCCTGGTACAGCGCCTACGTCCCAGGGCTTGAGCGGTCGACCGTCAGCCGCCCAGCACGGCCACGCCCTGAACAGGTAAGCCACTGCCTTTTCAAATCAACCATCAAGGCGTTGGGCCCTTGGCCTGGGACGCCAACTTCCTCGCCCATTGCAAAATCAAGGGCGACACCGATCAGATCGTGCCAAGAGGCTGTAAGACGGTATTCGAAAGAGCGCCATCGGCCTTTTGAGACGACTTTTTTGCAGTACGCCAGCCTCGTCATGGTTTTCAAGCGGCTGCTCAAAAACACTGGTGGAAATGCCCAGTTCTCCTGCAGCGCATCGAAGGTCGCATAACGTAAAAGCGTTGCGCAAAATCAACAGTGCCCACCGTCGCCATAATATCCAGGCTTGTGACACTGCATCATCGTGGTGGTGTAAGCACGCGCATGCGGCCCCGGAAACGCCCCGCGCTATCAGAACAGCGGCCGTTGTACTTACAACATAGGGTTACAGCAAGGAGTTACAGCATGGGAATCAGACGCTGACGGAATCAGTGAATCCGGCCCGCGCATGAATGCGCTCGATAAGATCGTGGCATGGGATATCGTGAATCAGGCCAGCGACCAACCGCAGAACCAGGCACCTAATTTCCATATCACCTCTTTCATGATCCGCGATAAACGCCGGCCACTTCGTCGACGATTGTCGAGAACTGCAAGATGCCTGCCCAGCGCTTTCCTTCTCGATATGCCGCCTCGACCGCAGCATTATTCAGCACCCGTTCGGTGTTCGCAGCGAACGCATGACCAGCCGGGTATCCAGCTCGGGAGGCAGCAACGAGGCCTGTTTGACGTTCTCGTGCACCGGCGCTTCCTGGGTACGATAAAGCGCGTACCCATGTTCATCTTCGCGCCCAGCGCCATGGCAGCGACCAGCGAGCGCGCATCGGCCAGTCCCGCCTGAAGCACAAAGGGAATCTCCAGCTCGTCCGCCGCGCGGGGCAACAGGATCATGTTGGGAAAATATCATCCTCGCCCGGGTGCACCACACTCGAAGCATCCTAACCGACACTGCATCGCAGCCCAATGGACTGCGGCCTTCAGCGAATGACGCACCGAGGTGCACTTGTGGATGACCTGATGCCCGCGTCTTTCAGGTAAAGGCCATGTACTGCTCTGGGCTGCGGACCAGCGGTCTCGACGATTTCACGGCCGCCCTCAAGATCCCTTGATGTAACCGGGGTAGTCCGGCGAACTGACGGTAGGCAAGGAACGTCAGGTTGACCGCGAAAGGCCTGTCGGTCATATCCCGGCAGCGGGCGATCTCATTGGCCAGATCGGCTGCGGTTTTCTGCGTCAGGCCGGTGATGGTACCCAGCCGCCGCATTGATACGGCTGCGGCCAGCTCGGCAAAGCCGACAATAGTGTCATGCCACCCTGGATAATCGGGTGCTGAATACAAACAATTCCTGTTATGCGCGTTTCACAATCAATCGCCCTCTTGTTGGGTGTTGTTCGCGTCAGACCCAACGAATGGACAATAATGCTCTGAACACTTAACTTCCTAAATAACGAAGCTAAATTTGTTCGACGCACAATGCCAAGCATTTCGATGAATTCACGCAATAAAAAGCCCCGACCCTGATGTCAAAGGTCGAGGCTTTGCCATGCAGCTTGCTGTCATGGTCCAGCGCTATTGCAAGATTAAAACACAGCTAGCTGATGAAGGGCCGGATTACCTACTTCATTCCAAAAGCTGCCTCAGGGCAAGGCTGCACCTGCGCCTCAGGCACGCGATCAAAGCATAAACCCAGCCTCCAGAGCGCCTGATTATCAACCTGGGATATGACGATACACCGCGATGCTCTGCCTATCCGCCACGCACAAAACGCCGTGGCGCATCAGGCCCGTCGTGGCCCACATGAAGCCATCTCGACATGATGCCCCGATCTCGCATCTGCGCGCCATATCCGGCACGCTGGCGCCGCCACCTCACATTGAAACGGCACCAGTATGGCGTAACCCTGAACGAGGTCCGCTCAGAGGGAACCGGCTATGTGTTTCGCAGGGCGGGCCCAACAGCAATGGCTGCGGGTACCAATAAGCGGCATGCAGCATGGAATTTCATGGACAATCCCTTTTTTGAGCTAAATCAATCAATACCGGGCGTACTGCCCTGCCATTTATTCACTATCAGCATTGGCCATCTCAACGGCCATATCCGCTGCTTTGTCATCGCCATGGCCCGTCCCTCGGCATAGCCACTCAATTCACACCAGAATCGAAGCGCCCAACTTCAAACAGGTCGCCAGCTCGCGAGCAACGCCTTTGCCAAGTTGTCGGCATACGCCTGAATCAAAAAGATTCCCCCGTCGCGCAACTCCATACCAATAGTGCGCCCTGATCTAACCAGGTTGGCAATCTCAGCTACTTCGAGCTCTCCCGCCTCGGCCATGAAACGCAAACTGCTTGATTGATCTCGCCGCTGGTGTCAATGACGATCCTGCTGGCAAACTGCTGCACTTTCTGGCGAGCTCCTGCTCCAGCGCCGCTTTCGCGTCATCTGAATCAGTGCGTAGCTTTTGGCCCGTGGCCTGTCAACAAAGTGGTTTCCGCGTCACACCCGTCCACATGGCTAAGCGATAAATCAACACGCCGTTGGATCAGCGCTGCCGCCCTCATCCGGAGTCGCTTGGCATACCGGTAAGGCCGGTCTTCGGGCGGTCCGTCGCCCATCGCAACCCTGTTTCCCTGAGCCAACAGGTTGCCGCTGCCAAAGGCTGCCAGCCAACGCCAACAGGCGGGTATCAAATGTAATTTTTTCATACGTAAGCTCCTTTTACTTTTATCGGGCATAGGCAGCCATGCCGGCCTGCACCCTGAGAAAATCCAGTAAAATGGATAAATTCATGGCAAGCGATAGTTCCAACACCGGCCGCATGCCGTTACAGTCGCGCACAAGCGGCGCCCATACCGACTGCGGCCCGACTGCAACCCGTTTGGGTGCAACCACGCCAGGGAAGGCGCATCGCGCGCCAGCGATTACGCTCCGCAGCAACTGAGATGGTCAACGCGCCCCTCAGCCAGGCAACGCTCGGCGCAGTGCCTGCAAAATTGCCATGCGAACCGAGCCGCGCAAGTTGCGGGGCCGGCGGACGTGCAAGCGTTGAGGCGCGGATCGATAATGCTCGCGGGTAAAGCGGACAACCGAGGATGCGCTCTGTGCCGGATAGGATTGTCCGCCAGATCGTTCACAACGGCGAGAGCCATCGGTTTCCTCCGGGATTCTCACAGGCCCCAGCGTTGAGGTGCGGCCAGCCTGAATGCGGCTCAGCAATACGAATATCGGCGCGCAAAAATTCAGCGGATGGCCACCGCAGCGACCAGATGAAAAAACATCGATCAATCCCAGTAGGGCGAAACGTGATCCTCAGCTCAACGCCAGCACGGTGCGAACGCCTATTGAGGAAAGCTTCACCCAAACCACTCTCGCCACTGCCGATTCTGCCCGCCACTTCAGCTTCAGGTGAAACAGCGCTTCAAGCACAAAACGGTATTGGGAACAACATGCGAATGCGGCGCCAGCAAAAGCGGATATAAGCATTTCCATGAAGACGCTGACCTGCAAATGCGCACATAGCCGCCGAAAACGCCAGTGCACGCCATGCGATATGGCGTCTGAACCACGGCGAGATAAAACTTGGGTATGAAGTAACAGCGAGAACGTTACATAGAATCAGCGCCAAGGCCGCGCAAAGGCTCCACTCAGGCCAAACGGGTGCATTGATAGGGATTGGGGAAAGTAATTCAATCGGAAAAATCACCATGCGCGCGGCGGCAATAGTGGCCAGTAGCCAGAAAAACGCCAGCCCACAAGGGTGACGCGCATAGGACATAACACCGGTTTGAGAAAGGCCATGCGATGCACCATAAAATGCACCCCGCCGGCTGCGCAAGCATCAGCCACAGGTGGCTGGATTGCCCTTGGCCCAGCGCTTTTCCCGCGTCAGCTTCTTCCACCAGCGTCGGCGGTGGATCTCCTCATAACTCGGCTTTCAATTCCGCTCCAGCCAGACTCGTACCCCGGCCCGAGCAAATGTAAGCGCCTCGACAAAGTCCGTGACTGAAGAATAGGCCCGCGAAACAGCCCCCAGCCGGGCAACTTGCGTAGACCGCAATTGCTGCATGAACGGCTGATTACGCCAATCGCGTTGTGCCCCAGAACGCCGCGTCACCAGAGCTGGAATGCAGCCAGACCGGTTGGTGAACAGAGGGCCATTACAATTGATGGAAAACTGCCTGCACCCCGGCAAATACCGAGTGGCCGTTCATCAGACTCGGGCTGCTTGCTGCAAAATAACCCACGCGCGGGTGGCGCTGCATCATTGCACCATCTTGATCAGCGAATCACCACTCATCAGACTGTCAAGCGTCGAGCAACCACCATATAGGGGTAATTTCCTTTGCCCCAACGACGCAGAAAATCACCCACGTTTACCGCTTCTTGTAGTTCTGTTCAAGCGGCCTGCGCCGATAGAACAAGCGCCCCTGCGCACGACCAGCTCCTGCGTCAGGCCGCCCACAGCCGCCTTGCTCCTCAAGCCAGGTTATTCGCTTCACGGGTATTCAGACAGAATAATAGAAATCGAAAAACTCGAGCTGCCCGCACCGTTGCAGGCTTAGGTACAACCAGCCTTAATCGGCCCAGGGCAATCAGCCACCTGCTCGTTGTAATCGGCAATGTGATCCGCGGTAAACGCGCCAAGCGGCGTGGCAGCCAGTGTTTCGGCATCCTGCTGATGCATCAAGCGACTGCTTGTCGCCACCGGTATGCCGAATAAGATAGCCGAGACACACCTATCAGAAGGCCCACTGAATCCAGCAGAAAAGAATGGCGAACAAGCGCACAGCCTATCTCAATCCAGTGCCGCCGTTGTAAGGCAACACCGAAAGCATGTAATAAGATGCCGTTGTCGTGCAAGCAACCACCGCAAACAGCAAGCAACGCCGCCGCGCATAAGCTGCGCGCTTCCAGTTATGCTTGCCTAGGATCTTGCGCTGCAGGGCTTGGTCTACCTGTGCAATAACCAGAGGTCAGGTCAGGCTGGATTGATGAGGTGGGCGTGCCATCAGCTAAGCACCATAAACAAGGCTACCAGCGGTTAACCTGCTGGCGCCTGCTTGCAGAACTGGCGCCTGGGGCATGGTGAACGTACTGCGGAAACAGCCGCATGCTTTCCAGCCGCACATCCTCAGCGCTTGAATCCAGCGCCTGAGTGACTATTGCAGAGCCCTATTTTTTCTACCTCGGGGCTGATAACCAGCCCGCAGTTCAGGTAATTCAGGACCCGATGCAGTGCAACCTGACTCAATGGCATTGTCATGATCAGTTTTCTGCGCACCACCAGCAAGCCGTATTACGCGCAACTGGTAGGTCCAGGTCTCGGTCAATGGGTTGCACTCGTGTTGCAAGTAGCCTCGAAGAGCCAGCGGCTTGTTTGCGGCAGGACCACGAGAATCGACAGGCCCCGCCAGCGCTTGAGCGGCCTCGATATTATTCAACGAAATGGCCCAGTACTTACCCGTCTTCCAGAACCGGTAACAGCCCACCACTGGAGCATCTGCACCAGCTCATCCAGAGCACCACCGGCAATCGACAATCAACCACCGCACCGCTCCGCCCTCGTAACGCCAACTTTACCCGTTTCCGTCCCCCCCATAGGGTATCCATGCTGGCGCGCCAGGGGTCGCTGAATATGCTGATCACCGAAGATAGCGGTATAGGAGAAGTAATGCGGCTCACCCGGCTTGGAACGCCGCGCTCGGCTGAAAAAGAACGCCACGATATTAATCGGTGGTCTCATCACGGCGTAGGCAGTTTCACCAGCACACGTTACTTTGCCCCAATCGCCTCGGTTTCGATCCAGGCACTGGGCGGGTGTCGTAACGCCGCTTCTTTGTCCATGTAATGGGTAAAGTAGTCTCCAACGCTGCATCAGAAACCAAAACCCCGAAGGTTCTCCGGTCGCCAAGTAATCCATGGTCAGCGAGGTAGGGTTAAGCCAAAGGACGCCACAGCCACTCACCGATGCGCCTCCGTGGATCAGCAGAACCGTGGAATCATGCACCTCCGGGCGCCATCGCCATGGGGCTTGAAGGTGTTCTGGCGTAATAGAACATGCTGGTCAACGGCGCCACGCCCATCAAAGCCACTCTGACGGGAAAATATAACCGACTCGACTCATTTCCGGTCTCATCACCGCGGCGTTAACCGTGAGCGATAGGCAACACCGGTCAATGCTGCCGCGTATCTCAGCAAGGCATGGAGCTGAGCTGGTTATCACCCGCCTTGGGGCGTCTCCCAGCCAGTATTCAGTAAAGGCCGGAAATTCCTCACCGCCCGTAGGCCCGTGTTCATAGCGCAAGGCACGGCCTGAAATAAACCAAATTGGTAATCCTCGGCTGACCGCCGAATAGTAAAGCTGCCCCGGCAAATACCAGGAACTGGTTCTGAATATCTTCGCCCTCGAGCGAAATGTCAGCTTGAAACGCGGCGTAGCCGAGATCCCGCTGGTACTGTTGCTCCACCTCGTATTGGGGTAATGGTAAGTCGGAACTTGTTGAAGCCCAGGGCTCGATTTCGCCCTCTTTGACAATATTGATCGCAACGGATGGTATAGAACAACCCTGGGGACCACATCGGCCTTGAAATCGAAAATCCGAATCCTGCACAACACTCTCCGGTTTGAAACGGATACTGCATACTGGTCGTAGCTCGATCTCGCATAAACCGCGGAATAGCTGGCGGTGCTGTACGCTTGGGCCGCCGAGCCTCGGCCTGGGCATCACCTTGTCGCGCACAGATTCCCTGGGCCCCGACCAGGCTTAAAGGGGGTAACAACAACAGGGCGCGGCCAAGGCCAGGGGTAGTAACGAATTCATTCCATCGTTTCCTTGCGTGGATGCGGTTATCCAATGCTAGAGAGACGGTATGTGGGGGTCGGCAAGGAGCGCAGGCCGCACGAATAGCCACCCACAGACTCTCCTTGCTCGGGTTTGACGTTAGTCCGCGCAAAGCTGGCTAGTCCCACCCCTCCGCTGCCGGGCAGTCCGAATGCGCTGAAATATAACCTTAATCGCGGCGGATCCGATCCTGACTGCTTGCTCACTGCAAATCCACCTGGGCGATGCGGAAAATCCATACCGGAAAGGCGCTGATTAACGAGCAAGACGCGGGATCCGCAGCTTTCCAAAATCAAATTATTTGCTTTGCTCTCTAAATTCGTTCAACCCGCCAATCCAGCCCCTGAAACCGGCCTAACCACCTAGACACACCCAATACAATCAATACCGTTCCATCGATTAAGCCGTCAGCTCCCTGTCATGTATTATAGTTACATATATAAGAGATAATAATTCAGTAATTTGGTCCACGAATTGAGCCATTTCTCACTGATCGATCTGCACCCAATGATTTTCTCGATTACTACCTTCAAGGAGGTTATGCCAGAAAGAAGGATACCCACTAAAGGTTTTATCGCATTGCTCGGCTGGCACCAACGCCGTTGAAGCAGCACAACCTTTGATCGCCGCAGTGTGGGTTTTGTCGCCCCCGAATGGGCAGAGAAATATTGCAAAAACCCATGACATTCCCTTCTCCGTGGAATTTCGAGCGCCCTGAACGAGTCGCTCACTGGAAATTAGCCCAGACCCACTCAAGGATATGGGGGTGGATTTTGCTATTCCCGCCTGTTCGAAGAAAACCGTGGAAATGGGCTTGGGCGCGATCAACTCGGTATTGCTTCGACAACCCTCGACTGTTCGGTCGCCATGGGTTATGCCGCGACAAGCGCTGATGAAGCGCCGCGCACAGCCTCGGCGGTATCCGCGTGGTATATCTTGAGAATGCCCATGACCGCTGAAGATGTGATCCGCTTCCTCAAAGCGCGTGAACCAGCGCTGCTGCAAGCTGGATGGCCGACCCGAACGACCCCGATTCACTTCAAGGCCTTCGACAAGGACAGGCCTGCCTGGGCCACCGGGTCATCCGTACGCCCAGACGATGTGGATGCCATTCCCGATGACGAATTCCCGTCCTGATGGAGTCGCACCTGGATGGTTGGGAGTCGCGGTAAGAGGCCTGGACCACCACCGGCAGATTCGCTTCCTGAACATCTCGAAATATTGCGCCTGGGCTATTCGTACACGGCCCGCCTCGCCGGAGCTTGAGCCCCTTACCGTCCCAGATCGTCAACCAGATTAGAGAAGCTGGATCAGACCTTCGATATCGAGTTCGGCATGATCACCCGAATACTTCGTCACCATGACGGTCGAAATGTAACTGCGGTGAAGTCCGCCTAATCGCCCGCCGGGGCTTCAAGTCTTCGAATGCTTTTTGGACGAGTCTATAAAGGCTTCAATGCCTACCACGCTTCGCATTGTTCTGTATTTGGACACCCAAGGCCATACGTAAAGAAGCAAGTAGCGAAGCCTACTTCCTTCCACAAGTGAGAGATTCTACGAGCGCACTTACCGGTCTCTGACACGGTTTATGCGGTCTGGAGCGGTGTACCACGCTGTCGTCTTCGCGCGGGTCTTGCAGCGAAACTGAAATGCCCGCGGAAACCGAAGATCAACCCCTACTTCGAGTCCCATGAACGACCACACCGGTCGAGGGAAAATGGTCCCACCAAAGTCGCACCCCGCTTTTGGTACGCATGGGGCTGCTGTATTTGTTGGCGAGACGTCCAAAAGGTCCAGCCCGAATTGTCAAGCGCCCAGGAAGAGCTCGACTTCTCGTGTAGCACATCATGTTGCCCGGCCCCCTATCATGGGTCGCAATCGTTTGACCAAGGGATACTATGTGACGAGCAGCGAAAACCGAACGCCCGACGCAAAACAACAAGCTAACGCTGTTGCTGTCCCGGTTCGACGACGCCTGACCCCGGCGTTGGACAATGCCCGGAATTTTGCAGATCGGCAAGCTCGACAGGGTCTGTGATAAACGGCTCGCCGCCGTATTGCCTGCACGAGGGCGCTGCGCCGAATGGCGCCCGCGCCGAGGCCATGGATGAGCGCGGAGTATTTATCGGTTCGGAGCTGGGCCAACCCACATACGCTAGTCCCCCGCCTTTGAAGCGCAACACTCTGCGCTGCGCGGATGGCCAAACACACTGGTGATCGAAGCCACTGATGGAGCTGCGGCTGCTGGCGGTGTCCCGTGGCGACTACACCCACCCGTGATCACCGCCGGCAGGCCGCATCATTTCCTGACCAGGTGCTGGCGATATAATCTGGGTACTGCTGTTCAGTCCCTGCCCAGCGAAGCGGAGCGGGACACCAGGCAGATCTGTCACCCTGCCGCGTAACCTGCTGAGCACCTGCCCATTGCATTGGCTACGAGTATCATCATTGATCAACTGATTGATGAGATCTGGCCATTCAGCAGCAGCGCCGATTCAGGTCAGCTCGGTTACGCCCGCATGATCAACTCCAGATCGCCATCTGGGTTTTCCCCCCCAGGCAACCCTGATATTGGACCCTGGGCACCAGCGGGCCAAGGGTGCGACCGCCTGGTCAGCAAGAGCCTTATTTGGCCCTAACGCATGCCTGCCGCGAAAGATCCCCGGCGTGGCGGTTTATCAGGACGCCTCGATACATGGATAACACCGCTCTACCAAAGCGAGGGCCACCGGCTTCGCCCGAGCGATGCATGACACGGCTGATTTAACGGCCTTACCACACGGTAACTGGTAAGGCACCTGCTGAATGAAGGCGAGCATTCTGCTTTCCGAGGCGCTGGGCCTGTCGTCACCGTCCGTGACTGCCTGATGTGGCTTACCGGCGAAAACTGGTACTCACCTGATTGGACGCAGCGTGTTTTCCCGCCACCCCGCAGGCGATGCTATGGCCTGTCGTTGATGCTTGAAGCGCGGCATTTTGTATCAGCTCCCCGTCGCCCGCGCGATGTTGGCGCAGTTGGCTGCCATTAGCAAGAACACTCGGGAGCGTTGCCATGCCTTTGGCCCAGGCCACACCAGAGCATTTCTGCTCGAAGGGTGTCTCTGCAGCCTAGGCTTGCTCCCTGGGCGTGGTCAGGGCAATAACCCGACCTGCAGTCGGCCCGTGCGCTGTCCATGTGGGGCCTACAACGACCCGACTATTTATTGCAGATGGTTACCTGGGCCAGCGCGCGAATGACGAAATCATCAAATCCTTCGAAGGCCAGGCGATTTCGTCCAGGAGAGTCCAATCTGGTTGTAATCCACCAGCCTGCGATTGATTCGGATCCGGTATCGCTGATCGTGGTGCCCGCACCTGGATAGATCTACACCGAATGGGCCGCCGCTGTATCCCGGCCGTTGAGGGCCGACCCGCACCGCTGGGTCAACCACGAGTTTCCATGGCTGGTGGTCAGGCCGCGGCTTCGGCTGAATGTGGATGTGCCTACCGCAAGCTGGTGGATCTGGATGATTTTTCTGCGCATTCTACGCCGCTTACCATCCCTTTCACAATGGCAATCAAACCGCTGATGCCATCCGCAACCCGCCCGCATTGCCGTCCACCGACAGCTCGCTCGTTTTTAATCGGCTGGCACGCCATCACCATCCTGCGCGTGACGTTGGACCCGAAGGGATGTGATGCGGGTGTATTTTTTTCCATCCGAACAATGACAGCGGCCAGAACTGGGAGACGGCGTGACCCGTCAGCACCGCCGGCATGGCGAACGCTTTGGTGAAGCGTCGCTGCCCCTCCGAGCAATTCCTCTCGCGCCTGTACATCTTCCATAACGACCCGTTGGCCATGGCAAAAAGAAAAAAAAAAAAAAAAAAAAAAAAAAAAAAAAAATGGCCAACGGTACGGCGGCCGAACTGGACGAGGTCATCGGTTATATTTCAGCGCAGTTGGGGCGCTGACAAGACTGCCAGTCAGGCGATCTGCAGGTGAAGCTCAAGCCCGCTGGACGTGACTCAGCGCGCACGGGTGCAGGTATTACTCCGGGCAGCACAGACCAAAGCCGGCTAGCGCTGAATAAGGTATACGCTGCGGCGATACGGGCGACAAAGGCCGGTGGCGCATCCGAATCAGAAGCCCGGCCGCTGCTTTTCCAGCAGCGTCGGGCCGACCACAGCAAGAAAACCGCTGACCACGCGCCCCTGAGACCAACACATGGCCGCCATTGATCCAGGTCAGCGCGCCTGCTCCACTTCGGCGGCGCAAACCGCAGCCCACCGACCAAGCCACCCATAGATGCAGCCAACAAACCAAGAGCCCAGATGACTAGCCCGAAGGAACAGGTGCAGCGGATGCAATGGTGGACCAAGGCGACATCAGGCGCCCTCCCATGCCACATCGGCAACAGAAAAGGCCGCAACACTCATGCCAGACACCCCCAGCGTATACTCCAGAAGGGTTGAACCACCACTGTGCTCGTAGGGCAAGCGCAAGCGCCACGTTAGCCGATGCGCACTCGGCACCGCTTGCAAACGCGGTGAAGATGGTGCCAGACCGCCAATGCAGCAGCAAGGTAATAGAGCATCACTGTAGCACGGCATCAAGTGCGCAGGTCCCACCGTCGTTCAATGGTGCGGCCACCATTCACCCAGACCAGAATAAGGAAGTGCGCCAGGCCACCCTGTGGCGGATCATAACAGACTCTGCACCGAGCATCCGTGGCCCTGCCGTAGTCCCGGCTAACCGCCCCGGCGGAAGCACACACCGCGGAGGGTCAACAGCAGCACCACTGGCAATCACGGCCAGCATGGCAATAGGGCCCTTCTTCGCGGCACTTCCCATTGCGGCGGCAGCCGTCAAAAAAGATAGAACGCAGCCAAACAGCAGAAGAAACATACAAAGGTTGCCGTTGGCCATCAGGCTGATCACCATGCCCCACAAGCCCCGGGACCTCAAAAGTACGAGAGTGCAGCGTGGGTCGCCGGGGATCGTTGTCGCGCCAGGGTGATGCCACCGGATGCGCACCGTTATGCAGCCTCCAGCGCAGAGCAAAGAAGCAGCACTGCAAAGCAGGCTGTCAACGCCACAAGTATACGCCCTTGACCAGCAGAACTGATACAGACGACGGCGATCACCCGCCGCGGTTTGCAGCGGCACCAAGGAGTTGGTCGGCAGGTGCACGATCCTCGCGTAACCTTGGCCAGTAATGGCGTCGAACCGAAGTATCCGACGTGATTTCCGTACCTCTGACAGCCCATGCTTGCCTGCCGGCAATGGTGCCCGGGCAGGTCCGGCTGATCCCACATCGGGTGCCGGGTAGCATATAATCCGGGAGGCTGGCAAAGTTATAGGCGCTGACTGGCATCGGCGTCCGCCATTCCAGCGGTATCGGCGTTCCACGATTGCGGTGGCTTTGCGGCCAAAGCGGAAATGCAGCGCGATATCCCAGAATGATGACCGCCCACCCCGAATAGCATGATTAAAAGCCGCCGACGGACGAGACAGGTTAAACAGCCCCAGCCATTCCGCATCATAGGTATACACCGCGGCGCGGGCATGCCCAGCAGACCGGTCAGGTGCATTAGCAGGAAGTGCCATGTTGAAACCCACCGAAAAACAGCCAGAAAGCCCAGCGTCCCAGCGTGTCTGAAGGCACGCGCCGCGGATAAATGCGGCAGCCAGTAATAGAAACCCGCCACCAGCGGAATAGCATGCCGCGACAGCACGTAATGCGATGTGGGCTCCACAAAGTGGGTGCCAATGCACCTGCCCAGTTAAAGGGCACCAGCGCCAGCATGACCCCGGTCAAGACCACCACAGACAAACACAATCAGAAAACCGAGGATCCAGAGCATTGAAGGCGAAAGTCCCTGCGGTCCATATAGGTGGCCAGCAGGCAAATATCTGGAGGCCGTGGGTATCGCCACCTGCATGTCGGCCCACCGAGAAGAAACGCCAAGCGCCAACTGGCGGTATCCCCACGGTAAACCATGTGAATGCAAACCCACAGCCCCGAAGCTGATAAAATGCCATCACGATGATCGCCATTGACAATTCCAGCGAAGCCGACCAGCGGACGCTGGGCGAATACCGGAATCAGGGTCGATACAATACCCCGGCTGCTGCGCAGGAAGATGATGTAACACCTCGGGGTGGCCGAACAGCCCAGAACAGATGTTGCACAGCAGCGGATCACCGCGCCCGCTACCTCGAAGAATACCCAGCCCGCCCGCACGTTCCAAGGCCTCCAGCCAGAATGCGCGAGTAAATCAAACGGCGGAAAGCCGAAGACGATCTATCAGCGCCATGGCCAGGATGTACAGCAGAAGACGGCATCTTGTCAGCGCCAATACCGTTGCAGGGTACGCTAATATGGATTAACTCACCAAGCTTCCACGCCGGCAGAAATGGCGGAAATCTCGACGAAGGTTACCCGCAGTAGCCAGAAGTCCCGAACCGGCCCGGGCGAGAACGTCGAGCTTGCTCAGCGCGTAACATGAAACCAGCCCAGCGTCCCGGAGCGATCTAGCACCACCAAGGCTGGAAAGGATGATCCAGGCACCAAACAGATAGCAGAATAACCCAGCGCACTCAGCCCTGGTGAACACCAGATCCGGGTACCGTCATCTAGGGATCAGTACATAGCCGCCGCCTTCCAGCCGAATGGCAAACAGAAACATCATCCACCGTGCCGTGCATGTGAAGATCTGGTTGTACAGGTCAGGGCCTATGAGTGTCCTGCTCGGCTAGGCAGTTGCGTAACGCACCAGCATCGCCAATACGCCGCCACCAGAAAGAAGAACAGAGCCGGTAATGACAAAACGCAGGCCTTACCGTCGTGTGATTTGACCGCCGAGGCAGAACGCAAGCCGGGGTTCGTTCCCCATACCCGTTCCAGCTCCTCGTGGCGCGCCTGACGGGTGGTTTTTGTGTTCAGTCATCGGCTTGCGTCTCCCTCCAGCCAGCTTGGTACGCTTCCGGCCTCGTGGGCCTCGACGGTGAATGCATATGCGCATGGCCACGCCCGCAGAACTCGCTGCAGCTGCCGTGATAGAGGCCTGGGTGATCGCTCCAGACGCAAGGATATTGGTGCGGCCCTGGAACATGTCCATCTTGCCGCCAAAGACGCGGTACCCAGAACGCGTGAATCAACATCCGAGCTGGTCCAGATAGAAGATCCAGAGGAAACGCCGCCGGAATATGCAGCTCGTCCTGCAAACACGATGCGTATCCGGTAACTGACCTCCACCACCACTGATGAGCCGTCACATGATCCGCAACGCCTCCCCCTCCGCGGGCGGCAACGGCAGCATGCGCTGACCCAGCGGTACATGCCCCACGACAAGATGCGATGATGCTCAACGGTCGTATCACCAACCCGCACCGACCACCCCAACGGTTCTGCACGCTTTGCGCTTCAACGGTCGCTGACCTGCCAGGGTCGCGGCGGCATGGCGTGTATCCACAGCACCACACCGCAAATCAGCACCAAGGGTGAAGAAGCTCCCAATGGCCCCACCAGAGCCAGGCACCGACTTGCGCGCTGGAGCACCGGTTGCAAACGAGT
>Ga0163217_1086962_pt1 | contig 15207 bp, 12 predicted proteins | sample SynspAceP_FD_185933 | JGI IMG/M metagenome (GOLD analysis project Ga0163217, IMG submission 185933) | Saline lake microbial communities from Ace Lake in Antarctica - Synechococcus sp. Ace-P (PacBio error correction) | ecosystem: Environmental > Aquatic > Non-marine Saline and Alkaline > Saline ...
CAGCTTTTCTCAGAATTTCATGGAAAACCTGAATATTGTTTCGTCTTGATGTACAACATACGTCCGTTCTCGACTGAGTTTCAACTGTCGAAATCGCCGTTCAGTCATTGCTTTTTCGCGCAGGGCATAGCAGTGAGTCTATAACCCGCTGAGGCCAGCTCTCGGGCTTGAAACTTTGGCGAGAAAATCATCAGCTACCACTTTTTCACCATGGCCTGAAATTGAACACAGACAAGGAGGTATCAGCAGATGTGAAAAGCGTTTGCCAGGCGGGTCCGTTTCTAACTTCCGCAGTGAGGGTGTAACCGTCCATTTCCGGCATTCGTATCCGACACGCCTCATTAATCAGAGTATAAGTTACCAATTGTAGCCCCTGTATATCGGCATTTGGGAGATAGTCAATGGACATGCTGGCGTCTGATATTCAAGGAGATACCTCAACGCTCACTTCCTGAGGAAATGCTTGCCACCTGGTTCTAGAGTGGAAGAGAGTAATGAAAACGGATCAGCACAACATGCGTGCATGCGCTCGGTAATGTTGTGCTGTGATAATGCCCGCCCTAGTCGGGTGATGGGTTCCACGGGTGGGAACTCTGCACCTTCTGGCAGAAGCTCTCGATGCGTCAAATAGAATGCTCGACCAATCTGCTATAAGACCGGGTCACGGCCGGGTCAAGTTAGTCGACAGAGACTGTGCCGCGTGGACGGCGGATGTATATGGGACGCAGTTCATGTTGACGGACGCCGTCGACCGGAGCGGAACCAGAAAACGCTGCCCCGATAGTTTGTATTCAGTGGATGATCATCAACGCAAGATAGATCAGATCATTCAGGCGTGCCCGCCGGGTCGCTTGATTTCAGATCATGATCGGCAAGGTGCGCCGAGGAATAGTCGCAGCCACACGCCCCAGACAAACGGTTGAGCCTGGCAGAAGGGTGAGCCTTTGGGGCACTGGGGGGCGCGTCTTTCACCATTGAAACGTTAATGAAGATCACTAGCTGGTCTGCGAGGGCAACGGAACAGCAAAAACAACTCGAGGGCGATTCTTGCCGCGCAGCTGAGTGCGCTGATGTTGGACTCGGTCGATTTACGGCTGCCATGGGTCACTCTTAATCTGATAGAGAGTTAAATGCGGGCACCCTTTTGCTTGCATACTATTGCTGGAGAAGTTACGAAATTAACGTACGGCGTTTAATTGAGACTAACGCAACCCTTTGCATCAAGGTTCATTGTATGCGTTTTCTAAACCGGGTGCGCGGCGTTGGCCGATATTTGGTTTTGTACTGGCCTTCAGGCCAGACCGGTGTTTGAAAGCTTTATCGGGGACCTACACTTTTCTTGAGCAGGAAGTTGATCTCATGCTGGGCGCAGTGCCCGACGGCCCGTGTTATGAGGTAAGGGTTTTCGTTTTAGACCGCAGGTTGGTTTGACCTGTGCCCCCTCCTGTTGGCCACGCTGGAAAGTCCTACGGAAGCCGGTTGGCGCGTGACGTGCCTTGACTGCGGGAAAGGTGGAATTGTTGCGCTTGGGCGTTTAGTTTGTGCCTGCGCAGGTCGGCCTGTTGTTCAGGCAAGGTACTGGGGTCGTCACTCGCCTCTGGCCGGCATAAGCGTGATCAGCCGGGATGACGCTGGACATGGTTTGGACGCGATTGGTGGGCTTGCTCGGCGATGCTATATGACGGATCCGCAGCAGGTTCGGGCATGCGCTTGGACGTCAGGTGTGCGACAAGCGGTGCTAGCGCCGAGCATGCTGGAGCAGGGACGAAGTGATCAAGGCGCGGTGACGAAGGTGTGCTCAGTGGGCTAACACTCAGGTGATCGTGCGTATGATCAGGTCGAAGGCGCTGGAAAGCGGAAGATACCGGTAACCAGATCAGCAGTGAGGAAGTACGCTAGGCGTGTGGTCAAGCAGAGTGGCTGCCGGCGCTAGACCAGTGGAGTGGCCTTATGTGGATGGCGCCGATGAATTGCAAATGTGGGGTATATCGACCTGAAGACGGCGCATCGGGCTGAAATCAGGGCAAAACGGCAAATGTAGCCGAGAATAGTACGCGATGTGAACAGGTTCAAGATATAATGCTAAAAGTTTCTGAGATAGCGGCGGTTAAAGCTATAGAAACATTCAGATTCTGAGGGAAACAAGATGGTTATCGATTTTCAAGGCGCATCACAGTGAGGGCAGGAAGTGCCCATAAGGCGGCTGCCAATGGCGAAACCTGTATCTCAAGCGCCTCGGTCTGCGGGCAGTAACGTTGCCGAAAAGCCACTGCGGGAGGCGGGCGTCAGCTGAGCTCGCAGGCTCAACAGCTTCAGGCATTGAGGACGTTGCGCGAGTCTGCCTGAAGTGACAGCGAGCGGTGTTTTCTCGCAATTCGTGTAGTGCATAGGTTCTACAAGACTGGATAGGGCGCAATCGCAGACAGCTGCTGACTGCGAAGATAATTCGGAGTACCATCAGAAGCTTGGCTCGCGAAGCGGGAGATCCGGATGGGAACATGCATGCACTTTTGGTTACCGGCTGGAAGCGGATTTGCAACGCTTTTGTTGCGTTTGCTTTGATCTTGAGGCAGAAGCTTGATCGATCCGCGATAATGATCGGACTGGGAAGTCTTCTCAGAAGCACCTTGGTAGCGCCTGTCAGAAACATGAAGCACAATCGTCGCTATTTTGCAGCAGGGCTCGGTATCAGCCCTGGGGATAGCTGGAAGAAATCTCGGTGCTTCGGCTCGGCTTGATTGCTGTCTGGTCTCAACTGTTCTAAAAAGCGCTGGCGGCTTGCCATATCTCTGCTAACGGCGTTAATGCACCGCTGATCGGCTATATATTCAGGCAGCCCACCAGTTTAGTTGCTGAACTTGCTGCGGACAGGGCGGAATCCAGGATATGTCTATGAAGCCAGGGGCCTTTCCCAGCAGAAGCGGTACCAGCGCCATTCACCAAAGTCTGTGGGCAGCCGCCCAATCAGCGATTCCAGAATGCCATCATCGAGTATGTTGGTCAGTGGTATTTGCTGTTACAGTTGCTACATGAAATTTTCTGATACAGGGAGAGCCTGTCGTGGGTCTAGCTTATTTGACACAGAGTCTGGCCCGGAGCCCGGGCGCGAAGTGCGTTCACCCATCGAGATCATGGCACTACTGAGAAGCGCTTCGCAGGCGTCACGAGCACCTGACTGTCACCGGTCTGGATCGACACCAGGAAATTTCAAGAGGCGTATATTTCGTAGAGATAGATCTGGGGGCAAAGCTCAATGGAGATGGGGTGGATGAAAATGATCCCGCGAGAGGGAGTCGTTATGCAGTCCCTGGGTGAGTCGTTCGGGCCTTTGGAAGCCTGGATAGATGGCGTGCACATTCGGGTGGCAGTGGCAGGGTGCTGAAAAAGTATGCCTGGATGACGCGCCAGCTTTACCGCACTGCTTCCAGAAACTTGATCTCCAAGAAACCGGCGGCGCGTTTGTGCCGCAGTGCGGGCAGTCCTGATGTGGGGATTGGCGTTTATCCATGCGAAAAGAGGCTGTGTCTGTGGTCGGTAGCGTTAATGGATATATCTGCCACGGCTCGCACAGCACACGTGTAGCGGGCGATTGCAGCATAGTTGCACCAGGCGATGAGTTTGAATTCAGCTACCTGGAGTTACCAGATAGTGCCGGCGGCAAGCCTGAATATGGGAGGTCCGGCCGGCCGGTCTATGAAGAGGCATTCGGCGGGGAATGTACGAACGCAACATTTGAGATAGACGTTCAAAAAAGCCGGCGCCCTGAGTGCAGCGGCCAGATTGATGTTTGTCATTTTCCTGCAGCGCGAAGCGCGCAGGCTGGAAAAGGACGATTCTATTCTGAGGGCGGTGTTAGCGCCCCGAATAATCTATGCCCTACCGTGCCAATCAGCGCCTAGCCGAAGGAGGTGATCGTCCTGATCTTCCGTCGCGCTGCAGACGCCTTACGTGAATCGTCGCGCAATCTGTTTAGGACCATGCGTAGTTCATACCACCGCGGTTCCATCGTAGCAGCAAGTGGTGAAGGCTGTTACCTAGGTTAACGCCGCCGGCATGAAGTGGTAATAGGCGATCCTGTAACAGATGCTAGCCAGTGATGCTTCGGGGCGCACTCTAGCCAGAACATGCGGTGCAACACAGGCATGAAACAGTAGAGCATATGCGCGCCATGGGCCTTTTCATGCAGCAGGCGAGCCAGCATGGGGCGCGACACTGGGCGCCCGAGCGCAAAAGTGACAATAGCATGGGCTGGGACAACGGGACGATCATCGGGCTCGACATGGTCATATGGCCATGCGCTGCCAAGGGGTAAAGGGTAAAGGCAGAACGCCAAACAGCGGTTCCACTGGGGGTCAAGCAAAAGGCGAAAGGGGTAGCAAGGGAATCAATAGCACCACACGGTCAGGACGATGCGTTGATTCTGGAATCATGGGTGCGTCCGCCGTCGGAAAGCAACTACAGGCCACTGCGCGAGCAGGCGGGCGGGCCAATAGTCACCGCCATGAAACACCGATGTCCGAGGTAAGCTTAAGGCCAGTGGGGAGCAAAAATGGGGGCGAGACATAAAAGGCGCCGGGAGCAGAGTCCGGACCCAAAGGTTGGGTCAATGCCAAGCGGGGAATACGCTGAGTAACAACTTCAACTTCATTCGGCGCGGGTGCAACGGGGCGCGGGTGAACTCGGTTCAGTGACGCGGCACCGGCACCGAAGGAGAGGAAACCACATGGAGAAGATCAGCAGGTGAGCGTATGTACAGGTCGAGCATGACGGTTGAGCACTACTGCCGCATCGCCAGCCAAGGAAGGTAAACCGCATATACTGGCGAAGATTCCATGCGCGCTGGTGTGACTCTGCTGTCACGTTGGGCAGGCTTTTTCAGTAAACATGTAGCTGGCCATGCATGGCCATACGACCAACACTCGCAACAGAGCAGAATGCCACATGGAGAGATAATGCGTGGCCTAATACCGACGCGTCACTAGCCTGCCTGGCCCAAAGGCACCTTATATGCCTACCCGCGCAATTCAGTCTGTGACGTAGAGGCGCCATTTTCACCAGGCCACAATAGTAGCCCGGTCATCAGGCAAGCCATCCATATCTCGGCTGGTGCCGTCCGCAGACAGACGCAGCAAGTAGGTGCCAGCAGGCGCTCCCCAAACAGGCATCAGCAAGGTCGGCAAATAAGTTGACAGAAGGCGTAAGATTCGTGCATCAAACTCCGGTAATAGGATCAAAAGAATCGATAGGGATCGAACTGACACTATCGAAAAATGGGTTTTCGAATAATTCGCGAATAAGCGGTAATGAATACGTGTGGTTTATTTAGAACACAATCCAATAGAATGGCCGGGCAATAATATCGGCAATAGTCATCATGTTTTTTGAATTCGAGGGGCACAGCAACACGACAGGCGGGCTAAGCGCGCGCGGGAGAATAATCAGACGGCATCCGGCGTTTGATGATATAACCCGCAGCGCAGCAAGAAGAAAGGCTACAATGTTGGCCTTCAGTATTCCAGATCAATGATTTTAGTCGCCGCCTCATGGCAGCTCAGTTATCACCGAGGCGAAACCGGCGGTGTAAGCCTTCTTTCAGCGGGCGAGGGCAAGCACATTTTTTGTGCGTCTGCAATCCGGGGAAGTCCAATAAGGTGGCGGTGATCAGGTCTTGCCTGGCAGACTGAAGGGAGAAGCCTTGGTAACACAGCACAGACAGAGATGCGGCCCGGGTCCAGGATCACTGGTGCGGCAGTAACCGTCACGGTAGAAACTGCTTTCTGATCTCTTGAAACAGGGTTGGGGTTAGGTAACCAATACGGTTTGTTGCTGGCATTCATGATCAACTCTGGACGCAAGCAATCAGTTAACTTCAGTACGAAGTGACTGATTTTGCACTGAGGCAGTTACATCCAGGTGGTTAGTAATGAAATTGTATGACGTCGCCGGTTCTTCTGGCGGCTGATGAAGACTCCCCGGCTAGGGCCGGGGAGGTTTTGTTAACGCAGGCTGCTTTATCTCAAGTCATTCACTCAGTTTTCACAAGGTCACCGGACCGCTGTCGGGCATTTTGCAGGGCTTGAAAGGCAACCGGATCCAGGCTTGTCGAGTACGGCGAGTTGATCCGGTGATAAGGCCGGGTGATATCGCCGCTGCGATACGCAGGAGCGCTTCTACACAGGCCGTCTCATCGAAGGTGACCGACTGCATGTAGGATCGGGGCCGGTTTTGGGATAGGGAGTACGTATAATTCGCGCGCTAGGCGTTAGGGCTGCGGGGCCCTGAGCAACGTTGAACACACTCGAGGCCTTGCGCGCACGCCGGACCATGGCATCGTGGATGGCTACGCATTTGTTACTGCAGTAAATCAATCAGTACATGAAGTTCCCTAGGTAGCTCGTCATCGCTTAACGCTACGATCGCGGAACAGCTTTGATCGAGTTAACCCAAGGCTTGGCGAGTACGGGCAATTGATGATAAGTCGCGAGGTGTGTTGATGGGGTCAGTCTCAAGGGCGTATTGAACGCCCGTTTTCGGTGGGTCTCGGTAAAGCTTAATCGCCTCTCCAGAACCCTGGACACTGGGCACAGGCTATCCAGATTATTTGCGCTTCCCAGGTGGTTCAGCACGTGCAGGGCAGGGTTGGCATCGATAGTTTCCGCACGAACACCGGATCAGGGAATCCGAGACAATCATCCCAGCACATCGTCCAGTACAGTTTTCCGGACGTAGCCTGCGTTTTGCGTACACCACGTCGCAGATTTCCAGGGTGAGTGGTGCGCAAGTCGTCGTGGGTTATTCAACGATCCAGAATCTGCTGGAACGCCATCCGTGAGCCGCATAGCAATGGCACGCTTCTGGGCGTATCCGCCCCGGCGAAACGGCAGAGCCGGCGGCGAAGCAGGGGTTGAAAAGCGTCAAGTGGCTGCTTCAAGGATTGCCTCGCAATAGCTGTCCGTTGGAGTTGGCCGCGTAGATCATCACGTACAGAAATGGCAGATTGGAGCGGCAAGATACCGTTTTGCGGTGATCCCGGCATCCGAGCCCCATCGCAAGCATGGGTGCTTTGCATTTCAATGCGGCAAATCAAAGCTGACGGCAAGTGCTGGAAGGAAGGGTTTGCCCTGCAGTACATGGCGTCAACTTGTCGGCGGTCACGTGGGCACCGTTGAATATGCGGTAGCAGGCCTTGGCAAAGCGATCACTGCTATGGTATTGACGAACGGCAGGCCCAACGATGTACTGGCTGGTATTACAGTTTAGCACACTGGGGCTTGTTCATGTTCGCGATGATTCGTGCGGAGATTTCCGATGCTGCATCAAGAATGGCAAAGGCAGTGTGGTCGCCCAGGCTGGTAAAAGTCCGTCTACATCTCAAGTTACCGCGAGCATGGGTCCGAGGTGACGAGAGGTAAATGGGCCGCACCAGCGTCTGGCATGGGGTAACTGGATCGTTATCGACTACCTCGATATACCTGCCCTTAGCCACGCCCTGGGGCGTTTTTCAATAGTTGTTACTTGAGCGGATCGCCGTACGGAAGGCTGAGCTGAAAAGCGTGAAACGCTTGGCGTGGAAACGGTGTGGCTCCAGGCCACATCTTGTTAAAGGGAGCAATATTGGGAAAAGGTGGGCTGCCTGGCCCACACCCATGCACATCCAGCTCGCAGCAGGTCAGATGAAATCGTAAACGCTGCCCACTCCAGGCTTCATAGCGGATTGCATAAGCAATGTACGCGCTGCTTGTGCCGGTTCACTTCGTGCCAGCGAAGGCGTTGCTACCGACCATCCAGCACGTTGATGGTGGTCATGATCGAACTCGACTCGCTCCAACGGCATCGGCTGCCGGGCATGCTGGAGCGACTCATGAGCATTCTGTATGGCGGGCGCCAGCAGCCACGATAGGCAAAAGGTTGGACAGGCTCCGGCAGATTGGCCTTGCCGTAAACCGGCTGCAGATCGTTCACGTGTCGATTTTCACGAACCAGGCCGGGCAAAGCGCTCGGGTCGATTTGGCAACACGGTATGCGAGGTAAGGCTATAGCTGGCCGCGTACTTCACAAGTCAGCATCATTTACTGCTGATCCTGGGATGCAAGGAACTCTTAGTTTGCTTGGAGTTGTACCAGGTATAAAAGAGTCGCTGGCACATCACACCGCTGAATGAGCATGCTCTGGCCAGTGGCCACGCAAATTTCACGGGGCCAGTCGGAGCAGATATTATTTCGGAAAGGGTAGCCGAACGCATAACCAGCCCTTGTAATCTTGGGCAGTGAATATGCGGAATACAAACTCGGGGTGGGCTTGAATATCAGCTGGAATAGGTGCCGAGGAGGACCGGAATCTTACTGCTGCTGGCCGCGGCACCGGTTGAGACGCCTGAAACCCAGTGAGGCAGCCATAGTCCAACACCCGCGCGGCGGTACACGCAGCAAAAATTATGATTTTCAATGAGCCTGGCTTCTGTATTGGTTATTGTGTGAAGCATTTACGACGCAAGCGGTTCCTGAAGGTTTGCGATGGCCGATCAGAAAGGCTGACGGGTACAAGCTGCAATTGTGCCAGGTTGGCAATTCAGATGTGGTGAAAATCAAGGCTAAAACGGCGTAGCCAGCCAAGAGCTGATCTCGGTAAGATAATAAATTATAGGTATCATGTGCTTGTTAGCTGGGCCCGCGCTCACACTCCGGACTGAGGAGGCGATGCCCACGGCAAGAACAACAAGGGTTCGGGCAGGAACGGCCGATGATTTGACGTTATACGGCCGCAAGGCAAACTGTAAGACGCACCAACCACGGTCGGTCGTTAGGTTGGCAATCGGCCAACTCTGCTAAATGCCTGTTTTACGTCCGCCCTCTTGCGTTGGTACAGAGCTCGATCTGGCGGGCTTTATGGCCAGATCAAGTTCTGGTATCTCCAGGGCGTACTTGGCTTCGTACCTAATGCCTGAGTAGGTAACGGGAAGACAAAACCCATCACACTCCATTGGTCCTGGCTCTACCGGCGGCCGGGATACGCTCTCCTGGCAGTGGAACTGGCTGCTGGGCAATCGTGGTAGGCATATCGCCAGAAACTTCACGCCATCGTCCCAGCGAGTCTGGGTACGCAGGGCTGGATGCAGTAACGACTGCTTTAGTGCGCGTCCAGTACATCGGATCAGTAATCCACGTCATGCGCATACTGATCATTGAAACTGTTTTTGAAATGGGGTCGATAATCTCAGCGACATAGAAAGGTCGATTGCACGGATGTGGGGTGAACCGGGCGATTTCCCTTTTCCGCGAATTGTCTATCAAGAGGGTGACGATAAATCGTTTGGATACAGAGGGGATCATGGATTCGGTGGTTGCCATGAATTGCAAATTGCCGCTGAGGACGGCGGTGAACTGTAATTAGTGCGCTGCGGTAACTGAACAGGGGGACGAAAGTCAGGTTGAAATAGAATCACCGTCAAGAGTTCGAACATATGGGGCTGCAAACGGCTTCTACAAAAACATGAACAAGCGAATAGCGGGGCGTAGAACGCCATTGAACGAGGCACGGGGCAGCAGGTCTGGAACGTGAGATCATGCCGCAAACAAGGGGAATGACATCAGTAAAAGTAGTGGAAACCTACCCAGCCAATGAGCAAGGTGCCCATGCGGCATGATCATCACTTCGGTCCAGATAAGCGCGATGGCAGACATTGCGCCGAGGTTTTGAGCAAATGGTAGCAGAAGATAAGGGGCTCAACTGGCGGATGTTGATTCCATGCCAGGAATAGTGAGCGAGCAGATGAAAGAGAAAGAACGATACATCGACGCAGGCGGGGTTGGCTACAACGTAAGGCCAGCTCCAGACTGCGGGCCGGGAGTGCGAGCGGGATAGCTGAGCAGTTCCCGTCTCATTTCTTCGTCCTTGTGCCCCCATACAACAGCTCCGAGCTTGGCCGTTCTGAGGGCCTATTATGTTGCTGATACTTCTGGCAGACGCGATCTGTAAATACGCGCCTGAAGTGTAGCCAGAAGCATGAACGCAAAAGCCTTGCATAAAGAGCCCGACATACTCAGTTATTAGACCAACGTGGAATCATGCGGGCGGCGGCTAGCACAAGCCACTGACAGGTTAACTGTGTCTGTCGGCAGTGTTCCCCCCTGCCTTACTTTACACTCAAGTCATTATGGTTATCGGGAAAAATATGATATCGACAGCCAAGCGCGGGGATATAGCTGAATGTTGCCGCTTGAACAAGGCGTCATATCAGCTGGGAACGGCCGCTTCAACTCGCAATGCGGACGAAACCCATTATAACGATCTGCACGCCTGATTCAGGATGACCATCACTGCTAGTGGGTTCGCCGAGCGACCTTGGCGCGCGTGATCGCTGGGGTACAACAGATAGGGAATCCAGGCCATCTGGCAGCACGACGCGACATGCATATTCTGGGTTCTGTTCGGTAAGGCGGAGTAACATGGCCAAGCGTCAACAAAAAGCGGTCCTGGAACGACTGCTGGCCTGGAGGCAAAGACACGGCGTGTGGATTTTGCTATCTGGATGTGTTATAGCCGAGAAACGGCTGCAATCGCGCCTATGAAAAGCAGACTTCGCTGGTGCATTAATGGAAATGAAGCTGCAACTAGACGAATGCGCGCGTCCAGCGACTGTACCCCTGAAATCTGCAGCGAGGGGGACCGTGCCGGCACCCGATGACCGGGCGTCAGTTGAAATGATCTGGACTCATGGGGAACAGATTGGTGCGCTCGTTTCTCGCGGGTGATTGAAGGAACTTTCAGGCTCAGCTTCTCAAAATTCACTTGTCCATAAAGATCAACCGGTTCGCTACCGGGCGGGCAAACCCCATCTCGGTGGTAACACACAACATGGTCATGGCGTTTCAGCAAGACAATCATGGTATGAGGCAACTCCTTGGACAAATTCCGGGGTCCATGCGAGTGGGCTCGTCGACAGCAATGATTTTCGGTTTGCATGGCACAGTGCCCGGAATATTGCCAAGCTGCCTGTTTGGCCGCCAGATAACTGACCAGGATTTTAGTGCTTGCTCTGGTATCCGGCGCGCTTCCAGAAAATGCATAGCAGCTCTTCGGCTGACGTTTGGGCATCTTGCGAACCGCATCGGTGACAAGCGTGCAGTCTGCAATACCGAAAGGTTGGGAACGATTTGAGTGCTTGGCACCATAGCCACTTTCGGGTACCGCCTCGGATCTGGTTGAGGTCAGGGTCAACTCGGTGGCATTCAACAAAATGGCCCCTGCTGTGCTCTTTCCGCCGGTTTAGCAACGGATGGTGGTCCGACTTGCCTGGAGCGGATGGTCACAAGTAGATACGTTCGCCCTGCCTGAACATACCAGGTTGATGTCTTGACAATGGAACTGCCATTACACTTATGACGCTTGCATCTGAATAATGCCCCCTGGCGGGGCCTGTACGAGGTGTCAACTTGTGTATAATCATGGTGTGATGCTTCTAATGCTTGGTGGCGGTGTCGAGCTTGCGCTTCCATGATGAATGGAATAGCGGCGACATGCGAAACAGAAAATCAGAAACCAGTGCGCGAAGACATAGCTTCGGTGCCAATGCCTACGCAGGCCGGGTCTGTTGGGTCGCCTGCCTTGAATGCTGTTGAAGCAGTCGAACAGGCCAATGATGATCACCAGACTGGTGTCTTGAACAGCGAAGATAAAGGTGTTGACGATGCGGGATAACCATCTTCAGGCCTGCGGCGTAACCAGCGCATGACCGCGTACCAAGCCCTCGCTCTGCGCTTATTTGCCCTTGGGAATGGGCTTGCAGGCCGCACGACACTCGGCAATAGGCGATTGGAAAGAATTTCACGCAATCAGCGCGCGCATCAGCTTTGTCGAAGCTCTGCCTCAGGCAGAAAAAAGCAGCATACGAGAAATGAACAGCACCGTGATGCCAGGGAGCGCCGCAGAACTTCGATAAAGGTGACGCAGATTACGGCGGATGGCTGGGCATATCGAGCGCCTGCCCAGTGCAGCAATATTCCCTAGCGGCAGTGCCCGGCAATGCGACCGGAGCAATCACCAGCCGTGAGCATCAGGCCGCCCATATGGCTTGGGTGGTAGCGTGCTCCAGGCCGAAAAATCCGCGCTGAGCAGTGTAGGCAACAAAGGGATAGATGCACAGCCGCGATGCCGTAAAACTTGCGCGCAATGGGCGGAAATGACAGCGCGAAGCGCCAACGATAGCCAGTAGGGGTCAGATTCCCACAGCGCGCAACTCGGTTCGGGCTTAGAAGCCGTAAGCATGAAATCTGGGCCAAAGCGCGTGTTGGATAAATACCCAGGCAGGCCCCTTCGCTGGTGCAGTCGGGACGGGTTTTTGCCTACCAGTCAGCTGATGAATGCCATGATTACGGTGGCACCAATCAGCCAGATCAGATAGAGAGAGAAACAGCGTCACAGGCTTGTTGAACATTGGAGAAAGGTTTGCGACCCGCCAGGCACAAGGCCGGATGGCCTGGCGCGGGGGGCGGTAGAATCGGTTGGAAAGTATGAGTTTGGCAATGGTGCTGTCCTATCGCTCGATCAGCGCAATGCGCTTGTTGTACCAATTCATACAACATCGAAATGCTGAATACTGATGGCAGATAAACGCTCAGGTAATGCATCACTCAATAGCCTGGCGGGTCTGATTCAGCACGTGCCGTGAAACAACGAGACCAAATTCCGGGTATCCATAGCGGCGGCCAGCGGAGGAATTCTTCGCGCAGATTAAGGTATTGGTGTAGCGCGGGGATGAATCACCGCAGGGCCTGAGGAATGATGACAGAGCACGTCCGACCCGCAGGCAATCCCAGGGAAGAGGCGTCAGTCTGGCCATGGTTAACCGCCTGATACGGAAGCGCACGATCTGGGCAATAAGGCTGCGGTATAATGGTCAGCGGGGCCAGCGTCCAGGGCGATCAACTCGAATCAATACACAACGTTTCGAAAGTTGAAACGGTCATTCGGTAAGCAGAACCACGGGTGAACCGGTACCATCACGGCAGGCCAGGGAATGGACCACAAATGCCGCAGCGCGCCAGGATACAGGGGAAGATCTGACCTGTCTTCGCGTGCGCGCTGGCCACCGAGCAGGGAAAAAGATGCAATCACCGACACAAGGGCACCATAAAGAGGCAAGGTCTCGGCGGTTTTGGAGATGGCATAATAAACAGGCACGGCTTTGAAGGAAGAAACTGTCCGACACTCAGGCTCTGCAGCGGCCAGGCAAGGCTGAGCAGCACGAAAATACAGAAGGATCTGCAGCCAGAGGAGGAATATTGCGGAAAATCTCGATATAGACTGTGCAGTTGGCGTAGCCAGTTTGGGTGACAGCCGGGGAGACACCGGAGCAAAAGCCATAGTGTTGCATGACAATCACCGTCACGACACAACAGGGTGTTGAGCAGCCCACCGAGAACGGCGTAATGTCGTCTCGGTGTCTCATCAGGTGCTGGGCAATCCGAAACCGGGCGGTATTAATTCGAAAGGAAACGGTGTGATACATGCTTTTCCAGATTGGTACTGGTGTTGTAAGAACCAACCCAATAGCCACTACAGACAACTGGCGAGGCTGAAATATCCACGCTCGCGCCTTGGGATCGGGTTCAGAACGAACCAGCGGGCGAGGCACTTTTGTACAGTTTGCATAGAAGCCCTCTTGGAAAGCACTGCCGGAGCACGGCATGGGGTCAATTTCGGAACATAACGGCAACCGCGGGATGGGGTGCCGCTTTCTGATCGGATCAGCGCACGGCGGTGCCGTATGGATCCCACTTGTTTCCAAAGGGCATTGAGGCGCGCTCGGATTTCAGTGTTCGCTGCCAGCGCCAACGTTACGCCTCGAAGCTCTCGCGTAGTTGCAACTGCTTGACGATTTCTGATGGGCCAATCTTTCGGCCAGTTTTCAATTCTTACCGTACTCGCCTCGACACCCAGCAAAACGGAAATTCCGGATTGCTGTCGCTTGCCATCTCGTCCACGTTTTTCCGAGGTTCACACACAGCTCTTCAGCCATTGAGCATCGCAAACAAGAAGCATGACGATATTGAAACATCGTCATCCCTGGGTTACCCGGACTAGCGGCTCTTGGAGATTACGTCAGGCAGATACACATAAGTCATCGGGCGACCAAGTTGATAGCTGCGCATAAGCTGGCGACTGTCGAGGTTCAGTAGTCGCAGCCGGTGATTGCAGTGACTTGGCGCTTTCATTCGGAGGTGTCGTAGGTGATGGGTTGTGAAGCTCATGCCATGGACGGATAGTCGGGCATTCGTTGGTGGTAGGAAGCGGTTAGATGCACAGGGTCGCAACAATCCAGTGTCCTTGGCAATTGGCTCACAGCAAGCGTTTGTTGACCAGAAGTGGCCATCGTAAATAGTTGAGCCAGTGAAGTTCAACCAGGCCCGCTCAAGCGAACTGGTCCAGGTGGTTATTCGGGAGCACGTCGACTTCGGGATTGCAGCGCCGTGAGCGTTCTTTTGGCAGTCAAGGGCTGTAGCGTCTTTGCTTGCATCGCCAAACAGCGCAGCGGCCGACCGCCGGAGGCAGACATAGACGTCAGGCCAAGATAGTTTCCTTTTCGTCGGGTAGAGAACCGCGGCAAACCTCACTGATAACCGCATTGGCACAAACTTATCTTCTGACGGCAATCAGCGTTGCACCCGCATGGCAAACTGCTTGACGGCCTAACGCTGCTGCTGGATCTGCGATACTGCAGGTGGTTTTCACGTTCATGCAATTCAATGTGTTTTTAGTATTTGTAGAGGAGTTCTTCTCCTTGCTGGCACTTGCAGAAAGGCGTTTCCACCGATGCAGCATGCGGGTTAACTGGGAACGGAAATGCCGTGAATGGCTGAGACATTGGCAATAAAGCCACCTCAGTCCCGACAGTTATGAAGGGTGTACAGTACAGTTAAGTTTCATTAGAGAGTTTACATGAATTCACACTAAGTGCAACGCCACTTCTGTATCATTCGTACGGGCGTCTTCCCATCAGGCGTTTGGCGTGGCGTAATTGATCTTGGCGCTGGACTTAAACATTGTACGACTCAACGGTCTCGGTGCTGAATGGTTCCCCTGGGGAGTACTGCGAAACAGACCCATTGGGTGTTTGTGCGCCTGCGAGGAGCATAGGGTGGAAAGGTAAAAGCTAAGCGTTTTAGGCGTCGTTGTGGGTGCATTTGCGTTGTTCAGCGTAGTGACTGG
>Ga0163217_1023908_pt1 | contig 15206 bp, 8 predicted proteins | sample SynspAceP_FD_185933 | JGI IMG/M metagenome (GOLD analysis project Ga0163217, IMG submission 185933) | Saline lake microbial communities from Ace Lake in Antarctica - Synechococcus sp. Ace-P (PacBio error correction) | ecosystem: Environmental > Aquatic > Non-marine Saline and Alkaline > Saline ...
TCACTATCTCCCCGTTTTGGGTGATTAAGTAGAGCCGTTTAAATCGTATAATGCGCCGCGACACTTCTCTCAAAAACATGAGCCGTGCTTTGTGATACTAACGTTCTTCACTAAATCTCTGCAGACATTGGTATTAGAGGACACTACACCCACCTGATTGGTGATTATCTATTATTTATTGTGAGTGGCTTTTTTAGGTTCTCGAACATATCCATAGTCGTTTTATCCCATTGAAAGAGATCAGCCATACTCATGTGCGTCGGTCAGCCACTTTATTTACTTGCTTTAAACCTTTTCGTCATCCAAAATAGCATATTCAAAAATCGAAGCTGACCCTATTTAGCAGTTACCGCCAAGCTCTATACATTCCCACCATCGTAATCTTTTTTTTCGTTTCTACAAATTCCTCAACTTCTCTCTTCTAGGTTTCTGAGCTGTTCCATTTTACAATAAGTCGTGCAGTAACACGTCTTATTTCTTAAATCCGCTGAAATAAATATTTATTCAAACGCTCAAGTCCCGTGGACTGAAGAGCATAACAGAAAATGTATCTGACGGTTTATCTGAAAATAATCGCTCTGGTGCTCGTGCACTAAATGGTCTTAATTGCTCGATTCTTCTTCAATGCCGACAAATTTCAATTTCGGAATGTGCACATTCAATACAATAGAACTCCTCTTGTTAGCTACGACACGTTGTCCTCTGTTGTTATCCTGCCTGGTACCCTGAGAATATTACCATTCCCCTTTATGGATACTAGGGTATCCGATCGTGACCCTACGGGGTTATAGATACGTTTAGCGAGAATGATAAGTAAAACGATGGTTAGTTTGTCTTGAATTTACTAATCCATAAATGGAGAATCGCAACCATTGATACAAAGCCTCTGAGTACCCTCATGCAATAGTCGGCCCTGCCGCTCGACTATTTGCATGAGAGAAAAACTCAGCGTGTTTTTTCTTTGATCATACTCTCTGTAATGTCTGCAAAGGCCGATTATGCCATTTCCAAGACAGCATAGGCACCTCCAAGCTCGCGCCCTACATACATGGATTTATACTCAGCCTAGCCTTCTGTGTAAGCGCTTGATGTCAAGAGAAGATATTCCTTTCTTTCGCTGATATCCTAGTCCAACTAATTACATAAACTAATCTCCTCGAATATGTTAAAACCTATCTGATTTTTTGACTTGCATACGAGCTCGCTTGTCATTAGGTAATTGGGTGATTCCATGTGCAAGCATAGGAACACACGGGTATTCCTCAAGTGCTTGTTTCGAGCGGTTTGATCTCACAAATTGAGATTAAAGAAGGCAATGATCCTTAATGTACACAAATGAAAGCCGTAATCGTCAAGCGTTGCAGTATGTCCTTTTGAGTGCGTCCATGGCTTGCAAGAAAACTAACGAAAACGATTTTTCTGTCCAGAAGGAAGCACCTCTATCACTAAGCAATGGTTATGGATCTTTTAATACCTTCACGCGTGAAAAATACGCACTTATCCTTCTGAAGTCATCTAGTAGCGGCAAGTATTGAATGTCCCATTTAGTGAACTTCAGTTTCGATCCGATACAATAAATTGCGGTGCTAACAAATTGTGCTACATAATCCTATCAACTAAGGTAACGTTATAAGCTATAAAAGGCGCTTAGATAAAACTCCAAGTATAATAAGATTAGAGTATATTCTCTTATCGCTTTATCATAGAAATAAACTTAGGAATGTACAGAATTATAACAATACTGATTATATATGAACTACTAACATCAAATCTAACTAAACGAGAATATAATGCATAAGTCCGGATCAGATCGAGTGTTCAAGCTCAGCGCCACGACCACAACATAACTAATCTAAGCATTACGCCAGCCTCTTAGATAATCTCAGTGAATAACTAATCGTCTAGGGGCTATCTACTTTTCATATGTTGCTCATAGAGGTCATTCCAAGTTCGCTTTATAAATATAATTTAACTCTAATACCTACACTCTTCTTATAGTCATATATCTTTAAAACTGCACACTAAGGGCCCTAATACTTAATACGTTACAAATTCTTTTTAAAATCATGGATATTACACATCAAGATGCATCGAGTAGTACTAAGCTTGCTTAATCAAATTAACAAGAGAAGTCGAATGTTGTCTGTTTTTTCAACTTAAGGTATCACTGATGGGTCAACATTCTGATTGCTGAGATCGTTTATGCTAATTTTACCGTTAGGCCGTGACGTTGTTTTTCACATTATCACGTGGTAATTATGAAAGCAAATTTGAGAACAAGCAAGTTAATAGAATGGCTGTTGCAGAAGGCATCACTTCGTCGCATCGCTTCGGCCGTATTATAATGGCCATGGTGTGAGCTCTCCAAACTTAGCATGATACGAAAAAATGAGGGCCTGAGTGCTGGCTATTCTGGAGTAGTGAAAGGCAGCAATGGTAAAAGACAGATTGTAGCGCCAAGCGAGGCAGCGTTGCAGATCAAGCCGCCAGATTCCCTGAATAATACACCTCACACCAAGAGTCTGACCTTTTGGGGCTCTCAACCGCTCACTTGCAATCACTGGTATATCGAGTGTTAACTTGATTCCGATCTTGACTTGCCAATATTGAAGCAATAAGGAAAGGTCACAAAGGTGACATTAGTCACTTTGTCGAGACGCTAGAAATAAATGGCGCATTTTTGACATTATTATAATCTCAGAGTGAGATTCGACAGGCATTGAAATGGCGCACTTTACAGCGGTTGATATCATGGGAAATATAGATAAAGCAAAACGAGAGACAATGAGTCGCGTAACACTTGGAAAAGCCCGTATAAGCCTATATGAGTGAGCATGAAAGGACCCAGGATTCTCGATTGCCGCAACCTTAAGTCTACTGTGAGACTCGTTCACATTGCGTTGTGTCCTAAGAGCCGGCTCAGAGCCGACACCTCGAAGCGCCAATCTCAGATTGCCGCATTATTGAAGACGAACATCACCAGTTTAGAGCATTTTAATGCCCTACCAGCATCAACAAGAGTTAGACACAGTGAGATGCTGTGAGGACTGCAGTGGTGAAAATAACTAGATCCAGTGGGAGGAGAAAAAACGCCGGTTTTTTTTTTTTTATTTATTATACGCCCTATTATTTTGTTTCGCCTGCAAGCCACAGACGCATTTTTGTCCATCGAACAGATTGTCCTCTTCGGTACACAGGCCATCCAATGTTTCGCGCATCGCCACACAAGGGCAAAATGTTTGAATCAAAAGGGTAAGCATACAAAATTAGCATAGAGAATACAACATTTGAGCTATGTCCACTGTACGTCCGAAGGAGATGGTGTTTTATCGTAGTTTTTGATTATCCGGTTTCTTATTTTACTGATTAGTCCCGATAATTTGGGTTGGCTTTTTTCATTGATTCGCTCTCCTTTCAAGACGTGTTTTGAGCGTTTAATACAACGCCCGCCCCCAAACGACATAACTCCATTTTGTCTGGCACTGTGTCCTGAAAATCGCTGAATATTTGTGTGCGCTCGAGTAACTTAAGACAAATACCCATCAAAAAGAGAGATTAGGGCGCATTATTCAATATTTGAACTTACAATTTAGACCATTACGGCATTCTTTGGTTTGATGGTCAAGTATGGCGTCAGAGGTGTCCAACGAAAGCATGCAAATGTCCCTGGGCGATTTTGCTCTCGGAGAGCGTGCGCATTTATGCGAGATGCGAGCAAGAACTTCAGGTATGATTCACAGTAGTAATCAAACGATTCAATGGCCTCCGACTAGAAGAGAAATGTCTCTGATTAGAGCTAATACCATTTCACAAAGATATTCATCGTCAGCGGAAGCTACAGAAAATATTCGAGAGCAAAGTACACACGGCTCACAACGCAATGCCCTCATCTTAAAAGTCCCCATTGCTATTCTTTCCTCGAATGGAGGTGTCCCACATGGAAGCCGCCGATGATCTGCTGCACGGTGACAATACAGAGTCAAATCAGCATGTATTTTTGCAGACCAATTGAGTGCGCCCATTGCGCAGGAGACCAACCAGAAGCGCATATTATATTGCACGACGAATGCAGCGTATAAAGTGCTGTGCACGAGCTGGGCACGCCTAGAGGAGGTTTTTCCTGCGTACTTAGTGCGGATGAGAGTACGAAACACTGCACAGCGTACACAGAACTCTACACTGAAACAGAAATTGGTCATGTCCTCTGATGATTTGAGGCAGCATAGTAAAGCCTATGTAAAAGATGCCATGCGTCGAGCTCGAGATGACTCCAAATGTAGGCCCAAGCATGGCAACGATAAATAACGTAAGAGGTCGTACGTACAGGATAAATCGGCGACTATGAACATACGGATAGTTACTAGTTTGATGCCAATCGTAGCGAGCAGTTGGCGCCAACGATAGATGCCGAGTGGCGAGGCGTCAGAAGAGCAGTCTCAAGTATAGCGGAAGATGAATCAATAAAAACATCGCAACGGAACGTCAGTTGCAGATACTGCGAGCATACACCCAGAGTCTTCTAGAGATTCATATGTTAATAAAAGCAGATGAGGGGTCCACAGCACGCGAAGCCGCGGTTTTTGAAACCGGTACTGAAAGAAATTTCTTCCTAATAAATTAAATTAGTCATAATATAAAACACCCTAACGATGTGTTCGCCAGGGTGTTTTTCGTACTTAAAATCGTTTTATTCAGCGACAAGACTTAGTGTATTCAACTAGTCTTGAGTTGGCTTACGTTTCGAAGCGAGACGCTGTGCTAGAGCTTGCTGTCGTAAATATGCTCTTAGCACCCTTGAGTTCACATCAAGCTTTTGCGCCAACTGGCAGATTGCCGTACTATTCTAGCTCCTGCGACATGTCTCGTTTACCTGGAAGTTAGGCGCATATTGCCCTTTCTTATTGTTGCGTATGACCGCCATTCACTCAACAGCGCCTAGACTTAAGCAAGCAGTTTGAGCCCTGTGGGTCGCGTGTATGCCAGGGTATTTGCTGCGTCCTTTTGGGGTTTGTTCTTATTTAGCGCAATTGGCCGGATTGTCTAATGTGTGTCCTGGCAAAACATTTGTTGGCATGAAGTCATCTTCAATAAACGACGTTCGATAGTTTTCTGAGTGCAAGACGTTCATCGCACGTAACAGGTCCAGCTCGGTCGCAGCAACCGAAAGAAATCGCTTTTAACCTGTTTGACGGCAGCACCAGCAAGGCGAGCGCATAGGTACGGACCGATTATCGCGTGACTAAATCATATCAGCCACATCTGTAAGTCCAAAGTTGCAACGCACACGATCGCGAAGCATATGAGTTTCTATTTGTTCTAGGCATCGACACAGGCCAGCAGATGATATCAGAGGTCGTTGACCCCCAGATACGACAACGACGATAGAATTTCGAATTTTGAGCCGGGTTTGTAAATTGCACAGTAGTCTGCAAAGAGCACGAGTACACGTGCCTTGGCTTTTATTGCCCCTGTGAATCGCGCTGAACGACATACCTGCGATCCTTCTGATTCTGGTGGTATGATATTCTCGTCTCGCTGTATAAGCGACCCATGTTTGGTGCGAGAAAATACTAAAAAGCTCGTATCCCACTAGCGCCTCCCCACCGTGTCTAGCAGATCAAATTATACAGTATCAAGCAGTGTAACTAAGTATCCTTTACGATCCATTCTTAGTTCAACTGGATGTAACCAGTGTGCTACACAGCAGATAACGGCCGTGCTTAGCGGTGGTGTGACAGAATTTCTAGCGGGATGAGTAAGCCGCACCTACCCTCCTATTTGCAAGCTGGCAGAACACGAATTGATCAATGGCCAACAATCAAGAAAAAGGTAACGGCAGCGAGAGACCATTAAGTGTTATCTTTGGAGCACGTTTCTTCCGGCAGGCGCGACCTTCAGAAGTCGCTGAGGGAAGAATCTTCTGATGTCGTGATAAAGCCCATTCCAGATCTATGCCGTCGTCTACCATACGCTACTAAAATCACTACCGCTCTAACTTATCAAATCGCACGGTCACATATTTGGTTAGTAAAAAATGCCACTACATATCTGCACTGGTCCTGATCGCGACCTAAAGCATACGGCAGCACGCGAAAAAACCGGCGAAGACGCACGTTATCACCTGCATGGGCTTTAGACTCTATTAACAGCCACCAAAACAACGGGTCGATCTCTAAGCAGAATTACCCGCTTTGATCCTAATTATTTGCATCAGACTAATTACAGTCTAGCCATGAGCTAAATTAATTTTTCTTAAATTGAGACAACCAGCATTGGATGTCAATAACTATGCACGTACTTGATTCCATATTGCGCGTCTCAGCGTGACTTAGCAAGTTCCTGATGGGACTAACAGGCAAGAGAGCTAAAGTACCAAGAGAGCTGCTGTTTGGTTCCATATATGGTCCTCACGAGTTGGGTCATGGCGGCCCCCAACTCATACATCTAGCCTACCCAAGAATAGGAGTCTCTTTGCTGACGCATCTGTATTGGGAGGGACGCCACAAGTCCAGATACAGCTTATAAACTCCTATTCCTGTCTTCTAATCTGTAGTCTTCTTAGGTATGGATGCGGGAGTACATAATAAGACACCCAGTATTGTTGAAACTCATAGATTTCCAATAGTTTATATCAAAGGGCGGGTCGACACTAGCGTGAGACGCGCGTCAGATATATAGGACAATAATTATGGTGTCAGCTAAGCTTATCACACCTAATCCACGCCTATATTCATATATTGCTATGTACTAATGGAATTTGTGGCGTTAAAAGGGTTATATGACTCGCGTAGCTCTGGGCTAAAACTATTGTTTTTATAAATGGTGCTATGTCCTTATTAGATTCACAACAAAAGTGCAAAAGAGGTCATATTATATTCTTCCAGGTTCAGGATACCTCTACTATCACTCAGCCTGTGAGTACATTAGAGCAACCGAGATGTGACGAGTCAGTGACTGCGCCATAAATAAGGGGCTGTGGCCTATCCACCCTTGTCAAATCTGAACGCCTTGCGTGGCGTAACGAGCTTTTCCACGTCCCGCGAAATAATCTCTGCCCCGCGGTCACGAGATGTTGCTCGTTTTGCATCAGGTCATCTGTTGGCTGAACTCAACCCAACCTAATGTAGGGATGAAAATAGCAAACCAAAGCATGCGATCGCATCGGCCCCCGACAAGCTTCTCTATTAACCTGGGCGAGATGGCAGTGATTTCTAAAGATCACATCCAACATTTCGATCGATAATCAAGAGAGCAAACTGGAATGAAACCTACTAAGAAACGTAGGTCGAGACCGAATCGCCAAATGGGGGCAAAAAATATCCAACCCCAAAACGATCTCGCTGCGTTGTTTAAAACCACCCTTTTGTTTTCAATAAAAGCGAGGATGTGAAGCATGACTGCAAGTCTGTGAGTGGACTTTGATCGAGTAATAAAAATCGCATATAGACAAAGTATCTAGTGTATTCGATAGTAAAAGACCAAGGTTGGCTTGCAAAAGACATATGTTTGCTCGGTCGGCAAAAGAAGACTTTCACGCGTAGGTCCTAGAATTCGTCCGAACGACGGATTTGTGGTGAATTCAACAAGTACTAGGCTTGGCGGCCTCCGCCATTCAGATCTTTTGCGAGCCCTATGCGAAGTTCAGGTTATTAGGTGCACTTAGTAGCGCAGCGTAATATTCAATTGAGCAACAGCGAGGTTATGGTGTTTGCGATTTGCCATTGTCAAGTCGTTTAAATTGGGGCAAAATTTCGAGATAGCATAGTCTAAACGCGGCGCCAAGCAATGTCATGTCGATTCACGAGCTTTTTATGGCTTCTTGAATCGACAAATCAACCATGTCCTTGATCACTAAACAACACTATCACCACTATACTATTTTTGCACACTACACTAAGGTGGTCTCGAGATATGAACTATTAACTGCGTATATATTTCAATGAATGAGACAGGCTGAATTACGACGTGTCTCTCGATACATGGAATTAAAGTCGCGCGATCATGTTAATAAAGCGATAAGCTGACACTAAACGCGCTACTGAGTAAAGGTGTATTCTGTTATTACTCCATCAGTTCGACCGTTGTTGGACGAACGCAGAGTTAAATTCTCATGAGAGAACTCATTCCCCTAGCTTTTATTAACGACTGAGGGAGCCGGCAGTAAAATTGACAACAAATATCGTGGTCGCTGATCCCAGGGTACGCCGCTGTTGCAAGCGCTCCTAGGCTATGCATATCTACAGCGGTGAACAGCATTTGGGCATATCATCAGTTGTTTCTAATTTCGGCGGCTCTGTTATGATGGGAGTATTTCGCAGCGGAGCAGAGAGCCGTTTTGAGGCAATCTCCCTCATAAGTCGATGACCCATGTGGATATCGTTTTATTAAGGTTTAGAACTGAATGCTTGTGTTTCAATCCATGATAATGGTCTCTGCGATTCCGCGGTAGTGTTTTCGTTTCTTCTGTATCCCTCTTGAATGCAGTTTATACCCAACTATTTTTCCAGCTGATACAGCAGCGAAGACGTATGGTGTTCTAAAAGGTACCGATCATCATGTCAATATCCATCCATAGGCCACTCGCGCTCGATTGCGATAGCGCCGCCGGAAAGAAATAAGGCTTCCCACTCAATAAGACAGACTCCTAGGATTTGTGTTGAGGTGCAGTTGAACGATAGCGGATTCTATTATGAGTCCTGAGTATCGTACGCAGCAGCTTCTATGCGGATCTATTGATCATTTCACAACTGATACAAGAACATCTCAGTGGAATTCTCGGACCAATTTCTTATGGATGGGTCCAAATCAAAGTCACAGCGGTGAGAATGCTAGCATAGACTATTCAGATTACAAGCCTTGACCACACGGACAAGAACAAGTAGAGAAATGGCGATGATTCAAAGGTCCTATCCGAAGGGATTCTCTGGCGCTGCGAGAGAACTCCTAACAGAAAAAAAGTGCCCGTTGTAAAGGCTTCGATCTAGTTCATCATCGCAATTAACCTGTCATCCAACTGTTATCAATTATATTTAAGGATGAGCGCAGCTACAGGTATAAGAACGCTATACTTTTTAACGATTTAGATATTCATCTTGCGAACTATATATTAGACATGGACTTGCAGTTACGATTTACTGGAAGCCAGCTCTACGGCCATCGCAATAATGAGAGGCTCATTCGATCTCGAGGGTTCGCTAATAGCTTCTCATTGCTTTTGATGAAAACCGGGCAATGACCAGTAACGTTCGAGTATATGAATTTCACCTTTCACTGTTAGATCCAGATTTACTTCTGCAACGGATCAAAAACAAGCCGTTCAATTGGTTTGAAAACAGATAGGCGCAACAAACGGAGTGCTCGAGACTTTACTGCACGTTCTGCCTAGCGCCCCATCCAGATAAGTTTTCGACCACCCCTCTTGTCAAGTTGTTAGCTTGTAAGGCTTCGTCTTGTCTAGCGAGTATTTCGCGACAATTCTGTGAGCTGAGACGTGCGGCGCTAATTTCGGTATATGCATTTTTCAGGATTCGGCTCGACTCGAGTAGCTCTCAAGTGTCTTTTGCTTTCTGCCGTCCATGGTCTTTTCAACTAAGAAACAATGCAATGGTGCTATCTTCAGCGTAATTAGATCTCTCAACAGGGCCTATGCACAGAGCATCCATCTCAGGGATCGCATCCACCATTTTTCACCCGACAGATAGCGTAACTGGTCTGCACGGTTGGCAACACGCTAACAGGCAAACTCACAACAAAAGCCGTTGTTTGTAAAGCTGCCTTTGCATTTTTTTTCCGTCTAGCCCATACGATGTTGGGTGTCCACACTAGAACCTGGACCACGATTGCTATATGGAAGCTTGTGCCACATACACAGAGATAGGGTTATTCACTATGATCCGCTCTTTTCCTAGGGCTGCTTTGAGGACTTTCTCATATGAGACGTCATTTCCCACCTCACACATTACAATGTCCGTTAAACATACTGTGTGTGTCGTGACGACGGTCGCCGTATTAATAATCAGTGTTATTAATTATGGCCGATACATGAATTAAAGTCATCTTATGCACCTACAATCAGGATAACCATGCACGTAAGTCCATTGATTAATTTTTGCCAAGCAACGCTAAATGAATTGATAGACCGCGCGACCAGTAGGAAACCAAGAGGCGTAGCAGTAATGTTGCGCGTCGCGCCTAGGAAATCCTCAAGCAAATTTGTAAAATCACTAATGTAAAGTACTTTGACTAAAGCGGGTGCATTACTGATAAATACGTTCGTCCTGTGCGAGCCGAACCAAATGGGTGTCTCTTAATTGGTGGTTGACCGTGAAAAATTATCTATCCTCAATTCGTATTCCTTAGCTCAAAATCAGAACGACATTCTTAATAGGATCTCTTGCTGGTACTTGTTGGCTCGTTGAGCAGAGCTAATTTAAGTTTTTCAAGTAGCGGTCCATCTGTTTGTCCAAGAGAGTGTTCCATCGCGCACTGAGGTAGTATCTCCTGTATTTTTTCTAGTTAGCACGACCGCACCCCCCACCCGACCGCACGCATCTCACACTTGGTCCGCCGTACTAATTCCTCCAGCTCATGAGCGACAAGACGACATGCTCTATCAGTCATCGACTCGAGCTAAACCGCTTTTAATAAGTATAATTTCATCCAAAATCAAGTTCCGGGCGCAGAAAAATAGTGCCCATTATATCAATCGTACATCAAGGATAAAACGATTTCTCCTGGTCCTGTTTTTGTATACGGCACAGTTATTGTCTCGTTCGAGCGCGCAAGAGCGTAAGTCGGGTAACTTGGAATTAGAGAGTAAGCTTTTCACGGGTTGCCACTAATATTTTTTTCGCAGTGAAGCCTGTGCGCGTCGTAGAATGAATTGTCATCTGCAGCCAAGGAATGTAGCAAGGAGTACAGCCATTGGACGCAACGATATTTGAGTCAACTTAATGGCGACTGTTCAATTTACATACTTGCTAACCTGTAAACGTTGGTAAATAGCCTTCTGCACGCAGGAAAGTCAATCGAGGCAAAATCTAAGCGTCATTTGTCTTGCATTTAATAATGAAAGATACTAAAATCCCCTTCTATGCTTCTGCTTTATACCGTTGAGAAAAACGAAGCAGTTTTGTCGACCAATTTCTCGCACTACTACTGGTGTGTGCTTTCGTCGGGGAAGCTGTTTGGAATAAACGGCCGCTTGAGCCACAATTCCGAGACGTGACGAGCCTTTTTCTTGATAGGGTCAAATAACCAGGCGCCATAAGTAATTAGTCAGCCTCGCTACGTTTGTTTACCATTGAAGATCTACTTTACACAATCTAACTATATTTAATTGGCACACATTTATCCCGCCGTCAATATAAGCCATCTCATGAACCAAATCTTACGACGTCTGCCATGATAATAACATGCTTGATGGCGCTTCACGAGATGATTGCATCGTCCGTTTTACTGCACCGCGAGGGCAGGCATTGGCGCGACTGGAATCAAAAAGCCAGGCGCTGACTAAAAATAACAATTCATTTCAAGCGGCGCGCGATAATGGAAAATGCACTGCTGGATTGGATTCAAACTCTTCTTTGATCACAGATTCTTTGTGGTCCATAAGTATGATCTTGTACTTCAACAGAGTATCAGTTTGGTGCTACTGAAATTTCACCAGGAGATTGAGCGCGTGCAAGCGCCCTTTCGTTGTCTCGCGTTTCGGGCAAAGGATCAGCTAATATTCCATCGCCACTCGGGTGTGAATGATAAATTTGGAATAAGATCTCAGTGATCCAAGACGTCTACGGTGTGGTAGCGCGACCGTGTGCCGCATTTCGGTTAATCGATGTTGTAGGTGGCTCGCATTGCTTCTAGGACACCGCCCAGCAGGAATTTACATAACGCAGGGAAACCTGAGAAAGATGTTTGCTCTCTACAAGAACTGATTGATCCTTGACCCCTCTAGATGCACTCACCATACCATAGTATCACGAGTAATCAGTGCGGTTACCCGTCACCATACAGTTAATAGGGGAGCCCAATATGGGGCACAGGCTCAGTAAGACCACTTAACGACAGTACCAACGTGTTGGGCGAATGGCTCCGCTGTGTATATGGCCACTTCAAGATCTTGCGCACTATATAAGCAATTCATCAGGTGAGTGCATGAGGGCGGGAACGTAACGTATGGTTTTTTCATACTCACTCGATGCTCATATCGAGACCGCGTATACCAAAAGCTGACACTGTTTTGAAGTTCGCAAATAGTCTTGAGCCTAAAAAAATAATTATAAATGAGTATGATTCCAGTTAGTGAACCTTGAAGCTCTTTCCACACTCCTCTGAGCCGCTTATGTACAGCAGGATATCATCTTCATTGGCCTTTGTCAGCTTGTGGATCTTTTAGTCAGCAGAGAGCTCCGCACTCCTTCGGATGTGCCAAGGCGCAACTTTTCAACCTGAACCACGAATCAGGATGAATCAACGCGATAATTCACCTTAGAAACTAGATTCTAGCTCGCACATGCAAAGCCTCTTAATAGAAGTGCCCGGCGAGCAAGGCATAGTCAATCTCTGTAACACAATAATTTCTGGATAATTAAACTTATACACAATAATTTTGCCTTTACATTAATGCACCCTACAAATTCACTAACAAGGCATCATGCACTCTAGACCCGTCCAACTGCATTTTATTCAGCAAGTTTGACGGGTCGAGCATGAAGCCTGTGTATATTGCGTAAGGCGTGATTAATCGTAAAGCACAATTTATTGATCGTAATAAGCTTAATTTATCCAGAAATATTGATGTTCCAAACAGCAATTGATAGCTGCTCGCGTGCATTTATTAAGGCCTTTCAAGCAGCAGATTTATTATGGTTGTCTATTAACAATTCAATGAGTGTTTAACTAAAATGACTTAAACGCAGAACGTGTGCAACTTCAAGTCCCAAAACACATTGCTTTAAGCGTAAGTGAGCATCCGCAGGTAAACACGCTTTTAGCAACCCTTCATTGCAACATGCCTTAATGTCGTTAGAGTGTTTTACTGAGCTGTTGCAGTATTTAGCTTTTCTTATATTTGTGAGCTCAGTAGTGCCCTTAGACATAATTTTTCATCGTGATTTGCTGCTTGAAAACTCGAGATAGCGGTGATGTTTTAGTGCGAGATTTAGTCATCCTTTGCGAAGCGCAAGATGCCTTTAATTATGCCACAACATTGCAGTCTAAAAATATCAAGAACGTTAATCCAATCCAGCGATTGAATGGGCTGACAGTTGGTATCATCGCCGCTGGGTGAAACGGCAAATCGCATCCAATGATATTATTATAGCTAGTAAACATTTAATTAAGTCTAATGTACAACTAGGGCTGACCTTGTCCTAGTCATTCCACATTTGGCTAAGGCCCAACAAAAGCTACCTGCGAGAAAGTCCAAACTGGCGCAAAGAAGAGGTTAAAGCAGAACTAGAAGGATTTTAATTGCAACAAAAGACCTCCTAGTTTTTTGTGCTTTTGCAGAAAGACTTTACCAACGTAAACTTTCACAAGTTAAATTGAGTAAGTTGAACTCAAATCTTGCTCATGTACTCAGCAAATTTTGCTAGATGAAATATTCCCCGCGACAGTCCTGAACAAGGCGTAAAAGCCTACTACCAGCAAACGACAAATAATTGCCAATACGACAGAAAAAATCGTTAATTAATGCTTATTTGCACTATTTTTCTGGCCGAAATTACTTTCATAAAGATAACAAGCGATGCCTGTGGATTTTGGATCGTCGTCCTGCATCAGTTCTGAAAAGTCGGTATATGCCAATTTAAGGACGCGCTACTTGAAACTAAATACTCTGCTCAATCGACCAACAAACAATCAAGTTTATTTAGCAAATAATAGCTGCCGAAAATATACGTCCAACAAATGGCATGTTTCGCTGGCACGCAACTATTAATATATTGAACAATATCTCTGCTGCCCCGCACAAAGCTGTTATCACTCATTTCGGCTATGGCAAAAAATTATCATACTTACGTGAGTTTATTCCCTGATTGCATGATTATTGAGACATGTGAAATTGCGTTTTGAAGAAGTCAAGCCAAGGGATGTGATTCGGCCCTAATCAATTTAGTGACATAGAGCCTTACAAACAGCTGGTTTTGCTGTGGTCTATCTTGTCGGTGAAATGGCGATTAGATCCTGATAAGCTTATGGGTGATTGATTTTGAAACAACTGGAGTCAAAACGGCAGGCCATCGTATTACCGAAATTGCGCAGTTTAAATGGCAATGGTCGTTGTTGAACTTGGTCAAGTTTAATTAATCCGCAACGCCATATACCAAAATTTATCACTACAGTAAACCGGCATAAGTAAGTGAGATTGTAATTGATGCGCCACTTTTTTGGTGAAGTTGTTGATCGACTTTGCTGCTTTATCTGGCATGTTTTTGTGTCGACACAAGTTAACTTTGATTATGGTTTTTTAATTAGAATATGAACACTCGTAACTTTTAGCATGCCAAATTGTGTACGTCAGAGAACGCGAAATACTTTCCTGTTTACATCCTATTCATTAGGTAAATTGTCGTGAGTTTGATATCGAATTACCAGCCATCACCTGCATTATGCGATGCGCAAGCGGCGCCTCAAGTATTAATTTGGTCATAACGCAAACAACAGGTCGCTTGAGGAGCTTAGAGCTATTTTTTATCGCTACTTCGTTTGTTGATAAACGTTACTGGGCATTCGAGCTTAAGTGGCAAAATGTGGTGATGGCAAGGGTAAGAACTGCTGGCGCACGCTATTCACACGACTGGTCAATAAGGCTGACTAATCGAATAGCGAGCCAACACACCTTTCATAGCTAATAGTGTAAATTCGATTGATTGTTTTTGTGCTTCTCAGTCATCGCTTACCACATAAATTGAAATCGTCCATAATCCCCCATTCTCTTGGTCTAATTGAGCAATGAGTTGCACAAAATCTTGATTATAGCACGTGAAACAGCTTCTCAAGCCCACAGCCTTCTAATTATGGCGCCAAATATGCGTGCTTCAATGCCTAACTGCCCTAACTACCGTATTTCTTGAATTTAACTATGGTCATAAAGTACTAATAAATTCCAATTTATAATATTGAATAAGCCACTACTAGACGGGCCAATTAGTATGGTGTACTAGATACTAGATACTATGATACTAAGAACAGAGACTAGTTAT
>Ga0163217_1038177_pt1 | contig 15205 bp, 9 predicted proteins | sample SynspAceP_FD_185933 | JGI IMG/M metagenome (GOLD analysis project Ga0163217, IMG submission 185933) | Saline lake microbial communities from Ace Lake in Antarctica - Synechococcus sp. Ace-P (PacBio error correction) | ecosystem: Environmental > Aquatic > Non-marine Saline and Alkaline > Saline ...
CACAGGGAAGAAGAGGGAAAAAAAAAAATTTTGGGGGGAAACCCGGCCTTTTTCAAAAAATTTGCCCCCTGCCCAAAATTTTTGGGTTTGGGAAAATTTAATAATTATTTTTTTTTTTTTATTATACAATTGAAATTTTTTTTTGGTTACCATTTTTATATAGGGAAAAAAGGTGATTGCCTGCTTCTACGAGCTTTTGGATCATATCCTTTTTTGTGCATTAATTAAATTTCAAGTAACTGATGAATGGTTTTTTTATTTTTTCTTCCAAAACTAACGTACTATGATGGTTTTAATAGCCGGGGTATCACCTGTAAATGGCTTCACCATTTTTTCCAAAAGGACTTCTTGGGGTCCCGAGCCTTCCCATTCCAAAACCATAAGATAACTTAAAGCGTTCCCCCAATTCATGTCCAATTGCGATATGGGGTGAATGCCTCTTCGAGAGTTTTTGAGGAAAAAGGCAAGCTTTTTCAAGTAAATAAAGAGCTTTGATCCCAATTTTTTAATAATCTGAAAGCAAGTACTGACTTTACTTTCGGGAAACCTTTTCGATTGCCCAGCCACCAACGGTGGTAAAATTGAAGCCGTGGAAATTTATTAGCATTCACATAATTTCCTGCTTCATCCTGCAGAATGGTCCGGCGGCAAAGTTGCTCACTTTAGCCTTTTTTTTCCTTCAGGGGAGCGAATAGCGGTACTTTTCTCATTCCCAAGCGGTTGGAAAAATCTCCATTCATTGGCAAGAAGCCAACGAAATCTTTTTCCAGAGGGCTTTTGTTCCAACAATACTTTTGCAAAGCAAGCAAACGTAACCAAGTGTTGCCTGTAGTTCCGTAATTTTTTTCTCCAGGCTCAAAATAAAATCGGGTTGGAGCAATAAGTCCTTAAGTTTCCCAAAAATTTCGGAATTCCCCCAGCCACTTTGCTTTTTTATCCGCAATGAGTATTCCCATGACGCCTGATGTCTGGCAATCCGCTGGGTATGAGGTCAGAAGATGCCTTATACTCACTCCTGTGTTAAGGTATTTTCAGATAAATTTTTCTAGCGGATCATCAAGATGGTCGAGCAAGCGCCTTTTCTTGCACATCATCACAAAGCATCGCTGTGAACTGCTTGGGATAACAGAAGCTATTCGAAAACATCATCCTTTTCAAGGAATTCCATCCTTCAAAATTTCTGTATCCAACAGGCCTTTTCAAAATGATTTTGCCATCATCAGCGACAAGGACAACACCTGAAAAGCCTTTCTTGAACTTGCCCGTCAAAGCCTCATCTAAAATTCTCATCCCCTGAGCAAAAAAGGGAAAAATTTAAAATCAAAAAATCCAAAAAAATGAGGGCTTGCGCGGTAGCATAGGTTTTTTTCATAGTTGAGGCAATTAAGGTTGAAAAAGATACAAAAAACAGCTAATTTGAGGGATAATTTTTTATTAGCGAAAATGTCCTTAAATCTTTTCTGATTCTATTCTGAACGGTATTTTTAGCAGTCATTCCTTTGTGGTTTTGGGCAAAAGAAAGTTGTTTTTATAATTTTAGAATGAATTCCTGCAGTGTTTTAAAAAGAAAATACTTCTACACCCAATCTCGATGAAATAGCAAAGGAAGGGAGGTTATTCAGGGCTTTATACAGGAGGCATTAAAAGTGGGTATTCTGAAACGCCCACACATCCAGCAAAGTTGGGTACAATTCACTCTTGAAACAGTACTGGGCCAATAAGCATAATGTTCTGGGGGGGAATGAGATCAAGAGCCAGAATTAACAATTACTGGACGATAATTTAAGATTTCTAAAAGAAGCTAGGACAACCTCAAATATCGCGATTTTCTCGACTTGGCAGACCAATCGAACTAACTGAATTGGTGAAGGATTAGCCCAAACTGGGTTTTTTGAAAATGGAATTTTTCCTTTGATGGCTTTTTGAAAATTGGGATAACCCTGACTTATCCACGATGATTCAGAGACGCCAATACATCAGAAAATAGACAATCGGTCAGCTTACGAAGCGGCTTATCAACTTAAAAAAATCTGGACCTGATTTTGTCTTGGGTTATTTGGAGTAATACAGATGATTTATGGGGCATCGCTAATGGCGATAGCCACAGTTATCCACAGCAAGTGGCATTAAGCAGATGCAAGTGGGGCGAATCTAATAAATCGATCCGCTTATCGGGAAGAAAAATTTGCGAAGACTGGATTGATTTATTATCACTCCAGATCATCGGAAAGGAAGGCTCCGGATGGGAAAGTCATGGCGGTTCATATCTGATTCGTTTGAGCGTGAAACTTGATCGTCCACAAATGCTCAAAAATCCAAACGGATACTTCAAAAATGAAAAGCCTGCCCATGGTGGATTATTTTACCTACGATAGCCCGAATTTCATGGAAAATAGACATCCCAATTACTGCGGCTTAGGGAATTGGATGGCGTAGCCGATGATCGGTGAGTTATCCATGGGCAAGTGAAGCGCGGAAATTCAGGAAGGACGGTGGTGACTTGACTTGGCTTCCGAATGGAATCACAGGAAAAGGTTTCTAATCAGTTATGCCAAAATGGATCCGAGTTTGGCAAGACGGGACTGTGGGATAACTTCCTTAAATACGGCGAAACCGAGCTAGCTTAGCTGAGTTTAAAATTCCTTTCAAAGATTTTACCGATTGGTAAGTTGAAGTTTTGGATCCAGGGAAGCTAAAATGGCTTGGGAGTTTGGGCTCTCACGGGCATTTAAATGGCTCTGCCTGATTTTAGTCCGACACTGTGTCCCTTCTGTCTGGTCAGTAGGGCGGAAATTTTTTTTTTAACCCTCAATCCATATGACTGTAGAACTCTGCCAAAAGTGTAGCCCCTAGTCCTATAAATATTCTCCCTGAAACTCCGTGCTTTTCGGCGTCTCTGTGTTGAAAAAGAATCACCACCTTCACCGTTTTTGGCGAACACACCAAATTCACGATTGACGCCAATTCGGCCCAAAACCCATAAACCTAATATCTCTTTCTATAAAGATGCGCACCTCTGGTGCTATTGAAATCTTCTACATTCATGATTTCTTAAATTTCCACGAAACCCTTTAGGCTCTGCTAAAAACCGTTTGTGAAACATTACGGTTAAAAAACTAACCACACAAAAAAGCGACTTTCGCCGGCCTCTTTTTTTAATTAGATTTCTTGTTTATAATCCATGTCTGCCTTAGCGGGTAGGGGAGCGAACTGCCGGCCAAGCAGTAGGATTTCCAATCCGTCAAGTGGAATCCGAATTTTCCGATTCAACTTGCTCAGGGCTCTTCACTTGCCCAATGTAAACCAATTATTGCTGCCATGATCACATTGTTCTGGACATCGTCAAAAACCGATTTTATCATAAGTACCAAGTTTGGTATGCCAAGTGTAATTGTAAGTAAGACCAGTTAAGGCTTAGGGAAAATGCCCGGAACGCCAGCTGCTACAAAAGAGGCATGTCAGAAATTCCACACCTCCTGATTTCCAAGGAAATGTAGTTTTTCAATATCTTTAGTGATTATCGCGAGGCCAGCTTTGTTTCTCCATCGCCGAGGTATTCGTAGCTATCTACAAAAGGCCCTGACGGACACATTCGCACTCTGCCTGTTCCATTATTCCTGATTGAAAAAGCGCCCTGAATTTTGTCCAATCATCTCTTGGAATGAATCCTTCGACGAAGCTCTTGATCCATTGAGACTTGCTCCTCTGAACCCCGTGTCCAACTAATAATTGTGCGTTTTGGATTTGATAGATCTCTTTCAACAGGCGCATCACTTTCCATCAATCATGAGGTTTCCTGTACCGTTGTCCTGTAGCGCCAGTACCACGCAATCCCAAGAAATCAAAGTGCGCAGATAGCATACATACTCGTCAGGCTTTTCTGTCCCTTTAATTTCAGCAATGGTGTTGAAGGTAGGGAACTACACCAGTTCTTGGATTGCGCATTTAAGTTGATCATATGGTTTGTTTTACCGCTTTCCACCATCTGAAAAGCAAGCCATAATACTTCTAGTGAAATGTCTAAACAGTGGGCACTTTCTTAGTGGAGCAGAGAAAATCTTGTTTGCTCCGAAGCTCTTGGACCAATAGGAAAAGTGAATAATGTCCCAATGCTCCGGCTTCCCTCCAGTAGCATACTGGTAATTCTCTCGTCTTCACCAGTATTTCTAAATCGCTCACTCCAAGCATCCATTCATCGCGGAGACGATCCGCTTTCATTTTGCGAAAGACTCAGGAGTAAGCGAACTCCTCCCATTTGTAATCTGGTCTTCCTGTGATCTGCGGGCGCAGTATATCATCAAACGTATTTCCCTTTTACAGAGGAAGCCATTTTTTTAAATGCTGCAGCATCTTCAAAGCATTGGAATCATACTACCTCACCCGCAGCCATGCTCCGCCTTTTGGAGAGGAAGGACTCCCAAAGCGAGTTTGGTTTCCGGCCAATGATGCTAGTCCAGGTGCCCACCATATCGATGTGGCGTAATGCGCACGCTCCCAGCCTCTTCCATCGCCCCATTTTTTCATTTGCGAGCCTCGATTCCCAGCCTTTATACTTCTCCTACCGCCCAATCATGCCGCTTGCTGCATTGAGGAGACCTAACCAATCGAGGACCAATTCGTCCATCAATTTCCGTGACGATGCCTTTCAAACTGCGAATTTTCGCGAGCTTCTTTTGATGATGTCATTGATGACTTGATCCTGCGCTTGTACTTTTGTGTTGAATAAGTAGAAACAGGCCCAAGCCTAATAAGTAACGTTTTTTTTCAATAGCTTATTTCAATTTAGATTTTAAAAAATAGGATTTCAAGACAGTTTTTTCTCAAACCGTTTGTGGATTTGATACAGAAATGATTGGGATTGATAAAAAGTTGCTTGCCTATTAAAGATGGCCTTTTTTCCGACCTGCTTTATGATACCGCCTTTCACTTCTTGATGGTCCTCACGTAGAAAAAAATGCCTTTGGGATCGATTTCAGTAATCGCCTTTTTGATTCGATGTTACTTCTAACCTATTTGTGACGCACAGCATGATAATATCAACTAATCATGTTGATATGAAATGTCTTCTGGTAGGTAGCCTCGTTCACCTTTATATACAGAGATGGCTTTCAAAATTTTTTTCAACAATCAAACTCTTTTACCAACTCATGCTCTTGGAAATTACGTCAAGAGCCGTGTATTCTTTTCAAATCCCTCAACTACATAATCGGTCAACTTTGATGCGGTGAAATAGGTGAGTAAGGAATACATCGCCGTTTCATACCAAAGAAAATGCTGCTGCAAGCATAAATCAAGGAGTTTTAAAAACAAAGTGATTTTCGCTTCGCAGAGAAGGCTGATTCTTTTGAGTGAAATCGGTAATCACCTCAAACCAATCATCAGTCCCTCCGCCTCGAATATTGAACCAATCCCAGTTCCCTTAGCCATGCCACCAAAAACCGCAATTAAAACCTTATCGTTGGTCACCGGCTCCATGTGAATCCAACCTCCAAAACAGCGATGAGCAAAAAGACCGATAGGTAGACTGAATGGGCAAAAGTCTTCCCGATTTTTTTGTACCCACCATGACCAAAAATGGAAATGTTTGAGTACGAAAAGAATAAATTCAGATTGATCCCAAACTGTAGATTTGATCAAATATCGCAATACCTTGTCATCCTCCATCCAGAAAACTTAATTCGGAAGCATAAAAGCCTCTAAAGCAATGCTGCAAGCGCAACACGACAAGGTTATACACAATCGTGGTGGGTGAAAAAAAATGTTTCGCAAGTCAATCTTTTTCAGCAGAAATTATCCATTCAAGTAGTTTTTAAATTCCGAAAGAACAGCAATTTTCAACTGATTGACAAAGGCTAAATTCACGTTATTTATACAATAATTTTTAAAGAGTTTAAAATAGAGATTTTTCTAAACAAGAGGTCATCTTCTAAAGAATCCTGATTTTTCAGAAGTCACAGCAAAGTGAGGATTCCTACTGAATTCTAAGCACCGCTCTTCATATCAATTTCAATTGAAATCATATAAATTGGAATTGAGTTTTCTTACTTTTTGACTTAATTACATAAATAATGGGCAACTAATTTGAATTGAATTTATGGAAAGAAAGCGATTGAAAATCCCGATTGTTTTAACCAATTGCTTGCAGCAGGTCCAGATGAAAAAAAAAAAGTCACTCAATTGGATCCGAATTCAGGGAGAGGATTGAAATCTGAGGAGACTCCACGTCCTTGTATATCTCCTTTTAGCCAAGCTTCACGATAATTTCCAAGAAATAAGTATTTCTCTTTCCGAAGATATGGAAGGCGAGATTCAACACGTCAAATTATGCCAAATCTGGAAAGTGAGCTATTGGAACCCTCTTACAATCGCCAGAAACTTATTTGGTCATGGAAACTCCCTTTGGAGAGAAAAGTGGTTTAAGACAATCAATCAGCTTTTTGAGACAGGTGATCTTTATTGAGCAGCAGGCTTATTTGCAGCACTTCCGGTTTTACCCTTTCAAAATGAATTGATACCAGGCGCCATCGATGGATTGCGAACAAATAATCTCGGTGGTTTTTTGATGCAATCGCCTTGAATAATCCTTTTCCATCCACGTATTTTTCCAGAGCAAATTGGAATCAGATGGGTTCTGGAAAGCAATTTTTAATGCAAAGGGCCACTCTTTCGAATTCAGATTTGAGAAGCGAAGTAATCTTGCATTGGGCGGCATAGCACGTGATTTGCACATGAGCGATGGGCTTGCTGGACGTGATGGTGCCAGAGCTTTGGCACTTATTACTCTCCATTTGTCCGATGGCATCTTTTCAAGGACTAGAAAAGGTTTTGGCTACCGACGATACACTTCAGATAAAGCAGCACATTCTTGCGATTTCATGAATCAGACTTTGCGCCAGCAAAAAAACAGCTAAGAAAATACCTGAAATGGATCGAGGGTATTCCAATGGCGAAATAAGCTGGGAATCCATCGGTTCAGAATTTCAGGCGCACTCGTGTTTTAATTAATTACTTAATTTTCAATTTAAAATTCCAACTCCAATGTATTATATAAGATTCCACATATTCACGTCGTATCCCGAACCAACTGATGATTTACGAAGCCATGCGAAAAGCAGCATTGGGTAGCCACAATCGACCTGCTTTTTGGCTTGGGGTCAGCCGCCGGACGGAAAAGTCGGAAGCCTTCAAGATTACTTTAGCACCTAAGTGGGTTGGGAGCGATTCGTGCCAAGCCCAAATTCGGGAATTGGTTCTCATATTGTACCATGGGATTGGAATTCGAAAGGAAAGCAAACAATATCCCCTTAGCTGAGCCAGGTTAATGGGAGCTTTGCCGCTATAAATGTGGGGGAAAGAAAGGAGTGTGGCGATTGGTGGAGATCGGGGTACGATGATCAGACTGAAGCCGAGGATCGATTCCTATAGACTTCAATTGGAGTTGGCAAGGAAGTAGATCTTCCTGTCCTGATCCATACGCCCGCATCCGGGATAAGCGAAAAGGTACTATCCGAAGTATGGATGTAGCTGATGGAGCACCGGACTAGATCCGAAAATGGGTGAATCGTGGGAATCATAACAATGAAGAGACTGTAAAGGATTTTTGGATCGAGGGATATTATGCGGATATTTACCGATTTATCCACACAACCAAAATGGTTTCGGCCGGCGAATGGTAGAAAATAGTGAGGCAATACGGACCAGAACGAATAATAGTCAATTCTGCGGCTGATTGGGGGCTTTCTGATCCTTTAGCTGTTCTAAAAACTGCTGATTTGAATGCGCAAAATCAGGGATTCCGGAGGAGCATATCCGCTATGACTACTTTATCAAATGCCATTAACTTGCATTTGCTCAAATGGACGAGAATGGATGAAGCCAAGAAATGGCTCATGCAGCACTTTGATCAACTAAAAAAATGAGCGGAAACTCCTGTGCTTAGAGGAGGGACAGACTCCCTCGAGTAGAAAAGGCAGCTCTGTTTTGTGGAAAATTAATCCTGAAGGATCCCTTTAAGTTATTTGCTTACCGTCCAGCTTACGCGACCCTGCAATGTGGGTGACAGCGTATACGCAGATATTTTGGGCCGGTTTTGGCCGTGGCAGGGTTGGCTGACCTATAAATGATGAGTGACTGCGGAGCTAGGTGCAGCACATTTTGGCAAAAATTAGCTTGGCTTTCATGAGCACAAAATTGGATGTATGCGGGAGGAGTGGCGTTTATGATGTCTTTGATGCTGAATTAGATCTGTGGACGACCCGAACGTCCCCCATTCCTAGCGGAGAGTGTCCAAAACTTTCCGCAGCATGGATGTCCTCCACCATGTTATTAATCATTGGAATCATACCGTAGTCAGGTCAATAGTGGTGGCGGCAGGTTTGCGATTCTAGTAGCAGTTTATCGGTCACTTACGTTATTTGGGGAAAACATCAATTTTAACTTTGGCCAATTCAATAGGAATGTGCGAGCGGGAAATTTACTTCTTGAATCAGCGTCGCACCTGAATTGATTCATTCTCCCGCTAAAGTTTGATTGGCGTTGATTCTCTTGATTTATTGGCGCAATTACGAATGATCAGCGTGGGTGAAAGTCCATGGAGAAAAACAGAAAGGCACTTTTTCGCGGGACTTTATTCTTTTATTATAGTCTGTATTTTATCAAATGAGCTACCTCCAATGGACCCTGATTACTGGCAGACCATTCCTTTCCTCCTTGGATAGCCTACATGATCTTTCTCCTTTGATCAAGGCCTAATTCGTAACACAGGACCCTAAATTGATCGGAAAGTCGGGTGAAAGCTGCCGTAATTCACTAATCATCCTAAAATGCTTTCAGTTGCAGCAGCCTTTTTCAGGATGATAGATTGGGGTAATTGTGGTTATTACTTGTTCCCGTTTCCCTGGTTGGCAAAGAAATTTTGCGGTAACCTAGAATTGGTTCGAAACCAAAGCCCTAACAAATTGTCTTAGCTTAAGGCTCCCATTAGACCCGAATGCAAGAATGAATACTAATTTAGAACAACGTTTTTCAGTCCCCTTTAGCTATCAGTTTGCTTTACAGAAGTCTTTTTTTGGTCTTGAAAATCCGCTTTGTCAACGCTTTGAAAAGGGAAAAAGGCCAAAAGTTTTTTTGTAAATCGATTCTGGGGTTCAGATACACACTCCGAGCTTTGATTGATCGGATTAAGTCCTATTCTGATAAGTATTCCGAGAGGTTTATTTAAGCTGCCGAGCCAATGATTGCTATTGGTGGGGAGGCTTGTAAAAATGACTTGTCAATTTAAATCAAATCTGTGGTCGAGGCAACCTCACCTAATATGGGCATTGATAGACATTCATACATTGCCGTGAACCGGCCGACGTGCGGTGGTTTGGATATGGCGGGTTTTTGCGGCAGCGATTTCCATCGTGGCATTCCGGTTGATTCGAATTCCACGACCGTTCTTTCTCAGAATGACTCTGCTGTTGGCGTAAAGAACAGTATTAATGCCTGGCAAAAAAAAATTTTTTTTTATTTTGGGTAACTTTCACTCCTGCGGTGGCCGTTTTTGAATGATTTCAAAATTTCTCAAAACCCTGGATGATCCGGGATTGGCGAGCTGGTTTAGCGGAAGCCATAAAAGTTGCTTTGATTCAAAGATCTGAAGCTTTTTATAATGGCATTGAAGAAAAATGCGAGCAATAGCTAAACGTGAAATGGAGCCTATGAAATCCAAAAATCCGATCAGCTAAGATGCATATGGACGCATATTGCAGGCAAAGAATCCATTCGAGTTTGTTCATCAGACCATGGATTTTGGGCATTGGGCGGCACAAAAAATTAGACATTTGAGTGATTTCCGAATTCGACATTGGCGAAAGCTATTGCATTGGAATTGCATTTGATTCTGCGTATTCTTTTCTTCCAAGGAAGAGATCTCCAAAGCCGATCTTGATCGAATTTTCAACGTGGAATGCATACCTTGGGAAATTTGAGCTTTTTCATCCCTGAATTGGAAGGTGCTAAATTTTGGTCAAAGGACTTTCAGGAATTTCCAAGAACAATACTCGTGGAGAATTGACAATTATGCTGTTAGAGTCGCTGGGTAAAGTGTGGAATACATGAAATGGACCATAAAGCTTGTTTTTGAGCGGTAGAGATTCTTTTTGGAATTTCATAAGCAGCAACTCCTTAGAAAATAAAAATTTTGGAAATGGGTAAATAACTCCATTTAAGCTATTGCAGTAAAATTCATCCAGGCGAAAGTGGGCTGCAAACCTTCGAAAATCTAACCCTTTTAATATTCCCGAAGTTAGGAATCAGGCTTGGCGTCTCTGGAGCTTTCGGAATTCGGTCTCGATTGTCAATGAGGCAAGTTTTGAATTCCTGGAAAAGCCCGAAAAACTGAAAGAAATTTCAAGATTGGTTGAAAGCTGAAAATGCCTATGTTTTTACGCTGAATGGATTTCCTTACGGAGATTTTCCCATCGGCAAAGTGGTCAAGAAAAGGTCACTTTCCGATTGACCACGGGATACGAAAGAATTAATACCATTCGCTGTTTCCGTATTTTTGGGCCGAATTATTAACTTCCGAGGGAAATTGAATGGAGGGATTTCAACGTCCCCGATTTCGTATCGACATTGGTTCACGACAGAAGCGGAGATAACTAAAGCGTAGATATTTGCCACCAAAAATTTAATTGAAGTAGTAGTTTGAGCTTCCGCCATTGAAAAAGGGACGGGTAAGTTTTTGCACTGATATTGAACCCGAGCCAGATGGCAATTCCTTGAAAACTCGGATGAAATGATTTGGCTTTAATCCGATGGTTGCCTTCCGATAGGTGGTTCCAAAGTTTTAAAGCGACAATTGGGTATTTCAGAAGCCTGAATGCCACCCTATTAATCAAAGGCATATTCAAGTTTGCTACGATTATCCATTTTGGCAATTGGTAATAATGAGGATCCAGCAAGACCTTCGCAAAGTTTTTCTGCGCAAGGAATTTCCAATCGGGGGAAGATTCAGATTTAACTGCCGCTCATAAAAAAATTTTTTAAATCCCTGAAAAGTGGTTGCCGAGCGAATTGAAATTCTTCAAAAAACTCCAACCTTTCGTAGAGTCTACCTATCTGCATCAAGTGGTAGGAAGAGGGACGAATCAAAATTGACTCGTATTCAGATTGGCGCAGGCGATCGAAAAAAATAGCCGAGACCGAAGATGAAGAATGGCGCATTCACTTTCACAGTCCGTTTTCTTGGAAAAATTTACGGAACTCTATCCTTCCACTCAGTCTGCTATAAACTTGTAACTCAATCAAATTTCAAACAATCCTGAAAATTACCAATCACTGGAAGTAGAAAACCTACAACTTGGGACAGTTATTGCCAGAAAGACCACCAAAATGAGTTTGGGCGAAATCGATCAGCAGAGAACTGGGAATGTAATCGAAAATATGTCCTGATTTGAGATCGAGTAGGACTAAAACGCCACGCAGTGGAATGATTATCCCTCATGCGAGATCCTCTGGATGGCTACCGGGAATGACCTTTAAAAAATAAGTATAGCAGATGAAAAAAACGGTAGTGATAATGTTTGTTGCACTTCTTCACGGTGATTGGGGGAAGCACACTCCGTTTTTAAAAGTTGGATTGAAAAGCGGAATAAAAGTCTTGTCATGAGCCAGTACTTCCCTGCGGTTACCTGCGCTGCACAATCGATACCTAACAGGAAAGTTACCACAGCGAACCGGAAATTGTGGGGATATGGCTGGATTTCGGGACGAGTGCGAGATTCAGTTTTTGGCGCCAATCAAATCAACTTGTCAATCCGAAAAAGAATCTGGGATGTACTTCGGAAAGAAAAATGATTCAAGCCTTCAACCGTTGCCAATATGTTTTGGTGGTAAACAACATGTATTCCTCGTCCGGATTTTTTGCAGTGACACCAAGACCGCTATACCTTCAGGCGGCCGCAAATGCCTGACTGTCCATTCCAGCCCATGGAGCTTTTCGAGATAGATTACAGAAGAGGCTGGCACCTTTCCCACTTTTTTCATTTTGGGGTCCAAAGCCAACATTGAATCCACCCGGTGGAATAGCAAATGCTTCAAGAAGGTTGACGAATGGTATAAGCCAAGCCTAAACTTGATTTATCTGCGCATCTCGAATTACGGTTGCAGAAGTATGGGATTGATTTTGAAAAAGATTGGCCACTTAAATCAAAGAAATTGGATGCCGTTTGTGCTGATCTGATTACTTATTTTGAAAGTCAAGGAACTGAAGTGATTTTGCTATCACGACATACGGAATTACCTCTGTAAATAAATCCAATTCACCTCAACCGAATATTTCGGGAAAAGGCTGGTAGAAGTGAAAAAGATGAATTGGGAAAAGGAAACCTTAGATGCCGGTACGTCAAAGTTTTTGCCAATTGCCGATCACCAGGTTGCACACATTCACGTTAAGATTTGAGTTTGCTGGCTGGAAGTCAAAGCGCTTTTAGGAGCAAACTCAGGTGTGGGAAAAAGTACTTGACCAATCCGGGAAAGCAGCTAATGGGTGGATCATGAGCGGTCCGGGAGAAGCTTGTGGCGGTTGCGGATGCCAATCCTGTTTACGTATTATTTTTGGTTGGATGATGCCAAAGCTCCGGGACATGCCCGATGGCGTAGACATTACATCGCAAACCTGGCTATGATCCAGTGGAACTGACTTTTTGGATCCTGCGATCAAGATTCCCTTACTGACGGTAGGAGCAAAAGTCCTAAAGAAAAACTTGTTTCGCTACCTGATGGAATGTAATCCCGCTCAATGCAAATTAGTCCAAGGGCGCCACGGACGGATTTCCAGAAAGCGATCTGGACAAGCCAATTTTTTGTGAGTTCTAAATCAGTGGGAACGAATCTTGCTCCTACGTCCCATTTTTGAGGAGATTTTGAAAGTGATTTCGAGTTTGAGTGAAAGAAAGTTTTGATGCTACAAACGAATCTGCTTGTAAATCTTCGTTCTTATGGGGATAAATTCTGAACCCTCTTTTTGACTAAAAACAGTTTCTTCATGCGAAACCTCAAGCTTTCTTTTTTATCCAGTTTGATCACTTTTGACTTTTCTGCGGGAAAAAAAGAAGCGATCTGTGAATGGAATGAAAAAGCCATTTTGAAACCAAGATATTACCCTTCAAAATCAACCACTCTGAAAATGAGTTTTTTTGGGGCAAAGACAAGCGCAGGATTACAAATTCTTGATGGAGAAGCATCCCGAATTTGTCAAAGAATAACTTGCAATTTGGAATTCCGGATTCAACTGATCTTCAGAGCTCATGACCATTCACCAATATTCCCACTATGCGGACCTTGTACATTTCGGTCAAACTTGATTTCAGGACTTTAAGTAAAATCGAAAAGATCTTGAAAATGCTTTAAACGCCATTAAATATAATTTTCCCAGAATTCCATTCCGTAAAGTTACACCTTCGTTTCTGGTTTTAATTCCGATTTTTGATCGTCACGGAAGAGTTTAATTGTCATCGCTGGAATTACTTTTACCGGCAAACCCATACTTTTAGCGGACCAACCCACGCTACGTGGCTGATCGATAAATGAGCCCCATACATGTTGCCCATGCTGTGACGGTCATTTCGTCGCGATCAATACGACTGATCCGGAGGACAACGACCTTGCTGGCGGAGATGATTTACTATGTAAATCTTTACCATTTTACAAAGGCGATTTTTACCCTGCACCTCCGAATCAATACATCATCGGGTATACTCCTGAGGGATCGCCGAGTCCTTTGACAATGAAGAATACATCTGGGCGCATTTTGTGGAAAATGAATGCTCTCGAAACGAATCCTTTTGAGCTCCGAAAATACGTAGGAAGCCCCCTTTACAGATGCGATCAGCACCAAAGCTGCCGGAAGATTGGGGCGATGGTTTAGGCTGGAATATCGTAGAAGATTAAATGTGGTGAAACAACGAGACCTTCACTTCTGACGTTGATGCGGAGGCAGATGCCGAGAAGATTTTTAGGCAGTCAGGATATCGACCTCGTCCGCCTGCGCGCTAGGGTGGCATCGGGATCTAGGGCGTGGACCTAACCTGGAGACACTAATTTCTTTTGAAAAATAACTTTTAGCCAGTCTGCGACTATTTTCGCTCATTTCTTTGGATTTTTCTGGATTATCAGCGGAGGTTTTCCAGTTGTGCAATGCCCTTATCCCCCCCCCCAAGCTTTACTGGGTAGGCCAGGATTCCCAAATGAATTGGTTTCATTAAGTTCATAAAACCCATCCTTTAATGTTGTGATCACTGGCTTTCCCCCGCTGCGATGGCATCAAAAAAATTTGTTTGGACTGTTGGTCTTTCAAGACCGAAGATGAAAGCGGAAGAAAATCAGGCAAATCTGCCAAGGATAGCCCCGTCATTCCAACTAGCCTTATTTCCAAAAGGAATGAAAATGACGTTTTCAAGCCCTTTTTCCCTCAGCGATTTGCGCTAAATATTACTCGATGGCTTCCTGCGCCAATAAAAGAAAATTGCCAGTTTTTATTTTGTAGAAAGGCTAATTCTGCCTAAAAATCAATCCAATTCTTCTACGGCATTCACTTTCCCCATAAGCACCGTATAAAGCGATCGGAAGTTCTCTTTTAAGCATACTTTTTAAGAGTGTATCAGATTTTGGCATGGGATGGAGACTTGGCTCCAAAATCTGAAAAATTTGGGACTGAGGTGAAGCGTACTTGTGGCAAGATGTCTAACGAAGATGGTTGGCTTTATCCCTGGGGAACAAAGCCACAAGGGACAGTTGCATTTTCGATGAAGAAATTCTTGCCTCAAGTTTTTGAAACGGTATCTGATCAATAGTGGGTTCGAAATCGCCCCAACCTCTATAGCGAGCCCTTGGCCAAAGGTCACGTATCTCTCTATATATAACATAAAGATCGCCCAGTTTGCTTCTTTGCCCAAGACGGACGACTAATCCAGTCGTCAAGGGGGTGGAAACTGATGATACAAGTAAGTCCCAGAGAGCGTTTGAGTTTTTTTAATAAAAGAGGCTTACTTTTTTTGAACGAATCAGGGGTAACCGAGAGACACCAAATCCGGCGGGTTATCACGGCACAAATCAGTATGACATTCTGAATCAATATTATCGATAGATAATGCGAGCGCGCTTGATTCCGTCTACACCGCGAGTGTCATTTCAGATTAGTTCCCGGTAAGCTGGGATGAGT
>Ga0163217_1046124_pt1 | contig 15205 bp, 19 predicted proteins | sample SynspAceP_FD_185933 | JGI IMG/M metagenome (GOLD analysis project Ga0163217, IMG submission 185933) | Saline lake microbial communities from Ace Lake in Antarctica - Synechococcus sp. Ace-P (PacBio error correction) | ecosystem: Environmental > Aquatic > Non-marine Saline and Alkaline > Saline ...
CCAAAACACACCCAAAAAAAACGAAAAAAAAAGAGAGAATGGCGAAAAACCGCCCCCCCCGCACCTTGTCTCCCGAATCCGGGAAGGAACGTTTTTGGGCGGCTTTTTGGGGTCCCCCTCTTGTGGTCTGTGTCCAAAATGGTTTGACAAATCCTCACAGTTTTTTCCCCCCACACGGCGCAAGGCGCAGCGCGTTGCCGATCAACCGAAACCGAAATGACAAGGCTTCATCGCCGGGCGGGGCATTCAAAATCGGGCTTTCAGCAACAGGCCGAACAACGGAATAAGAGCCACGCCTGCGCCAGCGGCACGCCCAGCGGTGTTGTTAAATGAAGGCAAGAAACAGGTTCTGCTGATCATTTGCCGCGATCGTGGGGGCTCAGCGCCAGTTGCCCCGGCCCAATGCCAGCATGTCGCCCTTCCCACCAGCGTCACGCCGGCGCTCGCATGGCCCACGTCCGGTGCCGTTGCCATCGCGATGGGCCCGACATCGGCCCCCTGTGCACGCCCGGGCTCATGATGCCGTCTCCCGACCATTCCGGCAACCACCCGCGCCGCTCGCCTGCCAGCTCGCCACTATCCGTTTTGCCTCCCGGCGAAAACATCGGCGTGCACGTCATCAATGCCCCCACTCAGCCGGGCCACGCCGCCGCCGTCGCCCTCGTTGTCGCCCATCACATCACCACTTTTCAGCCTGGCGCGTCAGGCGCGCAATCGCTTCTTTTCGTGTCCCTTGATTCGGGTCGCCGACGCCCATCAAGCTCCCGCCTTGCAATTGACCGCCACCGACATCACGGTCTGGCGCTTCCTGTATGAACTGAGCGCTCGCCCGTGCGTCATCAAAGCCCGCCGACCCGGCGCAATCATCCTTTCGCATGCCGATGCAACCGATGCGTCGAACCGTGCCCCTGAGCGCCTTCGCCGTGACAGATTCAAAAGTCCATATGGCCGACGCTTCGCTTGCTGCCGGCGCGCTTCGCGCCGCTCACGATGGGCGCTGCCACGGGTGCTCCTCGCCGCTTCGAACGGCCGCCGACAAGCGTCAGCAGCCCGGTTTTTCGTCCCAGCCCCCGGCGCTCCACAGTGACCAGTTCGGCTGCTTCGGTCAGTGTCCAGGTCTTGTCGACGACGACAGGTCCACTTTCTCCAGCGCTCCTCAGCCGCTTTCGGCATTGGCGGATCAGAATGGCCGTTCTGGTCGCGCCTTTCCGTGCCCACCATGATCGACAATGGGTGTCGCGAGGACCCTGGCGCACAGGGCAGCTATGATCACACGGCACCGGCATTGACCAGCGCCAAAGCCAGGCCGGGGTCCCCGCCCGAACAGGCCACACGATGAACGTCCAATACCGCGACGATGCAAACGACGGCTGCACGAACGCAGCCGCCACAATATCGGCCCAGCCGCTGTCGGCGCCCGCGAGCTCTGCGCCTCAGCCACCATGTGCGCAACGAAATCTGCGCCAAGCACGTAAATCGTCGCCCACGCGCGTTTTGCGGTCATTCACCAGCGCCCCGGTTGTGTTCACCGTGCCGCGGTGACGCGCCATCGCCTACCGCTTCGCCACCGGCACGGCTCACCCGTCACCATGGATTCATCGACGGAGGAAGGCCCTCGCCACCTCGCCGTCCACCGGCACTTTCTTCGCCGGGCGGATGCGCAGCGGTCTCCGATTTGACCGGTCGAGATCGACATCTTCCCTCGCTGCCATCCGCGCGGATGATCCGCGCCGTCCGCGGCGTCAGCTTGCAACAGGCGCGGATCGCGCCGGACCTGGCGCTGCGCGCGCGCAGTTCCCATCACCTGCCCAAGCAGGAATCGAGCGACACACAATGACAGCGCGGCTTCGAAGTAGACGTGAACGTTGCCATCCATGTCCCGTGAAGTCGTCGGGGAACAGCCCGGCGCGATAGTTTGGCGACCAGCTTGAACAGGAACGCCGTGCCCAGCCATCGCGATCAGCGTGAACATGTTCGGGTTCCCTGGTTTGACTGACCGCCACCGCAGCACGGAAGAAGGGCGCTGCGCCCACAGCACGACCGGCGCGGCCAACGCCAGTGATCCATTGCGACCAGCGCAGGCGGGACTATCCCGGCAGGGCTGGCCCGAATCAATGTTCGCTCCATCGCGTAGACAACAGGGCAGGGCAAACGCCGTGCTGATCCAGAACGCCGCGTCATTTCATCCATTCGCTCGTGTCCTCGTCAGCGACACGGTTTCCGGTTCGAGCGACATGACCGTCAGATCGGACAGCCGGTGTTCGAGGCTCGCGCACCTGCGGGTGCAATCGGCAAGGTCCATACGGTGCCGACATACATGTTCCGGCACATGTCATATTCCGTGCTCGGCTCGCCGCACGCCGCCCCGTGGCCAGCATCATCCGCCGCAGCGAGTCCGGCTTCCTGTCCTTGGTGCGTGGTGATGTGGTTGGATCGTGGTGAAGACGTAATCCATGGCGTTTCGCTCCGCTTGTGATCTTTGCTTTCATAATCCCGCAATGGGGTATAAGCAAGTGCAGGCGATGAATGCCCCCGCCTTCCTCAAGGCCGGGCCTGTCCCCACACTGCCTCTGCCGACCTGTTGCCGGCACGGGCAAAAGCGCATCGCGCGTCTCCACCGTGACCGTCTTAGTGGCTATCCTAAAGCGCCACGACCCGAAATGTTCCGGATCCCTCACAGACCCGCCGCCGGGTCGCTCGCGCCTGCTCTGATGCGCGTCGCGACACGGGCGCTTTGCACCTCTATGTGAAAGGCCCCGGATGCACGGCTGGCCGCCGGCGTCCTGACGCGCCTGTTGCGGGGCACATCGGCGAGGCTCCCCTCGCCACATGGAGCATGCCCTGCGCTCCTGCCTGATTTGATGGTCGCAAGGCGCCGCCAACGAGCGTGCCCATGGGCCTGGTGGGTACGGTCTGGGCGGTACCGCCGATCAACCCGCCCGGAACCGCCCCGTGTGTTTTCCGTGGCCCGTGGCAACGCATTTGCCAGGCTTGCGCTCCGTTCCCGCCCCAACCCGCGGCCACACCTCCTCGCGCTCCGCCCGCGCCCGCCCCCGCCAGCTGCGCTTCGAAGCCCGTGAACGCCCGCCTCGCGGCACCGTCTCGCACCTGCTGCCGAGGCCTCCGAAATCCCGGAACCGCACGGACTGCGCATGAAGCCGCCCTATATAAAAGCCCGCGCGGACGCCCTGCGCCTGTACTGCCCATCCGACCGATGCCCAGGCTTTTCCGGATCGTCAGCGATCTTTGCGCCGTCTTGACCGACAGTGACGCGCGTTACCCTGTGCCGGGCTTTCGTCTGGCGAGTCGCCCTATTCAGGCTGCGCCGGCCACGACGACTCCTTCCTTTTCCAGCGCGCGCAGCAATGCATCGCTCGCCATTCAGTTCCGCGTGGAAGTCCTTGGGCCTCAGCGCTTGAGTTTCCAGTCCGAAGGGCAGGACAAGTCCGTTTCCAGAAGTCCGGCAGGAAACGGTCTCGTGCTCGGCAAACAGCGAGCGCGGACTTCCGGCGTCGGCTACATCGCCTGCCAGCAGGAAGCCGCCGGCAAGATTCGCCCCGGCCAGACATCCGATTTGAACACGCCAGCGCGTCCTGCCCTGGCTCGTTTTCAAGCCGCACCACCATGCCCACAAGTCGCCATGGACAAAGAAAGCCAGCGCGTCACGGCGCCCAGCCCGAACCGACCCGTTTGGAGCACGGCGGGCAGCGCCACCACAACGCGCCGCTGCCCCATATGTGAAACAAAGCCGCCAGAACCATCGCCCGCTTGCCGAACAGCGCGCGGATCGAGCGCACGCCGATCAGCGCGTCCCGCTTCGCGAGTCTGCAGGGCGTAATCGTGGTCATAGCATCGTCCACAGGACCGAGCCCGGCATAAGAGGATGACACCGGCACCGCAGGCATGCCTTGCCGTCGCCGCGCCCGACGAGAACGCCCAGTTGAAAGTCAGGCCCAGGCCTGGGCCACCAGGTCACCCGTTTCATGAACGGATAGGCCGCCACCAGGGGCAGCGCCAAACAGCGCCACCAGTTTTCGCGTCCGCCCGGCAAGCAAGGCCCACACGGCCAAGCCCCAACCGCCAGCTGCACACCGAAAAAGATGCCTCGCGCAAGTGTCACCGCGCCGACGCAAGCGGCCTCAGCGCCGTGCGTGCCCCTGCGCATTCGAAAATCCTTGTGCCGGTAATGGTCGTCCAGGTGAACCCGCGCCGCGCAATGCCACTCAGCGCGCCCAGCAGAAACAGCGGCACCAGAACAGTCCAACAAGGTACAGCCCCGTGCGCATCCTCACGAGGCGAGGCCAATTCAGCAGGGCAGGTAAGAAGCAGCCAGATGCCGACGCCGGTCAGCGCGCCAGCATGCGTAAGGCTGCATCCCAGTCCGCAGCCTGCCAGCAGCCCGGCAGGCGGCTGTCACCGATGCTTGTCAGGCTGGGCTGCCGAAGTGTCACTGGTTCATTGCCCGGCTTATACAGGGAAATCCGGCCTTTCACAGCCTCAACGCAACCATTTACGGCGAACGCTCATCCCGCCGCCATTGAAGGCGTATTGGCTCGTCATCCACGTCGGCCTGCCGCCATCTCGTTATAGCGGGCCCTTTCACGCCTCGGGCGGAACACTGCGTCGAGAATGGCGCCACCTGCTCAGGGCGTCAGCGAGACCTGCGGCCGCCGTGGAAATTGTCCCGCAAAATGCTTTGGCGTTCCTTACCGTGCCCGATCGTCACGCAATCGGGTCCTTCGCTAGCGGTCCAAGGAAATCGCCAGCTGCGATGTCGTCAGCCCAGTCGCCCGCAAACTCCTGCGTCCTGTTCAGCAGCGGCAGGTTCCGCTCCATAGGTTCGGTCCAACGCGGGAAGAATGCCCGCATGTCGCAGCATGGAGTCCTTCGCTCAGGCGGTTGTCGGCACAGGTAGCCGCGCGCAACCTGCGAAAGGGTCGAAGTCACGCCCAGTTCCTTGCAGCGTTCCACCACCGCGATTCTCCGGATTGCGCGTCAGCAGCGAATATTCAGACTGCAATCGCCGAAACGGGAATGCACCGCCATGGCCGGCGCAGCAAGCCTCCCTTCCGACAGCCACCATGCGGACTTCCTCGCTTTCACGAGGTCCGCCATCGCGCCCATGGGAATCCTTCGGATCGGCACGTTCTTGGCGGGCCGGTGCTATGTAGTAAGTCGATCACATCGCGCTGCGCCGCTCAGGTCGCCTCGCAAGGCACGCCTTGATGCTCCTAGCTGCGTCGCAATCGATCCGCCGCTTCTCGCCATCGTACAGCAAACTACCATTTTGCTCGCCTCACGTAGCCGTCTTCTGTCCTTCACGTCTCGCCGATAAGTGCGCCTCGTCTTGCCGAAGCATAGATCGTCGCCGTGCGAGAAATTGTAGCCGAGTCGAGTGCCTCAATGCACAAGCGGCTGCGCATCGCGCTCTATCCGCATGGCGCCATAAACATTGATCAGTTCATGCACCCTAGTCCTACAAGGATAAACCGTGTCCGACTCCCAGCTTGCGCGTGCTATATCTCATGATGCGGCTCTCTGATTGATTGGTTTCAAGGGACAGCCTAACCGCCGGCCGCGCGAGCCACCCCATACCTTCCGCCCGCGACAGTCCCGGCGAAGCCGGGACCTCATGCGATGCGTCCCGAATCCCCCTCTCTCCCAAGAGAAGGGAGCGTCTCGATCGACCCCGTCCAACGCCCGGCGGCTCAGCTAAAATCGAAACCGTCTTCCCGTTTAACAACGCCTTGATGCGTCCGCTTCGAGTTCCCGTCCGTAGCCGACTGTTAAGTCCCGCCGAAGGCAGCGCGGGTCCGAGGCGACGAGAGCATTTACAAAGGCTGAACCCGCTTTCAAGTCTGCATCTACGGCCTGTTCATCTCGCCTTCATCCTCGTGAAGATCGCCGAGCCGGAATGCCGTAAACGCTCCGTTGGCCCTTGTGATCGCCTCGCCCAGGTGTTTGAACTGCGCCCGACTTCGCCACCGCCCGAACATTCCGCGGTCCGCGCCCGGGCGTACCGTCCCGGTGCCTCGGTCAAACAAGCGCGCAAGACCAACCAGCCCCTGTTCGTCCACTTTGCCGGAGTGCTGATCCGCCTTGCGCGCCCTCACGTCGCCGCGAACTTTGCCTCGGCACAGTTCGATCGCGGTCGATTCGGTTCGCCAGCGCCCGATATCTGTCTCGTCCAGCAAGGGGTTGGCCGACGCGCAGCGCTTCGTATCTCCGCCACGAAGGGCTTTGGTAAAAGCGTCGTAGACATGTCGCATGGACGAAAAACGTTTCGCCGCGTGCAGACTGGCCAATTATTGCGTGTGCGCGATTTGAACGGCCGTATCCACGCCATTGTCCAGTGTCGGCCGATGGCACACGATGAAAGCGTCCGACCCGCCAAGTTCCAGCAGCGACGGCTTCACTCCTCAAGCGGCACACTGCCACGCCCCGCCCGCCGGCCCGACCCCGTCAGCGCACCGCCTTCACGCTCGGGTCGCGATCCACGCTTCAACTGCTTCGAGCCGATCAGCAGCGGTCTGAACACAGCTCCGGAAATCCCGCGCACGAAACCGGCCTCGATATTTCAGGCCGAACCCCAGAGCGTTCGAAGCATGCTCAACAGGCGACATTCCCGCCATCACGTCGCGCGGCAAAGCGGAAAAACTCTGCCAAGAACGGGAATTCCACGGCATCACGGCCCAGCAACCCGCCCGACCGCAGGTGGCGGACATAAGACCGTTTTCGCCTCTGTCCTTGACGGGCTCATCCGGCGAGGAGGCTTCCGCATGCTCGGCATAGTGGCGGCAGACAGGGCTCATTCTCGACCTCCGCCACGGCTTCGCGGCAGACGGCTTACCCATTTCCAGCACCATCGTGTCGGCAGTAGGCGTCCTTTCGGTTTCTCTAGATGTAGCGGCCTGTTGCATCAGCGCGCACGCTCATGAAGCGGGTCAGCGCCATGTCGGAACCCGTCATCCGCCCTTGATCGCCTGCATGAGATTTGGGCGCTGGCCAGCGCGTGAAGCTTTGCAGCAACCTTTCCGTGCGGTTGATCGAGGTGACCGACTGCGTGCTCATGGGCGATCCTTCGGCATTAACTTCAATCCTTATAGGCCATATAGAGCGCCAATGAGTTCCATGCCATCGCCTTTTCGTGAACAGTGATCTGTTTGCAGGCGCGCCTTCGCGCTCGACGAGGGGCAAGCGAACTACCTGACCGCGTCAATCGCCCCGGCAATGGCGATGCCTGCGCGCGTTTCTTCAATGCCTCACGGTGAGTGGCCGCCGAGATCCAAGCAAGATTGAAGGCCGCCGCCCCGAATTGGACGCCCGTTGACACATTTCCGGGCCAAGCAAGCATCGTCCGGAGGCCGCCCGCTGACGCCTCCTCTTTGCCCCGGTCAAGAAAATCCAGCCCGACTTCATCGTCGAGAAGCGACCGAACTTGGCGCGCCCGTCCAGCCCGTCATCTACTGAATCGCACCCAGACACCGCACCGTCCGCCTCGCACCGTCCAGAAAATCGCCAATCGAGCCGCCGAGAGACCGACTCTTCGACTGCCGAGTAACCGACGCGGTCTAGTCTTGATCGCGCTGGCGGCCTCTGCCGTACGATACGGCGGTGATCTTCTGCGACAGAGCGGTGATGAGCGCGGAGGCCACCCTGGGGCCGGGCAGGCGGCGGCCCCGTCCGAATGCCGAGCGCTACCCGGACATCAACAGGTCCGCCACCCGCCGTCCATCCTGACGCCCCGGAGGCGGTTTCTAGCCCCACGACACGACGCTCACAACCCTCCGGCGAGCACCGCTGACTCCCGCCGACTAAATTCCCCTGTCCCAGCTCGTCCACTACTGGCGCGGCCACCAGCGTCATCGCCGGCCGCATCCACATGCAAGGGCGAAACGCGGCTGTGCTGCGATGACGCTCTGCAGGCCATCTGCGGGTTAAATTGCGGGACTAGCCTCGGCCGTCCACGGCGATCACATGCCGCGAACTCGTTCGGCGCGCCTGACAGCAATCACGCGCAAAGCCGACGCATAGCCGCCTCGGGACCTCGTTTCGTAGAAACAAATAAGGCCGGTCCAGAGCTGCGCCACCAGCCTCGTCCGAGGCTGCAGCGGGCGAAATCACAAGGCCTCGTCACGGCCGCTAAACGACACGTTTTCAGCGGCATCGGTACGTCGTCGACCCAGCGCGTTGTTCCAGTCGAGCACGACGCCGACCCGGTGTCGATCTTGCCGTCCCAGTGCGTTCAGGCCCAACGGCCTGCAACATCGAACAATTCCTCGCTATCGCGATCATGGGCAACGTCCAGTTCCGAATGCGCCGCGCCATAGCTGAAATACATGGCCGTGGCCTTCAACGGCGCTTTCCGGTTCCTCTGGTGGAAAAAGACATAAACCCCGGGCGAGGTGTCCCATGGCTTCATAGTCTCGATCTCGACGCCGATTTCCGCACGCGCAATGCCGCAGCAGTGAAAGTTTTCTGTCCGGCGATCACGCCATTGCTTCCACGTATCCATGGCCAGTTCGAGGCGGGTCATAGTCGGTCAGCACGGCCAGTCCTTCCTGCTCGTCGACAAAGCCTGTACAGCATTGACCAGACGTTGCGCACCTCGACCCGGCGGTCACGTCGACTGCGTCCTCGAAGTCCTCCGGTGAGTTCGAAGAGAATATGCCTCGATCTGTCGATTTCCCCTCATAGCCTCCCGTACGTGATATTTGCCCACATTTTCAAGGTCGTCACGTTCTCTGCCTTCACCTGTCAACGCAGTCCCTCTGAAATCTCAGTTCAAGGTTAGGATAACCCGGTGGCCGTTCGGAGAAACATCCCTATGCCACTCATCGCCGATTCATTGGAGCACCTGATGACCTACACCGACGTCGAACATCGACGAGTCCTCGCGCACTATTGAAAATCCAAGCGAACTGTCGAATACCTTGCCGCTGGGTCAAAGCACATGCGACTGCCGAATCGGCAGCCGCCCCCGCCCCCCCCGCGAGCACGAGAATTCGGCTTCCTCAAAGAACGCCTGCGCCCGTTGCCTACGATGGCGTCGCGTCTATTCGCGCCATGCTTGAAGCCTGCGCGACCAGTTTGGCTGGAGCCTGATAGTCTGAGGCGGCCACCTGATTGGCCTTAAACAGAACGCGCCAAGCGTCTCGCTCGAGCCCGCGGCCAGTTTGAACTCTCCGCGCGCGCCGAAACAATCCACCAGACCTCAATGAAATTGGGCGCCATCTGAAGAAGTGCGCGCAGGTGGCTGAACCGCCTGGGCATTGCCTCCTCGGCCTCGCGCCAAGCCCCGCTCTGGAGCTCGCCCGAAACCCGGTCATGCCCAAGGCCGTATCGCATCATGACCAATTACATGACAAGGTCCCGCCTCGGACGCCAGATGATGTTCTCGCACCTGCACGGCAGATCCAATCTTCGATTTCGGCTCGGAACCCGACATGGGAAAATTCCGCGTCTCCGCTGGCCTTGCAGCGCTCGCACGGCCCCTGTTCGCCAATTCGCCCTTCCTCGATGGTCGCCCAATGGCTTCCTCCCTATCGCTCGCAGATTTGACCGATAACCGACCGGACCGTAACCGGCAGTTGTCCCTTCGGTTCCGAAGAGGGCTTCGGCTTCCGAGCAATATGTCCGACTATGCCTCGACGTGCCCGATGTATTTTTTCGTCCGCCGCAAGGGCGAGTATCTCGATGCCAGCGGCCACAGTTTCCGCGACCTTCATGGCGAAAGCTGCGATTCCTGCCGGCGAAAAAGCCGCCCATGAGATTATATCGACATCTCTCACGATTTTCCCGAAGTGCCGCCTGAAAGCAATCCTCGAGATGCCGGGTCCGATGCCGGCCCGTGAGCCGCCTGTGCGCCCTCTCCGCCTTCTGGACAGGCCTGCTTTATTGCCCCGATTGCCTCGAGCCGCTGACCCGTGAAGGACTGGACGCGGCAGACCGCGATCGAATGCGCCAGGGCGTGCGAACCCTGGGTTGCGCACTGCCTGTTCCCGGGGCGTTCGATGCAGAACCTCGCCAAACAGGTGCTTCGCGCTCATCCCGCAGGCTGAAGACGGCCAACTACCTCCACGTCCGGGAACAGACTGAGACGCTAACTCCCGAACTCGATGACATAGCAACCACCGGCTCACCCCTGCGACCGCTGCTGCCGCTTATTACGCGCCCGGGACGGGATTTCTCGATTTCACGGAAAAGGCGTATTTAGGGGCACGCTTTGCGCCTTTGGAGCCGAACCATAAGCCACAAATTGCCTTTGAGCCCTTTGCCCCGCATGGTCAAATACTGCCCCCTTGCGACGATGGCGCCACCACAGACTGCAACGAGCTGGGAGGCCACTGTGACAGACATTCCATTCAACGACGGATCCCGTCGAGGGGGAATACAAGCTTTTTCGGACACCCGAAGGGCCTCTGATCTTTCCTGACCGAGATGTGGGAGCGCTTTTCCTATTACGGATGCTGCCTCCTGATCATCTACCTGACCCCAGCATTCCTGTTCTTCGGGACGGAGAATCTGCTGATCTACGGGCCTATACGCGCTGTCTATGTCATGACGATATTGGCGCACGCTCGCCGACAAGATATCTCGGCAGCGCAAGCCGTGACATTCGGCAATCCTCGCCTCGTTCTCGCCATTTCGGCTGGCCTTCGAAGGGTCGGGCTCGCAGAGATCGCAAACGATCAACGCGCCGAATACAACTGAGACCCTCGATGGCCCGCGGCGGCGACGGCAACCAGATCCATCGTCCAGGGCCGACAAGGTCCGCCCGATCAGTTTCGACATGAAACAAATGAACTCGTGATCGTGACCCCGCAACTGATGGCCTGCCGAGCGCATCGACCGGCCACTATACACGAAGATCACCAGCAGACCTTAACAAGAACACCTGTTCCTGTCGCTTGGCCCTGATCATTGCCGGTCGGCTTCCTCAAAGGCAAATATCTCGACCACGTGGGGGCGCGCTCTACGGTGTGCGACGCACGCCGCGATTCCGGTTCACCTGTTCTACAGGGCAATCCAAATCCTTGGTGCATTCCTGTCGTGATGCACCTGCGGTATCCTCGCATCGTTATGGCTGGCCTGGCTCGGCCTGGAGGCACGCAAAGCTGCCGGCCTGTCGGTTCCTCTGGTGGCCAGAAATATCTTGGCGGCCGCCGGATCCGCCGATGCCGAAAAGCTGCGGCAGTCGTCTTGTCCGATACGTGATGGGCCTGCTATCTCGCCGGTCCTCGTGATGTCGGGTTTCGACTGCTCGTGATAACGAAAAAATTGTCGGCGGCATCCTTGCCCGATCGCATCCTGATGTTCCTTCCTCGTCGTTATACCGATAACTGCGCCTCAAAGGGACGAGCGGAAACCGATTTCGCCGCGATCCTATTCGTGCTGGCGCAGAATCCCGCTGGCGCCTTCGACAAGGCGGTCTCATCTGAACCTGTCACCCACCCGTCTCGTTGATCGACAGTTTCGCTGGTCGGTTGCCCGCGCGGTCCAGTCACTCAATGCCGCTTCATCTCATCTTGCGCCCGATCACGCCTGGCTGTGGATTTGGCTTGGCCAAGAGCGCACAAAGGGCCTCGGACACGTGAAATTTGCCATTGGCGTCTTGGTGTTGGCCTCCGAATTTCTCGCCCTTGTGCGGGATCAGACGGTCGGTCGTCGCCATGACGCCGGTCCTGTCATCTTCCTGACTACTGCATATCACACGATGCAAACTCATGCTGTCGCCCCGGCGCCTCTCGCCGTGACCAAGCTCGCGCAAGCGCAAAGTCGTTGGCAATAAACATGGGGCGCTGTCCTCTATTCGGGCTGTCCAATTTCCTCGCCGCGTAATCGCCGGTCCACGGGTCCGAACGATTTGCGTCCGTTGACCGACGCTGCGGCCAAGGCAACCTAGTCAACTCTACAGTTCGGTCGCTATATCGGATCGGCATTGCGGTCGTGAGTTGCTGATTCTGCGCTGACAGAGCTGATGAAAACGACGACGCACGATGTCTAGGCCCGGGCTGCAAGGTTCAAAACTAAGGGCGGCGCAAAAGGCCGCCTTTTCGTTTGCGGAATAGAACAGCGCTATCGCAATCGGGAAATTGAAGAACGACGTCCAGGCCATCCCGCCGCTTGATCCAGCCGTCACCCGAGCGAGATGGCCCGTCATGCCCCTCGGTCACGTTGAAATACTGGCGAAGCCTTCGATGCCAGTTTCTCAGCCGCCGAGGTCGATCGGTTCCGACTGCACGATTCACTAGCGACGGCTGGTCCAGATCACCGTAAACGCGCCCGCGCCCGCGCCACAAGTGATATCCTGTACGGGCTCCCACACTTTCGCGCGGCATGCCGGCATCGCCCATTCTGACGGCGTACGCACGTCGATCAGGATGAGTTCGCCTTTCTGGACCATCTGGAAAGCTGAAATCGGCACTCAGCCCTACGTCCGCCACGCTCGCCGCCAAGCGCGAGACCCCGCATACCAGTGCCCAGGAACGAACTCTCATCGCCGTCACTCAACCCTGCCCCCCAGGGCCTGGTCCCTGGTTATGTGGCAGCAAGTGCAAACCTCCGCGAGGCTGCACGTCTCCGTTCAAAATGACAGGAATTTTATCCAGCGCCGCCACGTCAAGGCACCACCCTTAGAGGTAGCTGTCCGACGCCCACGAATGATTGGCCCGGCTGCCGCACAACGCCGACACCATCTCCATTGCGAATTGTGTTGCCGATCATCGAGAGCTGCTGCAGCACGGTCGCCCATGGCCGATCACGTGTGCGTCATTGACCGGCTCGACGACTTCGCGTTCCACAATAAGGCCTCGGTGCACTGAACACGAAATTGCGGACGTGATGTCGACTCCCCCTCCAAAAATCGAGGCCCAAAGCGCGCTGATCGAGGCGACGATCTCGCCGGTCCCTGTCGCCGCCAGCAATGAACCGTATTGTCATCGCGGCATGGTCGGCTCAATACCTCCCGCCGGCCATGCCGTCGGGCGCGCCATCAGGCGGGCGTTCAAGCCGTCCTGCCAATTAGCCCTTCAGGATACCGTCCTCGATCAGGACGTTCGCTGGTGCGTGCCTATCATCAAAGAGAGCGAGCCGCCGGCGGGCTCAATGCTACAACGCGATCACGGTGACAGCCCTTGCCGCCACCGTTCGCACGATCGTCCGGCAATAGACCACCGTGCCCTTTGCGGTTGAGTTCCCCTCCAACCATGCCCGACAGCTTCGTGCAGCAAGACAGCCGCCAGCCGGCCGAGCACCGACCTCCATACGCCTGCCGGTCCGATGATGCCGTTGACCGAGCTTGCCCATGCGCGGCGACCAGTCCTGCCAAGCGGCCGCTGGATCCACTCATCAATCAAGCGCGTCGGCACCGCGCCGCGCTGCCGATCGCGCCTGCCATTTCTCAGAGTCACGGAAACATTGAGCCGTACCACGAGGATCTTTCGAGAACATCGCGCCGTCCGGCGGATATTCGATCTCGCGTATGGCTGCCGGCGAGCGATACCGAACTGTAACGACACCGACAAGCCGCCCCGCTCCAGGCATCGATCTCAGCCACAGGCCCGTCTTGACGTGAAGTCAAGGTCTGACCGTCGGGTCGACGGCGCATAGGGCGGCGATGGTCGCTGCGGGCCGTCGGCCAAGCTTGCCGAATAGCGCCTTGCCTGCAGGCCCGTCTGTGCGCGCCGAGAACGCGCAACGACAGTTCCGACCATAGCCGCTGCCCTGCTTCGCCTGCGAACGACCCGCACCCGAACCCTGTCGTATCAAAGGCGCCGGGATTTCACCGCCCGTCATCGAACATGAAGCTTCAAGCGCGACGCCTCGATGAACAGGTTACCATCACTCCGGCCGGACTACGGCATCAAGACAGATATCCCAGCGCGGGCCGACTGAAAGCAAATGGGTCTGGTCAATCCATCCTAAAGCGTGATCCGTCCCCGCAGCAAGGGTAAACCCTGCATCCATGCACAATCGCTAGGCTTGTGGCTTGCGCGGCAGGGCAAGGTCGCGTCTGCCTCCCGCTTGCCGCTTCCTGCGCTTGCTCGAACATCGCGCAAAAAATGAATTTCAGGAGCGGCGGTCGAGCGTGAGAGTCACCGGTCAGCCAGGAACTCCCGAAGCCAGCCAGCCGGGGGAACATGTCGGAGACGACCCTCATGGTCAACAGCATCGGCGTGGACAGCACTGCCCATGAAGACCAGAAGCCACGCCCAGACGCGAAACGAGACACACGACCACGCATGACCGCATCCGTCGACACGACATGACCGGTCACGACTGTCCCTCGAACGAGTCACCCCAATAGACCAACATGCAGGCAGAACTGCCGCCGTTGGGCCGAAGTCAAAAACTACAGGCGACAAGGAAGGAAATCCGAGCCGCCATCGCCCCAATATAGGGAATGTAGTTCACAGAAGCCGCAAGTCCCAGAACAGATCGGGTCCGGCATGCCGAAGCCACATCGCAAGGCCGATGGCGATCGAGTCCCATATTATGAGGTGAATGGTCAGCAGTAACGATAGCTGGTCCGATCGCCCGGGCCAACAGCGAGTGCGCGCGCTTGTCTTTCAGCGTCGGGCATCGCCGGATCCACCTTTTCGTAGAACAGGTCAGCCTACGCGATCAGAAAGCGATGTCAGGCCAGATCACCACCTGGCCGGCCTCACGGGCACTGGCGTAATCCGGCCAGGAACCCGTTCGCGAATGGGTGACAGTTACTGTAGCGGTCCTTGCCGCGATGTTCCAATCTTCTTCGGTGGCATCCATGACCGGCTGGACGGTACCGGTCACTCATCACTTGCCACAACTCTCCTCACTCAGTTCGGGCGCGGCGAGCCCGGTCCTGCAACGGCAACGCACGAAATAGCCGAGCGTGCCAATACGATCCAAGCAAGGTCGTAGATAATCGCCGCGAGACCCCGATGAGAAGCCAAACCGGCATCGCCCTCGACGGCTGAACTATCAGCCCCCGCATCATCGCCTGACAATCGGAAACGATAAGGCTCCTGCGCGATCGTCCAGCGCCAGGCCATGATCCAGAAAATTGCCCAACGAAGCCGCCAGCTTTTTCTGCGCTCTCCGTGATCATCCGACATTGCTGACTGCTCGGAGTCATCCCGCCCAATCCGCCGAAGACGACGATACGACGAAAGGATACGAAACACGCCAGAAGCTTGCTGATCGGGGCGCCGTCCGCTATGCC
>Ga0163217_1067731_pt1 | contig 15205 bp, 18 predicted proteins | sample SynspAceP_FD_185933 | JGI IMG/M metagenome (GOLD analysis project Ga0163217, IMG submission 185933) | Saline lake microbial communities from Ace Lake in Antarctica - Synechococcus sp. Ace-P (PacBio error correction) | ecosystem: Environmental > Aquatic > Non-marine Saline and Alkaline > Saline ...
TGCTTTGTCGCCCTCCGTGGAGATATTGATCACTCGAAGGGTTTTTCGGTTTTTCCAATACCCTCTTGGCAAGGCCGCGGGGCGGCCAAGCCTGCCCCTTCAACCAAACCTCTTTGGACCAATAGGAACCCCTGGGCCCCCGCCAGTTTTTTCATCCTTTGGCCAGAATGCCCGCCCGACATCCCCAGGCGATTCAAACCAAGGCCCTTCGCCGGCTGTGCAAGCGTTTGGAATCTGTGCGCCCGGGCGGTAGACAGAAAAGGCCGCCCCCCTGAAAACCGGATACAACTACCGGCTCGCACGCCCCGGCATTGGCCGGGGCCAACTCCTGGGACGCAGAGCGGCTTCAGCCGCCGCGTGGGATTCAAGCGGCAGTAACGATCCTCAGCGCGGGCGCGGGCCAACCCTCAGGTTCAGCCAGAACCTTCTGCCTGGCCAGCGGCCTCTGCAATAAACCCTGCAGGGCAAGGGAAAACGCCCGCCGCAGGCTGCAACGTTGCTTCGAAGGCAGCACAGCCCGGCCAGCGCCGAGGTAAGGCAGGTCAGCCGAAAGCAAGGTCCTTCAGACATACTTCCAATAATGTTTAAAAGCTCGCCCGAGGCAGATCAGCCACCGCCAAGTCGTACATGCTCTTTTTTTCCACTGATTAAGGCAGTGATAAGCCCAAGACCTTTTCCTTGAGGCTTCCAAATCGAATCCCAGAACCTGGCGATTCCAAGGCATCGGCGTCGGCCGTTTCCTCCAAAGCAACTGCCTTGACAGCTCGCGCGGCGTTCCAGCACTTCGTCGGGCAGAACGCCGCAACTTGGACGTTATGCTCTTGAACCAGCGTTTCCAGTGCTTCGGCAATTAGCGCCGGGGTGTATTCAATCCAGCAATGGTCCCTGGTTGGTCGACGCGCAGCCCTCGCGGACGAATGCTTCTGCAAATCGGCGGGCAGCTGTTTCGGAGGCCTTCTTGGTTTGATGCTCAACTCAGCACCGCGAGGGCTCCTGCCAGCCGGGAATAGTTAATAGTATGGCTGCCCTGGGTGCAGGCCGAAAGCCAGGTCGTTGTAGGGGCTGACACCCAGTCGGTGGCATCGGATCCACACCGCTTTTTGCAAGCGAGCTGAAAATCTCGCTGCCTGGGCAGGTTGACGGTCGTGGCACCGGCACGGGCCAGCACTTCCCCGCCAAAACCGGGCAATTGCGGATTTTTCAGGCCACGCAGATCCTCCAGGCTTAAATTGATCTCGTTTGTTTGAAAACCAGCCCGGCGCATCTGCAACGCCGGTATTGCCCCCGCACGGCCAGCGGCAGCACAACCCATCTGGCGTAGGCCTTTTGCCAAGCTCGATGCCGCCCGCCCCTCATACAGCTCAGGCGTTCATTTCCTGGGCCGTTCATGCCAAAGGGTACCGCGGTAAAAAGGGTGCTGCTGGCTCTTGCCCTTCCATGTATAGGCGGCGCCTATGGCCCCAAGCCTTCTGCGGTCCGCTGGACACCGCGTCGAAATACCTCCCAGCGCCGGGACCACTCTCCAGCAGCAAAAAACCTGTTAGCGCTCAAGCGCCCGTTGGACAGGTTGTGCAACCGTTTCCGCAAAGCGCTGCGGCCAGTCGTCCCCAACCGGGAAAAGTTTCTGCGGCCAGGAGGTGACTCATTTTCCCAGCGAAAAGCGTTGATCGGGTTGTGATGCTCGCCAACAGGGGTGGCGCTTTGTTCAGAGCAGGCACTGAGGCCAAACCGCGCCCAGCCGAGGCACGGCGGCAGTGAGGAAGTTGGCGGCGTTTTCATCGTGAATTCCGTATCAGTAGTTAAGTAGTCGGCTGATACTGCCCGAAAAATTCAAAATGGATTCCCGCCTTCGCGGAATGCGGCCCTGCGGATGCGCATGCATGGGGCCGTCCCGGCATCGCGCGAATCGCCGTGCGAACTAGAAGCGCTTTTGCAAGCCTTGGCGTAGGAAGCACTTATGCAGCCACTTGCGCTGCCTTCATGCGTCAAATCACCACCACGCGCGCCTGCGCCGCCCCTGCCCTTCCATCAGTTGAGCCGCCCACCACGCCCTCGCCAAACAGCCCATGCATGACCCGACTGGCCCAGGGCAAAACCGGTGCTTTCGTGGCGTCGCTTCTGGAACAAGGCTGTACTTGCCGGGATTGCCCCGGCCATGGGACGGCTGACCTGATTAGCCCATAACGCGACTTCAACGGATCAGCTCGGAGGGGTATTTCCCGGACAAAGCGCGAATACCTATTGAAGGTTTCCGCTGCCGTACAAGCCGCCGGGTTAGCCCAGGTGATTACCAGCTGCTGCATGGCCCGGGTCAATGCCCACCATAGGCCAGGCGCCGCTTCCTCTTCAAGCCGGCCGGGTTCTTCCAGCTCATCTTGTGCGGAACAGACCCTCCTCCACGCCGGCCAGGAACACCAGCGGGAACTCGAGCCCTTGGCACTATGCAGGTCATCAGTTTTGCACACTGTCCCTCAAGAGCGGTCGGCCTGGGTTCGTTCCCGGCTCCAGCGAGGCATGCGAGGAACGCCAGCAAGGTATCGCCTTCGAAGTTCCTCTTAGCCCTGGGTCGTATTCTCGAACGCGTCTCCCGGGCGGAGACCACTCCTCAAGGTTCAAATACGCGCCTGGACCTTTTCACCCTTTTCGTTCTCGTGAAGCGCAGCAGCCCGCTATGCTTCAATCACCTGTTGGCCATGCTGTAACAGCGGCACGCCCATCGAACCCGCAGGGTGATATCTCAATCAAGCTGGCCAGAGCCCTGCCCGCGAGCCGCTGCCCGGCCAGGCACCCTTGTTGTCGAGCAGGTCACAAGGCGGCCCTGCCAATCGAAGACGTCCCTGCTGCAGGCATGCTGACGCAGGCTTTCTGATGGTCTTGTCAACCATGGCCCCGGGTTCCCGTTGCCCCCAGGGGTTTTTTTTTGATGATGCGCTCCAGCGCAACCATGCCGTCACCACGGTTGGCCGACCAGACGCCAATATAGGGCCATGGCGTTCTTGATTTTTCCGCACGCTCGAAAAAAGCGCTGGCCCGCCATAGATACGGTAATGGCAACCGCAGCAACGCACAGCGCTTCCTCAACCACCCCGTAGACTGGGCGTTGGAGCGGTAACAGAATGGCAATCCTCGCTGCGGTTCATACCGTCGCGGAACCGCCCTGAATCAATGCGCTCGACGATACAAGCGCGCTCATCCTGTTCATGAAACCCGGCAATAGAAGGCGCAATGGGCTTTCGCCCTCTTCGGCCATCCGTCCCAGAGCTCTTGCCCATATGCGCCCGGCGTTCTGGTGATCAGCGCATTGGCCAGCAGTTGAGGATGCACGCGGTGGAGCGTAATTTCTGCTCCCAGGCGGATCAGGCTCGGAACTCCGGGGTAATCCCGCGCTGGAACTGGTGAATATTTCTCGATCTTCGCCCACACGGCCAAGCACGTAGATCGGACTTGGTCATCATCAAAACCCACCCAACCATCAGGCTGGCGTCTTGCCGAGCGATCAGCCGCAACCAGGGCCGTATTTTGCTGTACGGCGTTGGTATCCTGAAACTCATCACCAGCATATGCTTGAAGCGCGCCTGATACTGTTCCGCGCAGGGCGTTTGTTGTCCCGCCACAGTTCAAGCGAGCGCAGCAGCAATTTCGGCAAAATCGACCACGCCAGCCCGGGCGCAGGCCCGCTCGTAGCCCTGGTAAATCGCAACATGGTGGTCAGAAAGTCGCGCCAGCCGCCTGGATATGCGCCGGACCGCAGGCCTTCATCTTTGCGAGCGCGTTGATCCACCAACTGGCGCCTCGACGCGGTGCCCACTGGTTCTCGTCCAGCCCCAGCTCACCGGATGACCCGCTTGACACTTCAGCCGCAACTGATCATCCGCCTGTCAGAATCTGAAAACTGCTCGCCAACCCCGCTTCTTTGCCAGTGCGAGCAAAGCAGTCGAATGGCCAGGCCGTGAAAGGTGCCACCCACATGCCCTGCGGCGAGATGCCCAGCAGTTGTTCGATGCGATGGCGCAATCTCGTGTGCGCCCTTGTGGTAAAGGTGAACGAGAGAATGCTCCAGGGCGGAGGCATTTTCGACCTCGACCACCAAGGCGATGCGATGCACAAGGCACACGTTTTTTGCCGGCAGCCGTGCACCCAGCCAGCCACCAACTGTTGGCGCAGGGGTGGCAGTAAACGGCCTGGCGTTGGGCGTCATTACAGGGAGTTGAGCAGATGCGAAAATTCCATGCGTGCATTCTAACCAGTGACCACGGCAAAGCCGAAAGGAATTGACGGAAAAGCCCTGCGCAGACGCATTCTTTTGTTGTTTTTTAAGGGACTTGGGGCTGTTAACAGGCAGGCGCTCTTGGTGTAAAGGTAATGTTTCAGTAATGTCGCGATTTGTCGACTGAATGCGGCCCTATAAATCGATAACAAGAAACGCCCCAGCGTCCAGAGAACTGCGTCACAATGAACAGTTTCCCCCCCATTACAACCAAGTCGTAAACCGGCAGGACCGGCCGTATCCGTGCATTGGATATGTTGTATGAATTACTCCCGTCTTCCCCAAAGGCTATCATGCTCAGCGCTCTGGTTATCTCCGCCCTGACGTGGGAACGTGGTCCCGCGCAGCATGCTGCTGAGGCTTGGCTAGGCCGCGGTGACCGTACTGGTGCTGCTGCGCAGCTTCTGGTGCGCCATTATCGCAAGCCGCACCCTCGGCGCGCTTTGCGGTTTGCGCTGGACCCCTGTTTTCTACCTGGACAATCTGCCTCAAGGCCTGTGCCTGGCGTGGGTTGCAACTGGGGTTGAATCCCGCTGGACAACTTTTGCGTTGCAGCACCCGCCCTATGGCCTGACTTGCGGGCGTCAGTCCTGTGCGTGAGCATGGTCATCTACGCAAGCCGTTCATGGGCCTTTGGCTTACCTTTGCGCTGCCCCCGCTGGATCCCTGCCACGCTGTACTCTCTTGAAGTCAGAACGACCCGACCCAGCCCTTACTGGGGCTGAATGGGATCACCCTGTTTGGGCTGCCTGTTTGCTCGGCGCGGCCCTTTATCATCGCTCCGGTGAGCCATGGCCATGCGCGCCAACGCGCGTTAATGAAGCCGTTGTCGCCGCCTGGATGACTCAACCGCCAGCAGGCCCGAAGACTGAAACCAGAACTGACCCGCGAGATACAACAACGCTCGCCAAGCCGAGCAGCGCCTGCGTGAGAGCCCATACCGAACTGGAGGAGCGCGTCTGCAACGCTACGCTGGAACTGCAGCGCGCCAGCGAAGCACTGCAGGCCAGTGAAAGCACAACTGAGCCTGGCACTAGACGCCAGACAACTGGCTTTGGGATTGGGACCTACCACTGATCGCGTTTACCACTCGCACGTGCATGAATTTTCGGCCTGCAGGAGGACAGCGTCCACCCTCGATGCTGCACCACCCTCAACCGCGCTTGCATCCGGATTAGACGCACCGCTGGTGCGCGATACCTGCTCAAACATATGGAAAGAACCAGATTCCCTCCTACGATCGAATATCGGTCAGGCATGCCCGAACGGGAGCTGGATCTGGGTGAAGACAGCGGCCGTGCCGTGGCGCGGGACGGCACGAGGGCCGTTTTTTATGCGCATTGATCGGTTACACGGCGCGACGTCCAGCGGCACGCAAACAGGCAAGGATGGAACAAGCGCAAACTGGCCGCCACCGTGTTTTCACGCCCAACCGTGAAGGCATTTTCATCCTGGACCCCGAGTTGCGGAATTCTGTCGGTTAAAACCAACGCCGTTCAGCGTCATTACCGGCTTGCCTCGAGGAAGCCATCGGCCACCCCGATATACGATCCTGTAAGTGGCAAACCAAGAACAAGGCAGTCTCTGCTCAGACCTCAAGGAATCGCTAAGAACGTCCGATCGCTGGGAAGGTGAAACGGATCGGCCCAGCCCCGCAGCGGCGAGTTGTATCGCAATGGATGCAGTTGGCTTAAGTTCGCGACAGTAGCGGCACTAATTACCCATTTGTCGGCTTTTTCGCCGACCTGAGCGTGCAACCGCCAGACCGAAGAGCAGTTGCACTACCTGACATACGCACGACCCTTGACCCCAGCTTGCCAACCGCAACATGTTATTTACCCAGCAGTTGCAGGAAAGCGACGTCCCGAGCGCGGCTAATGAGCACACACTGGGCTTGATGCATGCTGGACCTGGATCGTTTCAAGTACACAACGATACGCGATTCGCCACAAAGTGGCTTGACGAGCTGCTGCAGGCAGGTCGCCAAACGTCTTCGCGACTGACGCCGGACTCCGACTCGCTGGCACGCCTTGTCGCGACGAATTTGTCATCATCATCGAGAAGCGGTTTGTGAGCGTCGGAGCAATTGGAGCACCGGCGCCAACCAGGTACTGGAAAGTGCTCGCGCAACCGAATTACCATCGGCCGAGCAATAGAGCTGATTGTTACTGCTTCAGTGGGCTTGAGCCAGTTCCCCGCAACCGCGCGCGACAACCTCTGTTGATCACCACAGGCCAACCAAGGCCATGCAGCATGCCAAGCACCTGGGCGGGTGAGACACTTCCAGTTTTCACCAAACAGACCTGCAGGCTTTATACAGCCTCGACCGGCTTGCAGTTGAAAACCAACTGCGCAAGGCGCTGGAGTGACGATCAGTTTGGTGGGCACTATAACCAAACCCAAGCTTGATCTGGCCACCGGAGCGAGAATTGGCGGGCGGAAGCCACTGGTACGGGGGGGCTGGCGAGCATCCCGAACGGCGGCTGATCAAAATGGCCGGGGCAGAGTTTCATCGAAAATCTGCCTGAAGAAACGGCAGAAGCAGCCCTGCGCGACCCGGCTGATCAAAGCCCGCGGCACGCGCAGTTATCACCAAAGGGCCGAAGCCGATATGCGTGCGGTGATCTGTCCGTACAGCAACTGCGCCAGAGCCAACTTTGGCACCGCACGGGTAGCGCAGATACTCGAGTGAAGCCCAGCTTACCGGCGGACCATGCTTGAGCGGAGCTTTGACCGCGAAAGCAATGTTTGCTGGAGGGCACGTGATGCGGTCGCGGAGAAACTATTGGGCGGCTACTGCAAAAATGGTAATCGAAACTGGCCATGCGACGATTTTGGTACCGAGCTACTCATCGCTGGCGTTACGCTGAAGCGTTTCCCTCTCGTTGAAAATCGATCGTGCGTTTCGTGAGGCGAGCTGGACAGAAAGACAGCGAAGAAAAGACGCTTCGGGATCACAGGACGCTGCGATTATCCGCGCGATTATCGCCATGGCCCATAGCCTGAACTGCACGTGGTGGCCGAAGGTGTGGAGCACGGCCGGGGCAGTTGAGCTTCCTGAAACAAGCACGGCTGTGATGAGGTACAAGGGCTACCTGAAGCGAGTCGCCCGCACTCTCGCTGCCGGATTTTACTGCCTCTGCTGCTGGAGAACGCGAAGCACAGAACCCTGCCGACAGGCTGAGCAACCCCGCTAGCGCTCATACCAGCCCAGCGTGGCCGAGCCCGGTCCAGCAGACTGTCCTGGCGGCGTTCCGGGCGCCCAACTACCGCGGCTCGTCAGAGCTCCACTTAGGGCGAGCGATAGCAGTCCTGCCCCAGGCCCCCCTTGAATCATCAGGGGTCGACCGCGTCCGGAGCGCGAGCAAACTACGCCATTCCGCTTGCTCATTTCGGTCCGTCGCGCGGCGGCCCACATCGAGTCGAGCAACTCGGGTGCAGGCCGACACGGCGCGCGCCCACCCGACTCCACATCTTGCAGCGCGCGAGGCCACCGAGACGCTCGTCGGAGGCAGGCCAATAGTCCGAAACACGGATGCACTAGTGCCGGGCTGTGAAAGCGCTCGTCTCGGCCCGAGAGAGTGTTCACTGACTGCCGCGAGACAATCGCCAGCGAATTATCACTGCAACGCCAATTCGGCCGCGGCCCGCGTCTTTGGCCATTAAACACAGGCCTGATGCTCCTCGTCCCCGATCGACCCCTGACATAGCGCCCGAAAATCACCAGCCGGCTCTCTCTGTCGGGACAAGGAGGCACGTACACGCGATGATCCCAGGTTTTCCTCGTGCTATAGCGCCGCCAAGGCGCGACACATAAGCAGGCGGTCGCGCGCGGTTCGCACGGCGAAATTCAGGCGGTCCGCCCGGAATCGAACCCAGTCCCCGCCTCGGCCAGAAGGTTTGGGTGGCCGTAACTGCGGGCAGCGATAATGTATACAAGCAGCTGAACTAGACTACAGAGTCTCCCGCGTACACAGCACGCGGAGTCTATGCGCGGCTGGAAAGCCGGCACGCGCCAGGCCGGCCGAGACTGTCACTTGTTGTACCTGACGTAAACGCTCTGTCCATTTCGAACGTGCTGCGCGGATTGACCCGGTCGAGCGCGCACTATATGGGCAGAAAGTGCCAATCGGACAGCGATTCTCCGGCTGCGCCGGGGCCGCGCGCTCGGCTCTCGAGGGCGACCAGAATGATCGGAGAGTCGAGACCCCTTTGAGCGCGGAGAACGCTATGGTATTGGGCCTCGCCAGGTAGGTAGAGTCCGACAGCGCGCGTTATAGGTTGCTCGAAAGTAATTGAGGGCGTTGGGCGCACAGAGAAAGAGACCCAGGTAGGCGCATTCTATACACAAATCGCGCGCGTTCTTGTCAGCGTCGGGCGCGCGCTCTATTGAGGAGGTGAGCGCTGGAGCGAGCCCGCGAGTCTGCGAGTAATGCGCTCCTAGCACACAGCTCCCATCTGCCGGATGACCTGGTTGTATCAGCCGGCGTGCCGTATTGGCCGCGCAGCAAGCGACGCTTCTCAAGCAGATATTTCAGTTTTTTCGCACTCTCTGCGCACCGCGCCGCTGCAAGTGCGACCGACGGCCGAGACTGCGCATCGGCACTCAGTAGCCACACAGCAGGCGGATTCACAGGCAGGATGGGCTGTCATTTGCCACCAATGTCGCGCATGCGCGCGCGAGCGAGAGAGCGAATAGTCACCAACGACTCCACACCCTACTAGCTCTTCCGAGTCGTGGGGATCTGAGACGTGCACCCAGGTGCGAATATGGCTGCTGAGTCTGGAGACTGGGCCAACAAGAGCGGCTCCGCGGACGAGAAGCGCGAACGATCGTCGGCCGTAAGCGCAGCGCAGAGCAACACAGTCTCACACGCCTTCCTGCTCGCGCATGCTGAAGGGCCGCAGACGAGAGGAGTATTTGAGATAGCGACATAGTCCCTTACGGAACACCGCCGCGCGATCGATAAGACGGACACGCACTCAGACCGCGTCGTTGATATGTAAAGCGACCATGCTGCTCGGCCAGTTGTGCTCTTCACAGCTGTCCGCGAGCGGCATGTGTCGCAGCGCAACGGCATGATACCGGGCCACGATCTCTTGCCAGTCATAAGCGCAACACGCGAGTGTCTCAGATGCGTGGCCGCTGTCGCCGCACACAGGAAAATTGGCCGGATGCGAGATAAATTGAGGGTTAGTAATTGCTCGAGCACCAGAATATGAAACAGCCGGACCGCGGTGTGAATCGAAGGCGCAAGCGCGGCGCAGCGGCGCCAGCGCGGCCATGCCGCCGGCGCGGAAACTACCAACCTCGGGCTGGTACATCCAAGCACTCATGTATCCAGGCGCTCGCAAAACTGGCGCGACTTGCGCCGGACTGAATTTCCCACATAGCCCCTAGCGCGAGCTAGCATTGAGCGCTGAGAATGCGCTGACATGTCGCAGTCTCGAGTAGATGTAGGGTCTGGAGACGCGAGGCCGCTGGTGTGTCCGTAGCCCTTCGATGCTGCGCCGGGCGCGAGCAAGTATGGCTGCGGGACGGCAGTAGCCGCGGCTCGATGCGGAGATTGCGGTCGAACGATGCAAGGCGATGTCGAACATTGGTCGCGATGCGCGCAAGAGCTTGCGCGCCGAGCGGCGCGAGTCGCCGAGAGCGCTGCGCCCAGTCCCCGCTCGATACACTGAGCCAACGCGCAAAATTTACGATGTCCACCCAGGACCGACCATGGGCTGTGTCGGCGAACAGGGCACCAAGACACTCGCTCTTGCGTCCACCGGCTGCGAAGTGTGGCATGGCACGCCTCAAGGCGCGAGGAGGCACATCGCCTTTTCTCTCGTGCAGAGGCTGATCACTACTACAAGAACCGGTCTTCCAGACCTTCGACTAACCATGAAAGCCAACGTGAATCTGCTTCAGCATATTGCCGCCAGCCGCCCTGGCTCCGCAAGTTCCGAGCTCAAAGGTCCCGACCATGTCCCGCACAGGCTGCGCTGGTCATGGCACTCGTCCATGCCGACCTCGGCGTGAAGTGGGCGTCCAGCGGAGCCAACCATAGGTGCGATTTGCCGGGCAATCGCCTGGCACGGGCTTTCAGGATCTGAAACTGCGCCGGCCCAGGCCTGGCAGCGGGCCGCGCTAGCTATTGCCACAGTTTTCGAAATCAGCGGCGCGAAGAGCGACTATCTACTAGCACCAGTCTGCTCTCGACACAAGCAGTCATCGATTACCTACGTCAGGCACCGAGCGTCGATCTCCGAGCTGATCTGTAGCGAATATAGCGCAGTCCCTGGGCACCCAGCCGTTGCGACGCATGAGGTGAGCGAAACCATGGCGCCGGGCGCACGCGCATATGGAGTGTGCGCGCGGCCCGCAGCGTGTTCATGAGATTCTAACGGTATTTATTGGTGCGATTGGCTCAGGTGGCGCGAAGGCCAGTGACAGCGACAACAACGAGACAGGTGGTTTGCGCATGGCTGTCGCGCGACGGTCTCAGATTCCTCCGGTCCGTCAATGGGCCGCCCGCCTATTATTTCTCCGACTCCCACGGCGACACTATCAGGCTAAAGAGTGCGCACCTGTCGATCCCAGGGCCTCTAGGCACCATTAACATCGAGAAGGTGTCGCGGTGGCCACGCTGGCAGCACAGACCGGGTCGCACAAAGAGCGAGGATGTTGCGAGTCTTGCCATTCTGGCGCGCGCTGCGCGAAGTTGGCGGAGCGAGCAGCGCGCCGGTATCGCACACCTCTGACGCGTGCCAAGGACCAGCGCACAAGATCCAAGACACGGCGCCCGTGGAGGGCGGAACGTCACGCTAGTTAAATTCATACTCGCCAGGTTCCGTATGTTGAGAGAGAGAGAAGAGAGTCACTCTCTCGGATTATAGACGATCAGGGCAACCGTCGGCTCACTCTCGAGAGCAGCGAGCGAGGAGAGCTCGCATAATCCCGGTCGTATATCGGGCAATGTTATGCTGGCAAATAAGGCACACAAAAAAGCCCGACGCGCGACACGAACGGAACTCGGAGCTGGCGCTCATTGGCCCTGCTCCACAGGGCCCTGTGGGAGGAGAAGTCGGTACAAGCGCAGCCTGTGCGGCTGACGCATAGGCGGCCAGAAGCCGCCAGATAGCCAAGCTGATTCAGCCAGCAGGAGACAAACCCGATGGCCCATCGCCATGGCCCCGTCCACACTTCTGGTCAAGACCGAAGCCGAAGCTGCCGAGCTGAAAAAGCGCCTGGCCGCAGGTGAGCTTTCGACGTTACTGGCAAAAAAGCACTCTGTCCCTTGCCCATCGAAAAAGCGCGGCGGTGATCTGGGCGAGGTTCAAACCGGGCCAGATGGTCAGAGCCATAGATCAGATCAATCTTCAAAAAACCGCTGAGCAGATCCATGGCCCGGGTCAAACCCAGTTCGCTACCACCTGGTGCGGTGTTTTTTTCCGCGACTAACTCGCACACCTCAGTTTCAAGCTTTCAGAATCACACCGCAAGCCACACGTGGCGGCCGCCACCGGCCCAGTGGTTCGTGGTCGTCAGCGTAGTTTCCACCCCCAGCGTGGATCATCAGTGCCCGACCTTCAAGCTGAATCCAGGGTCTTCAAACGGGGGAGCCACACCAAGGCGTCTGAAAGCGTTTGCCATCTTCGTCGCACATAACAGTGCTGGCCAGATCACCAGATGCCCTTCCCATACGGGCCCAGGTGCTTTGCCTATTCGTCAGGATCGAAGTGCCCGCCCCGCATGAACCTCCCCGCCGACAGAATTTCGCCTTCCCTTGGTGCGCCCCGGATCACGCTGCCATGCTGGTGCACATGAAAAGCCGTGCATACCAGCCTGGCAGCGACTTCTCCAGGTCCGGCGTGGAAACAACAAGCCGTGCCTCGGTCCCTTCTTCAATAGTGATACTCCGGATCTTCTCGCTCTGCCCTGGCGTCAACCTTGGGCCATCGCCACCTCGGTCGAAGCCGCCACACCTGCCGCTGGCAAAAATGCCGAACATCAGAGCCGATACCAGCCGCGACGGATGAGACACCGGCACTACGCACGAGAGGCGCTGCTTGCCGGTGCGTATTTTCAAAGGTGTAGCTGAACATAACGATACCTCCCATTACGCCGGGCAAACTTGAACGATACCCAGTCCTAGCAATTGGGTGGGCCTTATACTGCGAACAAGTTCCTGGAAAATACCCAATCTGCTCGGTGCAGGGCACTGTTTTTACAGGAACCACCAGGGGTGTTTGATTACATAGGCCTGCTAGGTTGCCCGCGCGCTGGAGAAATGCAATGCCAAAAGGTACTGATAGTGGAAAGATAAGACTGATCGGCCATGTTGTTGGACAGAAAGTTGGCGAATCGGGCATCTTGAGGTGTGGGCGCGCGACGACGCTGGCAAGAAAGCGCAAGACAATGCCACCTCTACCGAGATGGATATAAGCCTTGCTGGATATCAGCTTGCATGGGACCGGGTGTTTCCCGGTAGCAAACAGCTGTTGGCAAAGAGGCGCAAATTCCTTTCGGTTCGACCACCGGCTATGGCGCCGCAGGCCTGCCGACGGCATGGGCCGGGCTCCCGTGTTTTGCAAGCCGTACAATATGAGGAGCGAACGGAGACATTGGCCAAGCTTGCATGCGGCCCAGTTGAAGCGATTAATCTGGACATCATAGAAGCGCATGGAACAACAACGACAACAATGTCTTTTCTCAACCGCGGCCCCCCCCCGGGGCCCCCCCGGAAGGATGGGCAGGAACAATTTCAAGAGAGCATGACTGGGCGCAGACGCCATAGGATGCGCCCGACAATTGGCCGCTGGCGTTGCGTACCGGTGTGGAGCATTATTCTGGGAAATCACAGTCAGCCGATGTTTGTCGCTTGGGGCCCGGAGCATACCCTTCTGTACAATGATGCTTAACGCCGAAGATAATGGGTAACAAGCATGCCCCTTGCGCTTGGCTTTGCATTTCTTCAGGTCTGGGATGAAAATCGGCGAGGATCTTCCGCGCGATTATCGAGCCGAACCTACGCGGCAAATCAGTGCATATGAAACGACATCATGCTGATGATGAACCGGCGGGCTATTCGGAAAGAAACCCATTTTTCCTTCCCCTATACACCACTGCGCAACGAAATGCCGGCGAAGATCTGCGGCAATATTCTGGGTCCCTCTGCGCCGAAATCACCTCGCGGTTCTTTCCGAGCGCGCGATTAGCTGAAGAGGCGATCAGCAACGTCTCCTGTTTGAGCGCGCCCCGGCTTCATGGCCATTATCAGAGGGCCAGACGCAACCTCGATGTGTCAACGAAAGCCTTCAGAAACGCTGGTAGGTGAAACGTGAAGTTCGTCGGGGCCACTGTGCGTTGAGGCGATGCCCCAGAACTGGCCGGCCAAGGCTTGCTCGATCTGCTCGACAGTTTACGAAGAGCGGGAGCGGTAATGTTCCTCGTGGCGCCCCTTCAGTTTGCGACGCTTGCCCCGCAGCGACACTGGATCACCGCTTCGTCGATTTTTGTTTACGAGCCCTGTTCGCGATAATCGAAGGGGCAGATTACCGGTAATCTTTGTACAAGGTTACGACGTCACCGAGGCCTTTCGCTTCCAGAAGCGCTGCGCGCGCAGTGAGCGACGCTAATATTGCGCTGGACGCAAGTTCTGGCGGGAAATGAACGATAATCTTGAGCAGCGCGGGGTTTGCAGAGCGGACAGCGAAGCGGGACAAGGGTATGGCATAACCTCCGCGACCTGCTTGGTGATCGTTGGACCTGATGGCATCTTTCGCGCTGCGAAAATACCCGCATGGACTGGCAGTGCTGGGGCGTAAATCCGGCGGAGCAGGTGGAGAGGCCGTCACTTTCTCGACTTTATGCTGCCCGAAGACGCTGCCGCGTCCGCTGACGCCATTGAAAAGAGCCATAGCGGGCCATAAATCTGACTGACCTTTGAACAGCGGGTGGTTGCATCAGGACGGCACCACCGCGCTGGATCTCCTAGTATACCTGGCAGCCGGCGACTCCGCTGGTATGCCTACGGCCGCCATAAATCACCGGCCGAAAAACTACAGTCCGAAACCTGTACGGCACGCGAAGAAGCCAGTTGCGGCAATCGCAGAAGATGGAAGCCGTGGGACAATTGACGCGGCGGCCAATCGCGCATGACTTCAACAATATTTCTGACTGCCAATCATGGGACTCACTGGAGCTGATGCAGATGCGCATCGCCCCAGGGCCGTACCGACTCCGTTTGAGCGGCTATGTAACAGACAGCGATGGAATTCCGTCCAAGGCCGGGCCCGCTGCCTGACCCATCGCCTTCTCGCCTTTGCCCGCCGCCAACCGCTGATCCCAAGACCAGTCACGCCGGATCGCTGGTCTAGCGGTAAATGGAAAAACTGGATGCGACAGCACGCTAGGCGGAGCGCTGTCCTGAATCGAATTCGATATTGAAGAGCCCCTGTGTGGACGGACGCTGTGTGATCCCTATCAGTTGGAAAGCGCCATTCTCAACATTGTGGATCAATGCCCGTGAATGGCCCATGCCCGAGGGTGCAAACTGAAAAGTGATGGTGCGCATAAGCGCTAGCTGCCACGAGCCACAAACACAAAGGAAGCCTTGAGGATGAATGTGTCCTGCTGAGTATCAGCCGATTACTGCCCCTGGGCACTGTCCCTGCCCAGCATCAATAGCGTGGAACCGACCCTTTTTTCCACCAAGCCCAGGAAGCAGGGGGTACTGCCTGGGCCTGTCGATGGTCTATGGGTTCGTCAAGCAAGAGTGAGGGCCATCTTGGACATTCTCTCCGAAGAGGGCCAGGGCACCAGTAATCAATATGTTCTATCTGCCGCGTTATCCAGGAAATGGTCTCGGCCATTGCTCCTTGCCAGACATCCGAACCTGAGGCAGCCGGCACATCAGAAACCGGGCCTTCAGGTGGCTGGTGGTCGGA
>Ga0163217_1096019_pt1 | contig 15204 bp, 10 predicted proteins | sample SynspAceP_FD_185933 | JGI IMG/M metagenome (GOLD analysis project Ga0163217, IMG submission 185933) | Saline lake microbial communities from Ace Lake in Antarctica - Synechococcus sp. Ace-P (PacBio error correction) | ecosystem: Environmental > Aquatic > Non-marine Saline and Alkaline > Saline ...
GTATAACGCGTTGTTTACCGATATACAGCATACACCTCTTTAGCCGTTACAAAACGTTTGCTCCGAAACCGCAATCTTGGGTTCCTTGTCTGCGATCCTATCGCATTGTCGCCCGGCGTTTGTAGCTACGACGGCTGTTCATCTCTGCCAGCGGTCTTGTACTCATATCATCCATTCGGCACTTGTCTTTATAAAGACGTGTGATCACACTGTTGAATTCTGTTAGGCGACAATTACATCCCAGTGTTACGTTTCTCAGTTTCTTTATTACTTACGGGCCTTTTATGCTAATGTCATGCTAGTAAAAAGGTCTTAGTGCTCATGCTGGTATACTTAGAAAGAACACTACTAGCCAAATTGTCCATTCACTTATCATAGCTTTTTCCATTGTAGTTTGTCTAAAAAATGTACGTACGGTGCTCGATGGTTATTATCCCTAGCATGGGATCAAACGATTGTGTTTCGAGTCCATCATATGTACTGTACAGACTCGTGATGCACGCAATAATCATTGCGGTTAAAAAATGAATTAACTTCCATTTTTGCGGTTTCTTCATTTGGGTACACTGAGATTTTCCTCATTCTCAGATCGCGAACGCCACTCAGCCTTTTCAAGTCAGTTGAGTGAGCCAACAGGGTTTTGATTTGCACATCCAATGGGTCACCATATGAGATTACGTGCGTTTTTTCTACGAATGCCACTCAATGCGGTTCAGTCGTCCGCGAGGTTTAGGCTACAGGACGGCGAATGCCCAGAAAGTGGCATTAAAAATCATGTCGACAATTGCCTCCCCAGATCTTATTGAAAGCAGAGATAGGCCATCACCCTTATGCGGATTTTGGTGATAAATATCTGACAATGTAGCTCTCTATTAATGAGTCGGCGTGAATTTTGAGAGAGCGATATAAAACGCAGTCGTGTTCGTCTACATGTGAGTTTATTAAAATGCACTGATCATAACGACAGGTTGTAACAATGTTGCATGAAATAACACACGAGGAAAATAATTCGAAAGGACTATTAGGAGTCGACCCAGCATGACCACGAAGAGTCACAGCAGTTATATTCGTCGAATAAATGGCGCACGCTGAGACTTTACGCTTGATTTCAGAACGGGTATATTCCAGCATTGAGCATCGGCAACAGAAAAAGACGAGAAGAGTATGTTTTCTGCGATTAAACGCGGGAACCGATTTGTCAGCATGAAGCGGATTTGCGAAGTATACCGAGAACAACTGCTACTAACTTTGATCAGAATTACATATTCTGTTTATGTTGTTTGAGAAGGTGTGCGAGGAGGATGAACGCAATCAGTGTTACATCAGAGGTGCGCTCTCAGTAAGAGTTCGCAGGACCAATGCATTAGACTATTCGAGGTAATCCTGGAGGGATATACTGCTGAGTAATGGACCAGTCAAATAGCAGCGCGCAAAAACGACAGAATTCGATTCGTTGTTTTCCAACGATATTCGCGTCAGTTTTCTTCGTTCTTTGCCGAATATCCGTGAGATTTTCAAATGACGGCGTCAACAGTTTCTGACGCGCTCGTACCGGGGAAAAAACGTAATATGTTTGTTCTCTGGTTAACTCTGTCTCGAAACATCTTGATGCCGCTGCTAAGCCCGTTTTTGTTGCCGGGCAGCGACATTCATAGGGGTCCGAGGGTTCGAGCTAATTTGTATCCAATGCCGCTGGTGTTTTCGGTGAACATAATGCGAGGTCATCATTTGGAGTATAGCACCACGCGGCTGAGCCGGAGTAATATGGCTTATCTTTTTGTCGATATTCAATCGACGCACGTCGAAGTGCGATAGAGCTCGACCGCGATTGCCGCCATGAGAGAGAATGAGAACTATTAGTTGATCACTAATCATGCCATATGACAATACCCCATTTTGAGAGCGCATCGCAGTTCACAGGCCTTAGTGGCGTGCTGTTTTTGGAGTTCAAAAAAGTATTAACTTAGTGCTCTTCTCCACCTAACTTTTCAGCGCCATGTAATTTTTATAGCCATCCGATAAGTTGCGATCGTGTTGGCGGCCCATCCAGCATCACGAAGTCTTGCTGGAGATAATAGTTTAATGACAGCGTATCCGCGTTTTCTTTGGACCTGGGCCTTTCCCTGTATTACACACCTCATTGAAGATATACGCCCAGCTATACGCACTTGCCTCAGCTAAGTTATTTACTATCGGTTATGATGGAATAACACACGCCTCTGTCCGGCAGACTCGCAATACTTGACGGTGCCATTGAACATATGGCCTTGCACGAACACTGCGCGGCCTTAGCATTTCATCTTTCTTGGATCAACGGGCGTGCTGCACACACCCATTATTATAGTGCTGACTCCTGCCCATTGTACGGATAATCACAGAATAATCACACGCGTGTTGGTGTAACCGCGATAATCTTCCGCAACACTCCACTATGGGCCCTATAACAATCAGTTGTCAGGATTATTTGGCAACTAGCCCTGACTCATTAACGCCAGTCTCAGCACGTGTACTACCTCTCTACCGGCTCCCAGCGTGAATGAACCTGTTGTCCACGTATTCGACAGCAGACGAGTAAGTGAAGTTGGTGGGCCTTAACAGTTAATCACCAATACTCGGATAAGTTTTGAGTGGTCGTCAATCAGCCCTCGACGCGCGCTCAAATCTCCTTCCTAACCGTGGCCATAGCTCCACCCCTCGGCCGAGCCAGAGAGCGAGATACGCGCTGGCTCACAGGCTAGAACTCTGCGAGCCTCTATCGCACGCTCACAAGAAAAAACAACGTTTTGAGTCTTGGTGGCATTGAGGAGCTCAGTACTTTGTGGTTCTATGGCGTCCTCTGTGGCTCGATGAAAACGTGTTATCCTTGTTGCCCGTGCGCTCCACGCATTATTTCGCTTTTTCGGCGATGCGCATGCTTGTAAGAATTCGTGCGTATTGTTGTTTTCATGGGAATGGCGGTTAAATTTTTCAATAAAGACAAAACTAACCATCTTTTGCTGATTGTACCAGCTCAGTCGGTGTGTTAGCGCCGCCAGTGCCATCGTGGTCATTTTGTAAATTGATCGTGGTTGAGTGACACAGAGATAGGATTCCTAAGTCGTCGGGTCGAAGTCAAGCAACAGGCACACGCATATTCTGTGCACTCGACTCCACTAGTACTTAGCTAGTCGAGGGTTTCTGGAGAGATGTGTTTATGAGGCGTAAGAGCCTCGTTTCGTGCAATCCTGCTTTGCGGACGATTGGGTCGCGTTTAGATTGATTTTGTTTCTTGCTAAGGCCTATTTTTTAACGGCGTTCATTAAATTGATTTAGTGAGCAGGTTCCTTAGGTTGGCTATCAACTATTAGTCTGGGTGAGCCTTCAATCTTATTTTATTCGCAACAGCGACTTGCCCTCACTGCGCGTGAAAAAAAAACAATTAAGCACCACCAACTAGCAGAATTACATTATTATATAGCTTTAGGTTATCACCACACTGAAACTCTATATTAACATTTATAACTCTTGTCAATAATCGAAAAACAAAAACGCTAAGTGCTTGTGATTAAACAATCATGAAATGTTTAAATTTGGTTAAAATAAGTGCAATTTTTTACAATAAAATTGGATTATTCTCTTTGGAACTAACTTATTCTTTTATGATTGTGTTTGGTGGTCTTGCATTGTATTGTAAAAACATATTGCTGTGATTTGAATTGGACTGGTTGTCCAAGAACGGTCAGACGAAATAAGACCTTTGGAACTAAAGGGAAAAGCCAAAACACCGTGCAGCTTTTCAAGAAGTCCAAAATATCCCTTAGAACACCAGTTATGGGCGTGCCGGGCGATTTCCCACTTATCGTTTAGCAAAATGCCCATGGTAACAGTTGTCTTCTTAATATCCCGTAGTTCGCGCTGGGGGCTGAGGGTTGCTCTATGCTAGCAAAGTACATTCAAGTTCGAGTGCAATGATGCGTTGGGTTTGGCGTTTTCGATGATGCTGTAGAGCGTGGCGCTGCCTTGCTCCGCTAGCGTTGTTGCTAAACAGCCAGTTTTTGCGGTCCAATAACGAAGGGTTTGATGGCTCTTTTCTGCTCGATTGTTGTGCTACTAAGTTTTCTCTATCGTCCAAATATACGAATGAGCTTAAGGCCACTGACTATAACTGTAACCGATGGCTTTACATCAAAGCGGTATTGTGGGCTCACGTCGGTCAAACGGAATTTATCCGCCAGTTTTTTGAATTCATTAAAAGCGTGTAGGGATTGGTTGTTTGCCTTATCTGCTGTTTTTCATCCCCCGGCCTTAGGGTGCCTCGTGGGCCCCCTTGTTTGTTTTATCTGCTTCTAATGCGAGTACGTTTTTCTGAATGAGGTTCATAGCCAATGTCGGCTTTTCCCTGATTTTGCCTTTAGGTTGAGATTTTTTGGTTTTCATCGTATTTACGCCTCGTGCGGTGCGCCATACACCCTAGCTAAGGTGGCGTGGAGTTTGGGTATCAGGTCCATGAGACCATCGACTTGTAAAATAGTTCCGCGCGTAATCCTGTAAACTCGGCAGCACAGCGGCCAACACTGACTACTTTGGAATAGTTCGTAGCAGTAACAATATGGGTGATGTCGCAGCGCCTCACGCGCGGGGTGAAGTGCTGTTGGGTTGAGTCCAGTGCACAGCGCAATACAGTCCATATAACAGGTGGTTTTATCTTTCTTTCAATCACCTTTAAAGGGTTTCATCCGCTTGTTCAACGGGTTGTTGTTGCCGCTATCATTTCGTGGTAATCGGTCATTACAGTGGTCGAGCAGGGTGGCGGGTTTTTGAATTATCCAATCGAGCCATAGTCTTACGACTCAGCCAATCCCATAATCTGTTAAACATCGTCCGTGGCGTACATGCGTAAACCGAATTGTATTTGCTGGTAATAATTTGGCTCAGCAAGCTGTGGGGTGGCGTAGCCTTTGGGAATAGACTGGAGTTGGGACTTGCGCTGTTGATGGTTTACTGATACACCGTCCTTTTTCACAAGTACGGGAGGAAGTCATTTAGTTCACATAGACACTGTATCATATCGTTTGTTCACACTTTGGTCTTGTACTTACGCGTGTGGATGAACGTACCTTCTGTCTAGCGTGACTCTGCCTACTCTTGTGAAAGTCAACATAGCGATATACGTCAACAACTAGAGTAATCTCGCATACAACCTGTCTAAAACCATGCTAGAGTTCTCTCGTACTTAAATTATTTGTTATGATTGAATTTGCAATACAAATGACATGCGACGGTTGTCAGTCTGGTCCTGTGCTTTTGAGCGGTAAAAGAGGCGTATATTGAGCGCATGGTCTTTGTTGCGCGTGTACTCGGACCTGAGTTTCGCTCAACAGCGCTCCACTTTGAAGATAACTCTATGCGCAAGCTCTCGTAGACACAACAGCCTGCGCTATGCACTATATTACCAACGCTTCGGTCATCACTAAAACTTAGCGCATGTTTATTCGCGGGCGCAAAGGCGAAAAATTCGTCTCTTCTCACTATATCAACGGCGCTTTTTTCGCGCTAGAAAGGCCTTCAAGTCTCGCGTAACAAAAACGTTCGTTTGTCTCTCGTGTATTCTCGTACACACACTTCATAGATGCATTATCTATCAAATACAGCAAGAGAACATCGTTCACATTTATATCTTTATCTGATGTGTCAGTGCGAGACTATGTTCGAGTGAGATACTAGCAAACTTTTTGCGCACTAGATCTGATTGTTATGAAACTCACGGTCGGTCTCGTAAAGGCTGAATGCCCGATGATGTCGTTAAGCCATAATCCGCCACCAATTCAGTTGCTGCTTCGTAACGCCAATTCGACTCATTCATTGTCTTTATCATGGGGCCACTTGAATGCGTTGCTTTCAAGCGTTGTACCACAGCGCAAACCCGTTTTATCCCAATTCAGTATCTTCAGCTTGTTTTGTGTTTGTGCATAAAGATAAACAAGGCTCACTAAAGGTGAGGTTCAAGCTGTTGTCGAACCACCCAAAACCAACCATTGATGGATTTGCGAAAATCCACGGCATCCAATGAGATAAATACCGCGGGCTTAACAAACATCTTCATGCTGCAACCGCCTTAAGCAACTCGCTAACCACAATTGGCTCTGTATGAGCAGTATAACTGAGTTCATGCCGATTTTTTAAAGGTCACAATCGGACTTTGACTTCACCTTAGTCACTTTAATAAAAGCGTCGCTGTTTACGCTGCTGCCGTTTAAGCCAAGACCGTTTCTGGCTATGAAAATATGTTGTCTAGCTGAGCCGCTGCCAAAAATAACAACAGATAAGCACTTGCCTTCTTGCTGCTCGTATGAGTTGCTTGCCACTCTTGGGAACTCGCGTCTTGCCATATTCACTCGATAGTTTATCAAAGTGAATAGTTTTGCCTCTGCCTAAAGGGAATTAAGAAAATGTGGGGTTTGCGGACGCTTACATACAAGCGCAAGGAAGAATGGATTTTATTGATAAGCCGAGTTTATCTTGGCGAATTTTTCCAACACAGACAGACGAGATAAATTTCGATACTAGGGTCTAGCGTCGTGATTGGATTCCTACTACTTTGGTGATAACGGCGTTGGTCACATCTCTACGATAAGCGTGGGGTGAGATTGGTCTGACCCGTACCATTCATCAAAGGCTTGTACTATCCTTGTGCTTCATTGGCTTGGGCATATAGCCAAAGAATCTTTTCATCCATTGATGTAAATCGAGACTGATTTTTTGATAACTTAGGCCTCAAAAGAGCATCACGAGCTCACGTTGTGTTCGAGTCGAACTCACCATCTTCGTTTATTCGTTTAGACGTTCTGTCGTTACGACTATTTTGACAACGACTTTGCATGTTTCTTCGTAGCCTATATGCTCATCCATTCAGCATTTAACTGCAGGCCTCAACGTTATTTCTTCAGCATTCCGATGAAAGCATTTAGTCTTTCTGGGTTTTTAATGCCGTTTAGTACGCTTCTTTAGCGAAGCTTCAAGGTTCTTTCTTTCATTGCATCTGCCTTTCCTTATCCTGATAGAGTAATTTATGATAACAATTACCAGCAAAATTCCGTTACAGCCTCCCCCTCACCAATATGTTAGTCGACTGAACCCTATCATACAATTTCTTTAATTCCTGTCAAAGATATGAGAAAAACCCCAACTGGAAAAAGCGAGCGCAACTTAAAAATCTAATCTCTTTAACAAAAAGTCTCAGATGAAAAAATATCCATGTCAAATTATCAATTACAAAAATAAGCCCAATTATAAATGAAAAATATTAATGCCCATTTATGTCATAAGCGTCCCAATACTCCTTCAGAATACCTGTTTAGCATCTAATTTTATCTGTCAAACAGACACTTAGCTTCTTCTACATTGCCCATAAATTGCCATTGCGACGTGCTTTGGAAGCACGTTTCGCTTAAATGGATGAGTCACATCCAATATTTAAAGAGTATTGACAAAAATTCTCAAAATGAGGTTTTATTCTTGTTAAGCGGCCGATCTATAGGCTCATATGACTTCTCAGATGTGTCAATATAGACTCCTTATTGACTCTGAGAGTAACCCCAAAACTTCATAGATAGCATATTCGTCCCTTGCTAAAATCTCTCGATTTTAATGCAACTACATCCGGTTCCGTTAAAAACGAATTACTCAATTCGCTTTATTTGTTACCTTTATAATTCGTTTCCAAGTTTGGACGCCCTTAATTGGATTCTCTAAAAAAGTACATTTAAATTAAGTAATTGGTTTGGTTTTTGATGTCCGTTCATCTCCAAAGGGCATAGGCGCATCGTTTTAACAATTTATAACATTATTCAATTCCTGCAAAAACTCATAAATATCTCAGCCATGTTTACGAGCACCAATGCTAATGGATCTTTTTATTACCAACAATATTACCGTTTCGGCGGAAGATTAACAATTTGGGTACAATCGTATGTTTATTACTCGAACAACGCTAAATGTTGCTATCCTAGTTTATCAAATATACGTTAACCAATTTCAAAAATTGATTAATATTTTGGTTAAAAAGTAAATTCACCTGAACATTATCTAGATACATTGATAGTTTAACCTAAAATGATAAGTATCGACTCCTAAAGTCATTCAAGACTCACTTTTAATTTTCCGGCATAGCATTAATCTCTTTAAAGTACTATAATTAATCTCGAAGGTATCTAAAAGCCTTCTTTTTGGAATGATAAACAATTCAATTATCTACCCTGTTGTAGCTATCAGATCATTGCCAAGTGCAAAATGCTGCCCTAGCTTCATCATTCGTAGGGTCACATGCCTACCTTTCACCTAAGAAAGCAAAATCATTTGATCTGAAAAAGATCTCTGTGACTTAATCTCCATTTACTCCGTACACAAATTGCTTATCATCAAGGTTTGTTCGTTCATATTTATATAAAGGCCAGCGCTCCAAATACTTACTTCTCAACACTGGCTCTAAAGTAATTTCCTGAGAAGTCAAACTCAACAAAATTCTCGGTTATATTCGCGTTTTCAGCCTAAACACACCCGAGAGTCGTACTAATTAGCGCGAAACTATTATTGTTAGAGCAAGGGAAAGTTAACAATTAGAATCATCCCTTTGAATCTAATCGTGATAAAAAGGGAGCCTGAAACTCAATACTCTATTCCAAAAGTGATAGCTTTATCAGAACAAAAGACAACGGTTTAAAATCTGACTATTAGTGGTTCCAATGAATTATCTCGTCACTGCCCAACAAGTTTTGGAACAAGTGCCCAAAGCGTACAACATTATGACTTGATATGCTCATTTTTTTTTTTCTATTTCTTATTCGTCACAAATCACATAGCTTCATACCTCGCTAATCATTATTAGTTTATACATCTTTAAAATCGCTAAATCCTATAAAGTCAAGCAGTTTACAATTCTTTTCTTTTGTACAACCTATTCTTTGAAAAATTAGTCAAAAATTGTATTAGCTTTTTGAACTGAGAATGTTCTAGACTTGTGGATCGCAGTAGCTGCAAAAATATCGTAATTCATCATCTTACGGTAGCAGCATTCAAACGGTTATCCCCCTCGACTCATCGAGCTTGTTTCTGAAAAGTCTTAATGTACCGAATACAACAGATATTTTTCCCATAGACTAGGCATATTAAATTCCTTTTTAATTACTTTTTGCGGTAAAAAACCTCATTATTAAGTTAGACAATATTCTCATTAAGTCATAAATGGTAAAAACTATTAACTCCCCCCTAACATTTGAAACGTTTTGGCACAGAACAAGTAGTTTGAAATGCCTAAATTTACAATCCACCTTAATTAATGTAGTGAGTATCTCGTCTATTGGTAATACTTCCCCTTACGAGTATTGCTCACCGCTGATTATTACAAACCCCGTGTGATCTGCGTTTCATGAGGTAGGACTTTTTTGATGCTGACTATATAAATCAGTGTTAACACATAGAACGATGAACCGTTGAAAATCATTACGACAACTGGTTTTTCAAGCTCTGTAGATCCCACACCGATAAACTCCCTTGGGTCTTGTAAAAAGATTCGATCAAAAAAAAAAAAAAAAAAAAAAAAAAAAGAAAAATAGTCTGCTCGGCTTTGCAATACAATATTGTCAAGCAATAATTCGACCACAGAGTTACGAATACACATCCTAGAAATAATGCTCGGCATGATATTTATGACATCCACAAAAGTCAAGAGTAATAAAACTTCTTAGAAGGGCCAAAATATCACGACGATCTGGAAAAGCACCATGCCCGCAGAAAGTCTTCAAACGCATGTGAATACGCCATTGCGTTGGTGTTCAAAAATGGCACGTCAGTTTTTTTCTACGGTGAGATGTGTCATGAATACAATGCGGAGGATGCTGGTAACATTCAAACTCATTGCTCTTGTTTTGCGAAAGCAAGCCGAAAAAGGCTAAAATATCAGCTACTGAATATCCGATGAATCGTTTCTCAATATGACAAGATGTTCAAATAATCAGAAACATAGCATAGTTAGCACTCCTCAGTAAAATAACCGCTTTAACCGCCCTCCTCGACTAACTAAAACTAGGAATACAACAAGAAGATAAGGTTAAGTTTCACACTTGCCAAAGCCCAGAATCCCCTACACTTATTATATCACCTTTCTCTTTGACCAATTGGAGTGTGTACGCCTCGCACTACGCCTATTCAAAACTCTTGTCATACATACGCGCCTGTTTACAGTAATCCATACCGATCTGCAGGGGAGAACTCAGCGGCCTTCTCGGCCAACGATATCCACTGATTTGTATAGCCTTGCGAATCACGGGGGATATCGAAATAATAATATATGGATTGAATGTGGGCTCATAGATAGGAACAATTAGCTCGTGGCATCGACATAAAAAAAAAAATGAAACGTCTAATGTCGCGTGCAGACATACACGAGGTGTGGATGTTCGCCAAATGGGTCAACTATATCATTATTAAATGTACATCCAGGCGTCATTATCAACGAGGGAGACGGGGATAAAACAATTTCTTATGGAAAACGACATTTAAGCAACACATTCATTGCAAAGGCCCAACGTTTAGATCAAGCTAATATCCATAACCACTATCTTTGCTCATTTTTATAACATAAAACTCTTCGGAATGTCAGGAGGAATTGATTCCCCTAACAGGACACCTTTACTTAAAATCTAACTAATCTGCAAAGCATAACTATCCCCTTCTTGCTTAACGCATCCAATTCGGATGAATCTTGGAAAGCGGGACTACATGTAATATCGGCTTGAAGCGAATGCCGCGTTGGATAGTTGATTTTCGCTTGAGCTACTCTCTAAATCGGACATTAACGGCCGCCATAAGCGCAAAATTGCTAAAATAGAAAGGTACGGAGCACAGCCACGTTATGTGTCCGTACTTAGGCTGTTAGTGCAATATACACAAACACTAAGCACTTGCAAGCAATAAACTGATGCGATATAAAAAATAGCGCTCGTATGCAAACCAATAATTAGACTGCACAAGACCACCATGCCTAAGCCCACAACTAAAACCCGTAACTTGAAACTTAGAACTTGGGAAAAACTGAGCGACAGAAAATATTAAGCTACAAATCCAAAAACCGCGACACCTATAAGAAACCGCCTGCATCAACAAAAAATCGGCTGACAAATACCACCAAACTAAAACACAACCAGAACCAATAAAACGCGAAGACAAACAATAGTAGATTTTTAAGTGATGGTGTTCAACACGTTGCACCTAACATTTAAATACGGACCCCAAAACGATATATTTAGGCTAGATACTTTTCCATTGAAAATGATTAAAGACCATTCTTTTGTACTCATCTCTTGAACACAGAAAAACCAGATGCTCGAGACGGGTTTGGCGAGAGCGACGCCCAACACAAAGCTGAATACCTGCTCCTTCGCTTCGAAACAAAATTCATAAAGCGAAATGCAACACCTAATCCTAAATCGGATATATGTTGCAGATCATATGACATCAGCATCCAGTCAATAGCCCGCAACATGGTTTCATTATGGCCACGAACGCTTTTGTACTCAGCGCTCGAACCAGCTTATAGCACAGGATAGGCCGCCCACCTTCGCCTTTGCTTGGTGTATACACAAAGATCAATTGCAACAACTTGACTAAAACAAGCACAATCTCCTTTTGCCAATCTCTGTGATATAGTATATCCATAAAAGCCCAACCCCCGAAAGCGACGAAACGAGCCCGGGGATGAGGTCGGATAATTGGTTTGTTCACGTTAACCCTACTTTAGTCAATTAAAATTTTGGGGGGCTCTAAATTTGAAATAACTCATGTGCGAAAGTTATAGAACTCGACGGCAAAAGATTAAAAGTTTAATTGTATAATGTAGTGCGGTATTAAACCGAACGCAGTAGGTACACGGAATCTACAATACCAGACTCGAGACACTAAGTATCCCCACATACTTATAACCTCATCACAATAACCCATACTTTGGTTAAGTATTACACCATGAAACATTGCAAAAATATTATAAAGACCACTTTTCACTCATCCGCTAACATACAAAAAGAGAGGTAAACCAACGCCCTCCAACAAGCTTTGGGGAAAGCCCTTTGGTCCATTCTCGGCAGGAAAATTAATACCACATTCCAGTGCCTAACAGTTAAATGATGCGGACCCAAAGAACCGCAATAATTTAGGTTGTTTGCACACACATATTTCCGCCTTGTGTTCTGGACACTTAACCAGATTGGCATTTGATAGCTAAATGATTCCTATCCACAGGGCCGCACACACCGGGGGATAATTTGTTTAAACCAGTCTATGATTCCATTTCTCGGCGAGGTGCTGAAACTTTCTACTCATATCCATAAATCTCACTGCTCGCCATGATTATTGATACTCCTGCCGACACTCGAAACACGACTAACATTTCTCGCTTCCATTATCTCATTTGGATAACTTCGTTCATCCAGTGCACTACAGTTAAATGAGCGGCCAAAAATCGCATATTTAGATTTGAAATGATCACTGAATTCTTGTTTACAGGGTCAACAAACTTTTCCCACTTCCATGCCAATATTAGCGAACAACATACTGCAATATTAATACTTGTATATTGATGGATACAGTTTCTAATTTTAATTCAATCACATAGAGATCCGGCAAAACCAGGTTAATAAGAAAAATGCGAACACAGAGATGGACCCAACCTACTCAATCAATTCACTTCCCATCAATCGTCTGATATAGCAAACGCCCGCGCACAGCAAATACCTACTGAACATATTCTTACTGAAATAATCCGGCGCTCCGCCAATATATTTGACATTACACCTGATCGTGGAATGCAACAGCCAAATGCTTCGAAGCGAATGCGCCATGGATTCAGAAAAAAGCGCCGAATCGCCATACTTGACCAAATCAATACCGACCTAGTTTTTTAATCCTTTGATACTTTCCGTTTTCATACCTGAAACGCCAGACACGGCCGCTGACCAGTTTCTACTCAACACCCAGCTACAAACCCTGGATGCAACGGATACCCTTGGATAAAAACCCTCACTCTACAACTCGCCCTTGTCAAACAAGAATACTATCATCGCCATTATCATACACAATTCTACTCTCACCCGCTCTGACATTGAATAAAAACACTCTCTGCAAGCTGACCATTAAACCAATGAAGTAGCTTATACCTTGCCTTCGCACCTTTATCATCATAGGTTCTCATCACACCCTCATGCCATAGTAGTACGTCCAAAACTACCTTGTGCCACAACGCACCCCTCCCATACAACCCATTTGCTGTGAAACACGCATAACCGTATAACCTCCATCGCCTAAGCGCCGGTAACTACAATCAAACGACCTTAATGTCCATTTCAGCTAGGAACAGATCCCTAGCACCGCGCAACTCGGACAACCTTGAATATGTTCAAATGATCAAACCTCATATTAGTCAGCACTAAAATGACTTCAACCAAAATATTACATTACCGTATATTGCCTACTTCCTATACTGTTTAAAAACATTCCAAGATCCGTAATTTACAAAATGAACACAGGCCTTACGTCTAATAGACACCTTTCTACCACAATATACCACCTCATACGGAAAACTCGAAAATAACATTTTCAAAATCCTCCAAACCCCAAAGTTCCAAAAAACCTTTGAACATCGATAGATAAAACCTGCATTTTCAGCCATTAGTAAAAAAAAAACACCATAAATCAAATAGAATGCCGAAATTGAACCCCGACATATATTACCAAAACACCTTATAGTCCATAACTACAAACTGAGATTGACACATGGCCCACTAGGCTACCTTTGTTAACTTTTATCGAACAAGACTCAATCAATGACATCTCTACTCACACCGCGAATCAAAATGATTACTAAAGCAATGCATGTCATCAAGGAAATCGAGAACCAATTGGGGGGCATGACGACAAAAACAATTGGGATACAATGAAATGAAGACACGGCTGAAGGAGTAATGATGTTAACTATCAGTTAAACCGTCATCGAGCCCAAAAGACCGTATGACTTAAAAAAATCCATACCTAATGTCTCCGCGAGAACAAAGTAGGCACACTACTCATCTCCCAGTCAGTTTAAATTTAAATAGACAAAAAACAGGCACGGGTCGGTACATGCCTCATCACCACATTTGCATAGGGCCGAACGCGTATGAGACCCAAAGACATGCGTTTTCAAATTTACTGCGGAGGAAAGGTTTGGGTTTTACTCACTCCGCTTATCCCCCGAATGACATTCGCCTCTCAACATATTCTCAACACTGCGGTATCTTACATTTTAAGTCCCTAGGCGTGGGATAATGTCCAGGATTTTCCAACAAGAGCCGCACAATATCCTGCACGGACTCCGGGGGTACCTTAATGGCAATTCGTCTGGCGGCAGCTTCAGAAAAAAGCATCAACTGTCATTAAAAAGAGGACATCCATTTGGTAATACCTCGCCCCCCACCACGCACATATGGAAGTTTGAGCCCAAAGGCGTAAATCTCGTGCTTCATAACGTCTGATGAATGCGAAAAGATGGGTTTACCTGGCAAAACCGCATGGGGGGCAAAGGCTAGGATCCGAACGGCAATATCAAGTAATTGCTTGAAGCGATTGATAGAGATATACAGATGCTCAGTCCAGTAAACCACATCATGGGACGTTGCCAGCCTGAACCTGGCCGCCAAAGCACAATATACCGCTCTACGGCTCACACTGATGCCGCATTGGTCCACGGCGCAAACCACCTCAGCCTTCAATTGTCCGGAGCATGGGCATCTGGATATCCATCTATAAACTATAGTCTGTAGCTCAATCTTTTATCGCAACAAGCGGACTCACGGCGAAACATAACTTACTCGACCAATCGGTCACTGCCCATTTTAAGACCTCGTTTGATGGGTCTTGGGGGGAACAAGATAACCTACCAACAATACTCACCAGGCTACGCGATAATTGGATATGGAGCTATACTTGCTTCAATCTGCTGCTGCCGGAAGAGGTAGATATACCCGCCAGAACAACAAAAATTCTATCGGATGTCGCACGCATGCATAAATTCAGCTTCGTACACTGTCATACCTAGCCGCGATGGAAAAGCGCTACCTTTCAAACTGATGACTATCAAACAGAGAACCACGCATTCTAATGAAGTGGCGCTATTGAATGAATACAGCAAACCTTTCTATC
>Ga0163217_1077067_pt1 | contig 15202 bp, 7 predicted proteins | sample SynspAceP_FD_185933 | JGI IMG/M metagenome (GOLD analysis project Ga0163217, IMG submission 185933) | Saline lake microbial communities from Ace Lake in Antarctica - Synechococcus sp. Ace-P (PacBio error correction) | ecosystem: Environmental > Aquatic > Non-marine Saline and Alkaline > Saline ...
CCCAGAAGAGAAAGAAATTGGTTCAAAAAAAAAATTTTTTTTTTGGGGGTAAAAAAAAAAGGGGTGGGGGGGGGGAAAAAAAAAAAAAAAAAAAAATTCTTCCCAAACGAATTTTTTTAAAAAATTTAAAAACAAATGTCAAAAAATTTTTGTTTCAATATCAAACTAAAAAAAAAAATTAAAATAAAAAATCGGCTTTCAAATTTATACCGTTTTGAAATTATTTTTTTCCTTTTCAGTGAATGTTTTCCCCCTTATGGCAAAAGAGTTTTTTAAAAATAAAAAACCTTTAATTTTTGGAATGGAAAAATAGAGAATTCCCCCAAATGGCTTCTTGGCGACTAACTAAACTTAATTGGAACACAATTGTAAAGGCAGAAGAAAAGGTTAATTGGTGGGAGAATAGCCCAAAAGAAAAAAGTCTAGTCAGCAACATTACTAATTTTAAATTAAAGTAAATTCTAGGAATGAAGCTATGGACAAAGGGTGAGGGAACTAGAAAGGGGAAAATCGTTGAACCTAAAATCTAATTTATTTTCAATATCGGGCCATCGTACGGTTTTGTAAGGATAATGAAGGGAATAGCTTTTTGGACTCGTGGGGGTCCACTGAAAAATAAAACTACTTATAGTATCTATCACAACATTTTTTTTTTAAAAAAAATAAATGCATGGACTGACCAATGTCATTTTTATACTTTTTTTATTAGGGGTAGATTTATCCTGATTGTTTTAGTTTGGCAATAATCAACACTGAATACAAAAAGCAGTTAGGCTGTAACTTACCCTTTTTGAGTCTCGATTTTAATGACAATTAACCAAAGATTTAAACGAGGGTAAGCCAAGCAACGACTTTACCAAATTTATAAGAAATAGGAGTTTTGTCCAAGGTCAAAGAAAAAATTTAAATTGATATAATTTTTTTTAAATACGATGGGCGAAAATACACCCCTCAATTTTAGCAAATTACTTTTTAATTTCATTTTTACGCTTACCTAGTTTATCTGGGATTCTTCTTGCGTCCAAAGTGGTAATTATTCCGCTAGTTATTAGTTTTTTTTGCCTTAATGTTTAAACCCAATGTAACGCCTTTTTGGAAACTAAAATTTCATAATCGATAATTTTTTGGCATATTTTACGGCATATGTTTCTATCCGTTTGCTCACTTTTTTTTTTTTAATTTTTCTTCTTTTTCAAATCAATACCAGAATTCTTTCTTCTTATGATTTACCCTCGTTCGAGACCGCTTGGCAAGAAATGATGATGATTATTTCCCGATTGGTCTGACCAAAACTTAGTTTAAAGGCCGATACAACCGCTAGTTGGGTAATCTGAAAATGTGCTGGCGGCATCTGATTTTTCAATAGACATTATTAAGGGAAGTCTGCAATCTGACCACTACTGTATTGGCCATTCTGGTGCTATTGTTGTGATTACTATTTTAATGCTATTATACAGTACGGCATTCAAAATTTTCTATGGCACAAGCATCTTGAAAACAGAAAAAGACTTGTAAACAATTTTTTAAGAAGTTACAAATACTCTTGCAGAAACGTATTGTTGGACAGGGCTTGGTCATTATAATTTTAGGACTCTTAAATTGGGTCAGGGTTGTTGGCTCATTGTGTCCTATCCTTCTTTTGGGTTTTTTGGCCAGGTTTTCTTGAAATTATCCCTATATCGGTAACTTCATCGGTGCGAATTTTTGCCCGTTTTATACATGTTTATGAAGCCGATAATTAATTTGGCAACGCTATTTGCTGTATGTTGGTCTTTTATTATAGTTGTGCAATTCAAAATTGGAGGGTAATTTTAATTTCGCCGACAATTATGGGTACCGAGCAGTTAGAATTAACCCCCTTGTTTGGTAATTCTAGGACTTTTATTGGGGGTATTTTATGGGGAATTCCAGGTATGATTTTGGCTTCTACCGATTTTTGGCGGATGACAAAAGAAATATTTAGAAGTTTGATATGTTTTAAACAATTGAGTTACCTAATGGAAGATGGTCTATGCCCGTAAAAAGAATGTTTTTTTCTAGAACTTTTCGATGAATGAAAAAATACAGGTTCTTTAATTTTTTTTCCAGAGAAAACAAGAATACCATAGTTACACTCAAAATCAAATCACTCCTTGATTTTTCGATTTCAATATACAAGGATTGTTTTCACTATTCTGTACAAGGCCATGTCTAGGCCATGAAACCAACTAATAAATAATGCAACACGTAAATTTTTTTGTATGACAGGAAGCACTTATACATATGCCGGTTTCGTAAAATATAAAAGATTAATTGGAAAGAAAGGTGATAATACAGACTCCACTAACGAAAAAGTTTTTTATAAGTTGGTTTTATAAGTTCTACACAACAACCAATATAAAGGCGACAACGCCAAAATACCCCCGCCATCGTCAATACATGCTGATTGCCTGATTGCTAAAAATAGAATGGACAATAGCGATAAGTACCCCGAAGTACCTCATAATCTTTTGTTGTTATTTTTTGTTTTGAATAATTTCGGAAGCAAAGACCATACAAAAAATTTATACCCGGCCCAAAGTAGGAATAAAGCCGTAATTGCATATGTTCGACCTTTGTTGGGTTCCCCGTTGATAGCATTGATATCTAATAAGTCGCAAAGATAATTGTGCCAAAAAACTAAAAACATTGTATCTGTGACTATCCCAGATCCCCCCGGATACATGTTTAGGCAGCCATAAAAATAAAAAAGAATGAATGAAGCCAATGCAATTAATGGTAGCGACATAGAAAAAGCTCGTAAGAATCTAATTTACTGGCTTAGTTTTTTCAAATGAGGCCGGTATTTGTATATGTTTCTATTTGATACAGTTGAAAGGTAATAAAAACAGAAACGGAGGCCTATGGTCTCCTGTTCTTTTTGAGTGCGTTTTTATTCTTTGCGTTACATTAACCTTAAATTCCATCTTATCACTAAATGAAATCGGGGCCGTTTTGTCAATAAATAATTCGAACACTTTTCGACCTTTATAATCTTGCGATAATATTGGTCTTTCCCCTATGCTTTTTTTTAAAAAGGACCCAGATATACCAGATACCAGAATATCCGGTCCTTTTTTTTTGGTATCGTATTTTCTATGAATTTTTGGGAACGCAGATTAAGTTACAAATTGTACTAGCTTACATTCATCTTTGCTTTTCTCAATAAAAGAAATGGATGCAAACCAATATATGGCCGCTAAGGCATTGTTGCTAGAAGGCCCTAATTTTTAGTTGTAATTTTTAAAGAAGAAACAGGAAGCCGAAACTTCCTGTTTCCGTAAAGAATTTAATTAGTTGTTAGCCTTTTAATCATTTTTTAAAACCAACTTTAATTGCTAAGATTATTTTAACGTATGATTTGGGGTAGCGACAGCAACTTTCTTCTTACTAGACTTGTACCTCTTGCGATAATACAAATCAATTTCCTTTTTTATTTGAAGAAACCAGCCACCGCAGTAACTGGTTCTAAGAAGATGATATTTCCAACAATTTACCGCGGCTTTACACTGCACTCTTATTTGTGCTTATTGCTAAACCAAAATAGAAATTTCAAACGGTCTAAATGGTTTACGTGTTACCTTCTTCTTTTTAAAATTGACCTTGGTTCCCACCGAACAAGATTCAAAATGACTATTAATTTCAAAGAACATTATTATTGTTGATGATGATGCTAATTTAAGGCAAGCATGACATCTCAAAAATGACCTAGGTCAGTTTGGTGAAAATTTTTCTAGTTTTAGGTTTTAGAGGCCAAATTCCATGATTTTTCCCTTTCTTAAAATGATGGCTTTTAAGGTTGTCACCGAATTTAAGGTTATGTATAACTGACCAAGCCTTTTGTTAAAGATTTTTTTTCATTGTTAATGGTATATTGTTCAAAGTTAATAAAACACGCCACAACATCTAATTGATGTTCCCTCATATTTACGGTTGATTAGAATGCCCCCCCCCCCCTTAAGCCCTAGTATCTTCCTGAATATTTTGGTGAAAGGTCCTTTTGTTGTATCTGTTAAAAACTTAAAAATAGAGGGTAATTCATGAATTCTACAAGTTGGTAAATACGAATTTTTAAGACTATAATTTTTTTACTTAAGATCAGTGTCCTTTTTTAGAATTGGTTTCTCTATATTTGTATGGGCTTTTTGATACGGTAACTTGTTCAAAATTTTGTAAAACTGACCAACTGCCCGCTAAAATTATCAAGGTATTAATATACAGATGACTTCATCTACAATTTTCGGTATTCGATATTTATAGATTGCAAGGAAGCAGGAGAAACAGGTATGGCTATTAATAAATTTTAGATGGATTTTGTTTGTATACTAGTTCTAATAGTCGCCAACAAGGTATTGCCGGGTCGCGACACCATCATCCGACTATAATTATCGTCTTGTTCTTCAGGTTGGCTGGAGATTGATGCTTGTAAGTAATTGATTGTAACCGCTCTCTTCATGTTTTTTTCGAAAATACCCGAGCGGTCTCTGGTCAATAAAACTTTTTTCTATTCCCATGGCAAGTTGGTCAACGATGCTTTCTAGACTAACGGCACAATAGCATATTCCTTTATTAGTAGGGTAACCTATTTTTTAGTTAACACTACATCTAAGGGGCTTGTAAGCTCTTTTGCTATTGTGCTCTACAGGTAATCCGCCTCTGGGTATGCTAAACCACTACATTTTCTTCTTGAATTTAAGTTAAATTTCTTAGCCGAGTTTTGTGTTCCTGCAATCATTTCTTCTATTCTTCAAAACATGGGTTTTCATTTTTGTTCATCATATGTTTAAGTGAACACGATGCGATATTCCGCGCAAATCCGCCCTCCAATTTTCCAGTTCCCGACCAAATGGGTTGCATTTGGTATAATTTCAATTTCTTTTCACATTGTAAGTTTTTTGAAAGCCTTTTCATTGCGTTCGATGACAATCGCCCAACCTCCATACGATTAACAAGGTAGAGCGGTACCTTATCCAAAATCTTTGAGTACAAGGTCCAGGTCGACGCGCTCTTGAAATAATCTTTTTAAGTCGGCATCAAGAATGCCGCAGCCTTCAAAGGCAGATGCGGCCTCCAGTCTTGCTCCAAAATACGCTATTGGTAAGTTTTGAAATTTCTTTTGTATGTTGAGCCCATTGCGTTACATCTATATAGACGAAGTGTGAGTAAATCGTATTGAATCGAAATTTCGTAAGATTTGTCTTCATCTTCCGTTAATAGGTCAAAGAGCAAAGTGGCCAGTGATTTTTTTTTGTAAAAAACCTCGGCACATAGTTATTACGGGACTAAGTGCGGCGCTACCACTTCCATGTGAAAAAATGACTTAAACCAATTGGATTTTGGGGTACAACCAGATTTCCTTTAAGTATCACCCCGTTTATCTGTTATGCTTATCCGTTCTATGGTTAAACTCGTTTTTCATTTTTAATTTTCCTGTAAAACAAAGAATTAAAAATTAAGGGATGGTTGTGGGTGTATTAAAATGATAACAAGTTCAGAATATACGATTTTGAAAGAATTTAGCTTTTCCGTGTTTACCCGGCAGGCGTTTTTGACCTTTCTGTCAAAGATCGCCTGGAGCGCTTAATTTACAAGGATGGTTTCCATTTGTTTTTTCAAATGGCTTTACTTCGTTAACTAAACGCTCACGAACAATCAAAAGGCCAATTGTTGCCCCAGAGCAAGGGTTTGCATAAAAGGTTTTAGTTTTCTCATGGCTTACATGAAAAACGGTCATTAAATTCTGTATTTTTAGATAAACTGATACACACAAAAAAAATAAAGAATTCTGAAAATATTTTCGCATCCTTTTGGTCATTTTGGTTATGGGCCGCAATCTACTTCAGTAAGCCCACGGTCACAAAAAATTTAGACCAACCAAACTATTGTGGATATTTGGAAAAACAACCCCCAATAATGGTTTATACTAACTACTGAAAGGCATTTTAAGGGGGTGCTAAGCATGTATGACTTGCTCATTGAAAGCGGTGCTGTAATATGAGGAGTAACGAAAATTGTGGTAAAGGTACAGGTGGTGACCCAATTAGTCAAACATTCTGAGCTGAAAAAGTTTTTTCAAAAAATATAAGGGAAAGGTCAAGGTAAGCGTATGTACGTGTTGCCATGGAAAAATTAGGCGTAGCGGAAGAGACGCTTTTTGACGGTCTCAAACGTTACCCCGGAACCGCCCTCGGTACGATGCTTCAATTTACAGGCAAATGGTTTATAATACGTTGACGCTATTAACTAAGAAATTGAAAAAAAAGAAATCTTGCCGCAATTTTTCCCCGCTTAATTAACTCTTGATAATAATCACGGCTAAATATGAATCATCGCTGTCATGAACACGCTTTTCCCCATCGTTGCTGGAAGGCAAACAATTTGAGGTTTAACTGTTCCGTTGTGTATCCGTGCTATTATGCTTTTGCAGAACTATTGTGAAAATCCATATACCACCATGGTCTCCCGTAAAGCGGAATAGAAACCCTTTGTTATTGATTTTTTAAACCGTCAGGTAATCCTTGTTGGCCTTCCTTTGGCTATTAATGGGGTAACATCATAAAAAATTTCTTAATTGGGTAACCCTTTCCCGTTTTACAATAATTCATGACTGATCCAAAGCAGCAATGGTGGAGGTCAGAACAGCTTACCATATAAGGTACTTTCCATCAGGTGATTGCCCAATTCCATCTGGGTTTTGTGAGTTTTGTCCAAGCAAGATAGTTCACCAGAATTCAACAAACTAGTAAATCCCTTGAAAAATCTAACTCCTTGTTTGGGGTCATCTTGTTTTAATGGGCAGCCATAGGGGTGGATCGGTAAAAATACAAATTACGCCTTCTTTGTCAAGAAAGCCATCATTGGGACTATTGAATTTTGTCCTCGTAATTATCAGCAAGGGTTATGATTCTGATTTTGGGTTGTCAAAGAAGCATTCCTTTTTACAACTTTTTCCTGTCGCCATGTTTGAAGTAAGATCATTCACCTTGTTTTGTTTACAATTAAAACCGTTTTGATCCGCTGGCTTCTCGCCGTAAGGAACCCTCGCCGGAAATATCTGAAGGATCTAAAAAGTAAGATACAACCATGGTTACTCTACCAGTTTATATACTTTAATTGTTTTGGGATATTCAGAGAAATATAATAGTTTTATCTTCTTCAATCCAAAAGTGGTCCCTCAGGTCCATGTAAATCCGCTGCCAAGAACTTCTAAAGTGCTTTCGGATCAATGACGTTCAGCTGCTTCATTATCAAAATTTCAAATAGCAAAGGCGGCTTTTATAGTGGTCTGTAGATTTTTTAGAAACTATTTCTGAAGTTTCTTCCTTAAAATATCATCATGTTTTCTCTTTCTTAAGAGTTTTCTTTGCAAGAGCTAAAAAGTAAATTCCAATACGATTGTTGGGAATACTACTATTTTTTCATAGATCTTAAGAAATTAACTTTAAGTAATTTATAAATGATGACCATTGGCCGTGGTTCCAAAAATAAAGGTGCTGCCGTCTGTATTGATACCCTTGTTTTAACATTCATACGCTGTTAATTGCGTTAATAAAACCAAAAGAAACTATCATTAACATGGGAATGCTACCGATGAACCGGCTCCTATAGCCAAAACGGTCATTCGCTGCCAGAAATGGGTTCGTTGAGCCTAAAGAGGTTCATTAGAGGAGCGACAATAGAAGCGGGTCGTTATCAATGCAACTGTGAGGACCCTTGCGTGTCCTTTAAAACAGGCTGCCAAGAAAAAAAAGGGAAAAACACGCCTATTTCCAAACAGTAATCCTTCCTGTGATTATATGGCATACCAAGAGTTTGTAACATTTTTCCAAACACATTCCTCCGGCACCAGTAATCATAATAATAGGTGCCGCCTAAACTTTTTAAGGATTCACCGACCCAACCTGTGGCAGAGAAAAATTTTTTTCGTCCAATTTTTCGGGAAAGCACCAATGCTAAAGTACTCCAATAAGTAAAGAGATTACTGGGGTTCCTTAAAAAGGAAATACATGCTTTACTATCGAGGGTTGCATATTCAGTTCGGAATAGTCCATAACTGATTTCAATAGTAATTAATGCCAGTGGGACTACAATTCTAAATAATGATTTCCATAAAGCCGGTTTTTTTCCGGGAATTTGCAATAGGTTTCAAGTATAATAGGGTATTAATTTTTGAAGCTATTTTTTTTGCATATAAATAACAAGGAAATCCAGGAGAGGCTACTTATTAAAAGCCCCCATAATATTACAATCCCCAAGTTGGCTCCTCATATGCCTGCTGCTGCTATTGGGCCTGGGGTTGGTGGAAACCAAAAAAATAAAAAAACATGAAGAGGCAAGTCAAGCCCATTGCCATGCCTGCGGTCGTACCTGCATATGAAATACCCGATTTTTTTTGGACTAATACTTTGTTCAAAGGGTTCATCATGAGCAGGGGGGGGCCCCCCCCCCCCCGGGGGGGGGGGCTTTAAATCCCTTGCGAATATGGGAATCGATCGTATATAACCTGTTAGCAATCATCGCTAGGTGGAATAGATTTTTTCGCCAATCAAGTCAATATGCGAGTAGCTATCAACCATAGCTCACCAGAATTTTTTTCATAAAATGGTTCCCTATCGTTACACCCAAAAAAGAATAAGTTAAACCAATCTTCCCCAAATACCTCACAAAAACCGGAGTAATGGAATCTATTATTAATTCGGCTCCCATTCCTGTGATGAGCCATAACCAATTGCAGCAAGTAGCAATACAAAAAAAGGTGGAATGGATGGATATTTTTGAAACTTACCGATGCTCTACGCCAAAAAAATATAAAGGAGCCGTAGTAATGCAATTATATAAATCACATGTTTTTTATGGTTGCCTTGTTACTTGCGTGCTGATTAATAATTCCATTCTGCAAAATTAACCAATCTGTATTCTCCAGATTGGGTTTGCCCCGTTTTATGCCCAATCTTTTGGACCTTTCTTTCAGTTAATATCTCATTGACTCATACCAAGCGCCTGGTTTTGTTAGTAATTCAATATATCCTTCTTTTTCTTCCAAAACTTCTGGATTTAGCAAATAGTCCAAATATCATAGCCTTTATTAATTAATGTTATTCCTAAGCTACTTCCTTGTATGAATTGCATTTGATGAAACAAAATCGAGATGGCAATGCGATGCAAGTGATATTGGTCTAACGGGCAATGGGCGCAAATGGCAATGTCATACAGGCCTTCTGCCATTTTGTAGCAATTCTTCTTACTTCTGAAATCCGCCCAGCCATGGCTAAGGTCTGGTTGAATAATGTCACAACACCTCGTTTAAGTATACCCTTAAAAATCCCACATCTAGAAGAACATAACCTCTCCCTGTTTGCGATAGGAATACTGGTGTAGGAATTATATATTTTTAGGGCATCATTGTTTTCACCTTAAAACAGGTTCTTCTATAAACATTGGGTTCAAAGGGTTCCTAGCTCATCGATAAGCCTTCTGACGCATGGGTTTTATGAACCCTACCTGAAAATCTAGAACCAACGTCCTAAATTCGTATTCCAAATTCTTTCTTAATAGTTTAATGTTATTCGCTAACTTTTTTATAACTTTAAAGATGAAACCCAATCCATTGCGCCTGTAGCATTCATCTTTTACTGCTTTAATAAACCCTTGTTTTTACTTTGTATGGGCTTGTTCTAAAACAACATCAGGAATTTATCTCCGCCAATCCAACATAATTTTCATTTTTGCCGTACGGCCCCGCCCAAGTAATTCCATAAACAGGCACATTTAAAAATTTCCCTTCATGTCCATAAAGCTTGATCAATACCTTGACATTGCACTCATTAAAATAGGGCCCACCTCTATAAAAACCACCTCTATAAGCAATTGCCAAATATCTTCGATAATTTTTGCGCGGTACGTCCCTATCAAATAATTCTCCAGCTCTTTTATCATGCGGCCCACGGTATCCGCTTTCCCTTTCAACCTACAGGTTCCCCCCAACACAATCCGCATTTGGTTGTAATCTGTTACGAACAACCATCTTTGGCGGAACTTTAAACAATTCTATTTTTCAATTTATCAGTTTCGTCCATGCTTAATTCTGTTATTATATTGAATGAATTTTTTTACCCGTACTTTCTATTGGGTTTATATCACCTCTCTTAATTGTGGTTTGGTCAAGACACTCCCCGTCCAACCCGGAAGCACCTGCTTCCATCAATCTTTTTATATGGAAAGGTTTATGCCTCCGACTACAAAAAATCATTTTGTCCAAAGGAGCCTTAGGTTTTGAAGTAAATTGATTCCGAGACTTCCGGCAGGGAACAGTTTTTAAATATCAGCGCCATTTTCTATAGCAAACACCGACTTCAGTTAGGTGGTAGACCGCGCCATTCAATACTGGACATATCATGCGTATAGGGCATTTTTGAACATGACCTCTATATCTTGTATTAAGGAAAGTGAACAAGATTGTTGCTCCTGCCTGATGGCTTCTTTTGCAATTTCCAATATTGGTTACGGTACCCTGCCCCAATGAGTACACCGAATTTGTGAATATAGATTTTCTGGCTTTCGCAATTTCCTTTCAGAAAAACCGGGTGTGGTTCGAGTGATTTCAAGTGCTTTTTATGCCTCCTTTTATTAACTAATTTATAAAAGCGGGTACTTCTAATTGTTCTTTCATACGAACAAATAAAGCATCACTATTTTTTCTTTCTTAATTATCTAACTAATTTCTGCTCTTTTTCATCTAATACGTTGACCGGCCTGCTTTTTACCTTCCATAATGGAAAGAATTTCTTTTTCACTATCTCGTATGCTGATCTCCCTGTATGGTGTGCTTTAAATGCAAAAGCAGCGGCAGCAAAGTCACTTACTTTTTTATCGTCCCAACCACTGTTAATGGCATGTAAAGTTGCAGCAGCAAAAAAGCAATCGCCAGCCCGCAAAAACGATCTGTTATGGAGATATCTAATTGTAATCTGAAATATGATGCTTTATTGTTTGATAGTAAAAACCGCAGAAACCTTATTCCGTACTTGCTGAAATTATGTTTCGCACCGTAAAAAGCTAATTGTTTGACTCCAAATTTTTCTGCAGCTACCGTTGATGCTTCAATTGGTCCTTATCCAATATCGTATCTCCAGTAGGTTTTCAGGTCATAAACATTCTTTTAAGACACCTTCCCATTGCCGAATAGTAAATCGTATGTTCTATTATCTGGTCAAAAATTTTTTACGAGCATCAGATGGATCTTTCCAAAGTGATCGACGATAATTCATGTCAAAACAAAACTTTGACCCCTTTTGTTGAGCTACCCTTGGCAGCCTTCATAGTTTCATAGGCACTTTGTTTTAGAGAAGTAACAGGATGTGATGCCAGAAAGAAATAACCATTTTTTGTTTTCCCAATAATTCTTCCCAATCAAACTCGTTGGGTTTTATTTCACTGATGGCCGGAGTTGGGGCGCGATCATACACCTACACTTAAGGACGTTGGAGAGCCTATTTCTATAAAATAGTGCCAATTCTTACTCCCCCCTCTGAGATATATGTTTTGGGTGTCAATACCGTAGGATTGTCATGAAAGCGATAGCGGCAATCTCTAGTTGATTGTTAGGTAGAACTTTGTAATATGACTCACTCATGCCCAATCCACCTAGAGACTGGTCTAACATTAGATTCTGAACCCGCAATAGTTGGCTTTGAAAGAGCCGTGAATTGATTTTAATTTTAGAAGCACTATTGCTAGGGTTTAACTTAGCAATGGTTTTCCAAAAGGTTATAAAGCTCATTTTTTCCTGTATTGATTTTGATAATTGGTTTGAAGTTTCACTAGTGGGTTCTCAATTGCGTCTGTTTTGCTTTTTGTTCATCTTGTTTCTATAATTGCTTTAATATGTTTTCATGATGATCTAACATTAATTTTTTTGTGGGTTGTAGAATTTTTCCATCTGTAGGTTTCGCGTAGACAATTGTTTTGAATTTTGGCATTAAATTGAAATAGGGAACTTAGCAAGCAAATTCCTAAGTACTTTATTGTGGGCAATTGAACAGTAGTGGCTCTATGAAAATCATTGTCCAATTCCGTTTCCTTTTTCATTAAACACAAATGTAACATGCAATCATATTATCTTTTAAAAAAAATCAACTGAACTCTCAGTGCGAAAATTTGGCTGCCTGTCTGCTAGAAAGCGGGCTCAAGAATTAATCTTTATTGATTGTTTTGTTAAGAATAACAATCTCATCAGAAAAAGTTCAAAAAACATATTCTAAATTTTCGGAAGCATTTTTTTAAATACTAATCTCCGATACATAAACGCCACTCCCTCTTTTTACATTCAATACCTTTGGCATTCATTTTTTTTAACGGCCTCTCGTACCGATGTTCTTGCTGACATTGATATTTGACAGAGTTCGTTTTCTGTGGGTAAATTTATTTCCTGGAAGGATATTTTTCCAGTTCTAATTGCTTTTGTTAATTCAAATTCAATTTGGCTGGGTAATAGATTTTGGTTTGTCTAATGGGTAAACATGATAAGATGTTTAAATGAGTGCATTTTTATAACACATCATATCAATTATGAATTTATAATTTCAATTCAAAGCTGAATTATTAGAATGTAAGTAATCGTAGTAAGTTATAGAGTTTCTTGGTATGGATAGAGTAATTGCAGTTAGGTGAGCTTAGAATTTTTTGAAAGATTTCAATTGGGAAACCTATTGTTTTTGGTATATGCAGTTGCAAAGAGTTTAGCATATCAAATCATTGCTTTCATATGAATGCCCTTAATAAAACCAACAAACCCTGCCATAATCATAAAAATTTGCAGGTTTTGACTCTTTTAAGTGGAGTTAAACTTTGACCTCGACTGGATTCAAAACCAGTAACCTCTTGAGCCGTAAATCAGTGCGCTATTTTCAGTTTGCGGCCCGAGGCCTTTTAATATTTCCCTTACGGGCTGCAAATATATTTCTTTTTTACATTACCACACCACAAATTTAAGAGCATATATTAAAATGGATTTAAGAAGCTAATTAGAGATATACCCTGATTTTCCTAAGGAAGGTGTGATTTTAAGGATATAACTTTGTTGTTGCCAACCCTGATGCATTAAAGAAACTCTAATGAACTATTTAAATTATTGAACGGCCAAAAATAAATAGGTTTGTTGGTATGGAGAGTAGATGGCTTTTTTTGTGGACCTATGCCCTTGCAAGTAGCTAAATGCAGGTTTTGTAACCTATACGTAAAAACCAGTGAAAATCTACCATCCACTACGCTGAGTGAACTTATGATCTTAATATGGTACAGATACGCCCTTGAAAATTCACTAGACGCTATCGAAAAGGGTGAAAGGTGCTTTACATGACGATGTACTGCGACTGGTGGTACTGCAAATGCAGCATGTAAGTTTGATAGAACTTTAGGAAGGTGAAAATAGTTTCAATGAATTTTTTACTTGAAACTTACTTTCTTAATGGCTCTTCAAAAATTAAATGACTTAACTCGGTACAAATTCTCTTTTAAAAAATATTAATCAAGTGGCCTTAGTGGTTAACGACATAGCGCAACCTATAAGCGCATTTGTAAATTTTACTAGCTTTAAGGATAGTCTAATCGTTGCTTACTATATGAAGGTAAAAGAGCTTTGTTAAGCTTAAGCAAGTAGTTTGTAGATTATCTTTTTTCAATGTTTTTTATTTATTACCAAAAGTACAATAAATAAGAAAGGGAAATTGGTTTTAAATCGCAATATTTTCCTTATTTAAAATACGGTAACCTAATGCAGAACAAGCCGTAATTATAGTACTTAAATTAATACGACTAAAAGTTTAATTAAAGCTATCATGGATGTAAGGTTTAGCTGATTGACACGTTTGAATGAATAATTGTTCATGGAGATATATGGCTTAGTCTTAGAAGCAAATAAAACTTGTTAAATTAGTGAATCATTACATAAACTGTAAAGTTAATTCAGTGATTTTTTTAATTTCAATTAACAACTTGAAGTTCTACGATTAAGTTTTTATATTATAATAAATATTGTTATTAGTTGTATTATGTAATAAATGTAGGGGGCTTATTTAGTATTCTTTTTTCAAATTTGTAAAGGGCGCTTTCATTGATCAAAATTGACTAAAAAGGCTAATTTCAGATCATTAAAATCAAAAAATCCGATGTTAGTACGATACACCAGATTTAGATTAATAAGTTAATCCCCTAAGATATTTTTATATCGGATTATTTTTTTTGTTATTATTTCACAATTACTTCCATGCTTAGCTTCTTTACCCATATTTTTCAATAGCCTTGCACCCTTTTATAACATTCTTGATTTTAATAGTACTCCATCTAAGTTTTATTTATGCCTTGGCATCGGCTTTTTCTCCGTTCAATAATAAATATAAGGGTTTCTTCATTACCATCTTGTAGTGATAAACATAATCCATTTGCCTTCTGCTTCTACTAATTTTTAACGTCGTAGTCCTCAGCAGAAGAAGTAGTTGATTAGAAATTTGGCTTATTGTTGTCAAATTTAGACTTTTTTATTTTGGTTAACTTTTTTACTACATCTGAGTTTCTAAATGATATACTATTTCTTGTCGATTCAATTAAAATATATGTTGGCGATCAATGGTGTCATTGTCCTGAGGCAGAATTAAAACTGCTACTTACTTCTCCATGTTTTTCTTTCCGCCAGAATTTCAATAGTATGTTTTTTATTTCTCCCATCTTTTTTCTTACTGTAGTATATGAATAAATAAATTTTCCTTTGCTAAATCTGCTAATTTTCAACAATTGTGAATCTGAGTATTTTTTATCTATAAGTAGTTCTATGTTGTTTTGTGTAGAATCGGAATTGAGATTTTAATGTTATAGGAATAAATTCCCCATTACATTGAAACTTATCAGAAAGAAGGCTAACAATGGAAATGAATAAACTTTTTAAATGCTTTTTAATTTGTGTGATTTTTTGTTGATTATCATAACGATTTGGTTTTTTGACTTACTAGTTTTTTATTGTAATTACTCTTTTATAACGTACCATAGAGGTATAATCACCCGCTTTTATTTAAATTTATTTTATACTAATCTTCTTTTGTTTAATTACTCCTTTCGATAATCCAATATTTTCTTTGATTGTATTAGATAATCTTTTAGAATTTAAATTTGTTTAAATGTTACCAAGCCATCG
>Ga0163217_1014572_pt1 | contig 15201 bp, 24 predicted proteins | sample SynspAceP_FD_185933 | JGI IMG/M metagenome (GOLD analysis project Ga0163217, IMG submission 185933) | Saline lake microbial communities from Ace Lake in Antarctica - Synechococcus sp. Ace-P (PacBio error correction) | ecosystem: Environmental > Aquatic > Non-marine Saline and Alkaline > Saline ...
AACAAAAGAAAAGAAGAAGGAAATTTCAATCCCCCCGGGCCCCAGCCAATGGGGGGTTGGATGCCCCCCTTGGAAAAGCAGGAATTGTTTTCCCCCACTGGTTAATTTCAATGGGCCCGCCTTTATCTACAATTACCTTCGCAACTGCCGCGCTGAACTGCAAGGCCATGGGGTAACGCTTCTTTTTTTCGGCGGAAGATAACCTGAAGTCATCCTCAAAGGCTTCCAGGCCTGGGGTGAGAAATTACTGCCCACGCCCCTCAATGGGCAATGTCGCGCTGGCCATCTGGGAGCCGTTGACAGCCAACGGCTGTTCCTCGGCGCGGTGACCGTCTCGGCATCAAAGCCGTTTTAATATCTGAACCGCACCGACAGCGCTTACGCTTGGCCTCCAGCCTGACCGGCGCTGTTGCAGGGCGACGGGGCGTGGACACCAGCATCAATCCGCCGGTCGCGCTGAATCACTATTTGGGTCCTTTCCATGGCAGCTGTACCCCCGCCGCTGAAACGCTTTGCCTCAATGGCAAATTGAAAAGCTGCCCCCGGGGCATTGGATGCGCGTGAAAGCCGACGGCAGCACTCATCAGCAAGCGCTGGTGGATCTGGAATATACGGCTCGCGCGCCGACGAGCAGCACTGTCTTTTTCGATGAACTGGCAAGAACCCGGCGTGCTCGACAGCCTGCGCAGCGTCGGTAAAACGCCGTAATCTGGCTGCAGTCGATGTGGGTGTGCTTGCTTTACCGGTGGTGTTTTTGACTCCAGCCCTGCTGGTTGGCCTGTTGCGCGAGGCGGGAGCAGAAAAGTTGCCCAGACGTTCTCCATCGGCTTTGCCGACGTCAATGGCGAGGCCGGCAAACGAATTCCAGTATTCCGATCTGAATCGCCCGAGCATTTCGCGACCGATCATCATCAGTTGATGATTTCCGAGCAGGGAGATTTCAATTGCGCAATTACCCCAGCGCCATCGCCGTCGATGAACGAGCCGAGGTCAGTCCACGATTTGGGCATCGCTTCCTATCTAATTATCCCGGAGGTCAGCCAAAGCAACTGCAAAGTGGGTCCAGAGCGGGCAAGGGGCGCGGATGAGATTTTTTGGCCGGCTAACCACTGGTATCCCCAGGTGGACCAGGCCGCCGCGATCAGTCGCCGCTTACCACAGCATTCATGGACCGCAGTTTTTGCCGAGTATCAGCAAACCGTCAGCCAGGCTGGGCCCCAGCACGACTACGCGGGTGAAACTTTATCCGCGAGCACTTTTGCCCGGCCCGGCCCCACGAGCGGGGTTTTGGGACAAGGCACTGCCGCCCTGACACCAACCGTGAATGCTGGTCGATGACCCGGTCCTGGCCTGGGGGCTAGAAGGCGCGGGTTGCCTTTCTCGCACGGGTCGTGGAGCTGGCCGCGGCGTACCTGGGCCGCTTCAAGCTGCCGAATGGGGCAAGTATGTGGGCTCAAAGAGGCATCGCGCAAGGTCATTCCGGCTGCAGTGATTCGATCGACCTCAAGGTTATTTTTCCAGTGCCCCGATTGAAAATATCTGAGGGCCTCGACACTGGAGTGGTACAAGGAATCCCCTGAACCATTCAAAGAGCACGGGAGCGCGGTTTGGTTCAATACCGCTATATCGACAACCTGCTTAGCGACCCCAAAAGCGCAATCACGCACTGCGTGGCTTCAAAGCTGTGGCAGTGGCGATGCTTGGCTTGTGGCTTGACGCCCACAACCTCTAAGGAAAGACGCAGCATGTCCAGACCCATGCCTCCCTGACCCAACAGCGGCCTGCAGCGCGGCAATGCGCCCTACTTAAACGAAGGCCTGCGCGCTGGCCACGCCAAAGCGGGAACCATCACCGGTGCCACCGCGAGCGGCCGTGCATTGCGGTTGGGGCAGGCCTGGTTGTTTGGCCAGACCTTTTCCGACTACGCGCCTTTGCTGCCATTTACGCTGCTGGCGGAACAGCCAGGGCGAAACGGATATCGTTCTTTTATTAGCTGATCCACAGGTGGTCCTGTCCTTCGCGCCACAAACAGCTGTTTCTGGATCCTCGGACACGCCTGCGCCTGTGGTTCAGCAACTACCGGCCCCTGCGCATCACAGAGCCCTCAGGGTTTCGCTTGCGTCACCCCCCACGGCGAGTCAGACTGGCAGGCGATCAAATCGCCTGTACAAGATGCAAGAACATGGCCTGCATCGACCCCGGGAAGATTACCGCGGGAATCCCGGTGGGCCGGTATTCTGGTGCAGAGGATGAGGATAGCGGCGAAGTGATTGGCACGGTGATGGGCTGAAAATCATCACAAAGGCCTTTGCGACCCGAGCAAGGGTCCAGTCTCTGGTGCCCTTGCGGGTAGACAGCAACAACCCAACGCTTCGGGCGTCGGTGAAACACTCGTCCGGCCACCTGGTCGAGTACTTCAATGAGCCGAAGCTGGTGCTTATCTGGGACTTGTCTGTGCTGCACGACAACAGCAGGCCAAGGCGCTCTAACCGCAACTGCTGGGCCTTTCGCAAGCTGCGCACCCTTTGCGCTCAAGCGCAAAAACAGCATCCAAACCAGGCCCTGTTTTATTGGCCCGATGAAGATCGGATTTGAAACCCTACGCCGCGGATATTACCCTTGAGGGCACGCCGCAGGGGGATCGAAGTCATCATCCACGATGCCGCCGCAGGCCTGTTTAAGCTGCCCCAGGGTGGGCGCAGAATCCCCGCTGCGCGATATCTCTCATGATCTGACGCCAGCTCAATCAGCATGACTCTGTGCCAGGAATAACAGCTGAACCCACCGCACGCCTCCAGCGTCCCGGCCTTTGCATACGCCGCATTTTTCCGCGTTGCTGGCAGCGCGGAGGGACAACGCCCGCCTTCCTTGCGAAACACAGCATCTCTGGTGTCAAACCCACAACGGTGAACAGAGGCCAGGCGTCGCGGTGGAATATCGCCAGCCCCATGCACTGAAACAGCGGTTGCCAGGCGCTCGCCAGTATGAAAGCCAGGTACTGCTGGAAAGCTATCACCCGGCCAGGAATTTGCGTGTGCTGGTGATCATTATAGGTGGTGGCCGCTGCGCATCCGTCGCCACAGCCGAGGTCTGCGGTGAATGGCGTGAAACACACTCAGGCACTGATGAAAAGCAGAGTCGAACGGCGCCAGGCCAGCACCAGGCGAAAGCCGTATCCCCGATGGACCGATAAACCCGGCGTACGGTTGAGCGCCCAGGGCTTCAGCCTGGAATGAATTACTGCCCTAACGGCAGACAGGCTCTTTGTACGGCGCACGGCCATTTGCATAAACCGGCGCAAAATGCTGGTGGAATGTCACGCGTAACGGACGCCCGACGCTCAAGCAGGCCGCCAATTGACGCGGCAGGCCCTGGAATACCGTCCGCCAGGACTGGACATGCTGGTAACCGGAACCGGATCAGCCGAGACTAAATGTGATATCGAAAGTCACGAACGCCCCGGCCTGGCCAATCACGAACCGCAGCCCAACCGACGGAACGCTTTACGACTTGCTGTTTCCGCTCAGCCGCTCACACGTTTTGACGGCGCTGCCGCAAAACCAAACGGAGAAAATGCATGACTCAGAATTACCCCGGACCGCGAAACATGGAGTTTTCTGAGCCGCACCCTGCTGGAGATGCTCGCCATTCCCTGCCCGAAACCGGTTTACCGCGGTATCGTTCGTTTTGTACGTTGCCGAGCATATGGACGCCATGGGTGTGGAAATATGAACTGCCGCCCGCGGCAAACCATCCGTGCAACGCTGAAAGGCAAAGCAGGCCACGCCGACCGCGCGATAGCAGCCCATCTGGATACCATCGCGCCATGGGTGCGGGCATCAAGGACAACAGCCGCCCCTGGACTGGCACCCCATAGGCCACTTGTCAGCGCTTCGCCGAAGGCACCGTGTAGCCTGATTTCGGCGACATGGCTTGTCCTGCGCGGCAGCGTGTTGCCCATGATGGCCTCCGGACACGCGGTTCAACGAAGGGGTAGACACCCTGGCCGTCAGCTGGGATTACCGTGGAGCTGCGCGTGGACGCAGGCCACCACCAGCCGCGCGAAACCGAAGCGCTGGGAATTCAATGTCGGTGGACCTTTGTCGCCTTTGACCCTCACACCGAATTTACCGCGATACCGGGCTATATCAACTCCCGCCAACCACCTGGACAACAAGGCCGTGCTGCGCATTTGCTGACCGCGATCAAGCAGGTGTCGTACAGTGGTTGAATGCTACCAATTGGACTGCCACCCGGTATTCACCATTACCGGAAACCGGCACCGGTCGCTGCGTATTACCCCTGGGACCAGCGAATTTGTCGCGTGGATATCCGCGCCGTCGCTTGCGGGGGCAAAGCACTACAGAGCATTCGGTAACCCTGTGCATGCAGGACTCCGGCGGCCCCTAATGATACCATCTGACCCGGCATTTGCAGAGCTTGTGCCACCGCGATGAAATTCCGGTGCGCACGCGACCTGTTTCGCTATACCCAACAGTGATGCGGAATCCGCGATCCGGTCCGGCACCGACACACGTATCGCGCCTGATCGGTTTTGGGTACTGACGCCAACGCACGCTACGAACGTACGCACCGCGACAGCCTGGCAGCGCTCAATGTCCTGCCTGGTGGCTATATGTTCAGCCCGCCCGTATTCGAGGCACGATGAAAAAAGCGGATCCGCCGCTGGACAATTTTCGCGACAAGTTAAGCAATGACACCGTCAGCGCCAGCGATACCGTGCTGCCTCCGTTAAAGCGCCATTCTTCGCAACACACACCCGAATTCCTGACCATCGGCAGCCACGGGCTGACGAAGGTATCGTCACTCTTTGGCCACCAGCGGACATATATACCTCTAGAAAAGTATTTACGCGCCCTGCGCCTGGGCCTGTTTCGCCACCCTCCGGCGCCAGCGGCCCGGTTTTGCCTCAGAGCGGCAACTCAGCTTGCCTGACAAGTGGTCCTTCCGGCAGCGACGCCCTAAGGTCAGAATGACCGGCTCACCTGGCTGGCCCGCGACAACCCTGAGTGACGAGCAAAACCTTCAAATACCTCGACCTCGGTGCCAACCTGTCCGAATCAACAGCGCGTGCCGGGCTTGTGGCCGTCCAACCGGCAGAACTATGCACAGGATTTGCAGAATCTCCTCCCGCGGCTTCGGTGCCCGCTTCGCCTTCGGCGTGCGCGGGGTACATTAGTGCAGGACGGAATTCCCGCTGACCATGCCCGATGGCCAGGGTCAGCCTGCCTGTTTGATCTGATAGCAAATGCAGCGATCTGAAGTACTGCGCGGGCCCGCTGACGACGCTCTACGGCAAACGCCCTCGCGGGATATCCAGGGCTTACCGGCGAAGGTACTTTTTACCCGACGCTGGAAAGCCGCACCGCCTTTGGCCCAGACGGCCCTGCGCCGCCTCAAGGCTGCGCTATGGCGGCAGCATGGCGATCTGAACATCAAGCGCCCACACGTCGCCCGCCTGGAAACCGACGGCTATCGCGACCACAGCGATACCCGACGTGATACGCCAACCTGCGCCTGGGTTGGGATATCGACGATGCCTCCAGCTGACCTTGCGGTCAACACCTGGATCAGCCCGACCACCCAGGATCCGCTTGCCTGACCTGCACAGCAGGTGCGGTGAAGAATAGGCCGCGCAGGCCGTGGGTAGAGCGAAGGCGGTCTTGGACAGATACCATACACACCCAGCAAGAGTGTAAGACCAAACAATCAGGTAGGTCTGAAGCTAACACCGCGGTCGCTTAGCTAACGACATCAGGTCACAATGATGATGTAACGGCGGTGAACGCCTTTGTGCCAGGCAGTATTTGGCTTTTGACGGAGATAACGTATACTACGAAACGACTCGTTTCGCAGGGACGGCGTGTCATCCGAACTTGATTGGGGCGTACGGTTTGGCGGAGGTGAGCTTGCTGGCCAGCGAACAACGAAATTATTTGGTCTTCCCTGTCGAGTTGGCAGCCGCATCACCCTACGACTATCAAGGCGAGCAACGTGACGGCTTTGTTAATAGTAATGGCAATCAAGGGCGCTCAGAGAGAGATGAAATTCAAACGCCGTCGACAGCCAGGATGTATAACCTGATCGCACCTGGGAACTAGACCGCGCTGGACCCTGACCGCTGGCGTCCCCGTCACAAGCCGGTCCGAGTTTTTTGATTCAGAGGATTGATTATCTTGCCGACGGCCCAGGAAAACCGACAGCGGCAGCTGTGGCGTTTCAGCCAAACCACTCCGGCAACTAGGCCTGAGTCTATAATGGACGCCCGCGCTAGCCTAATATGCCGCACTGGGCAAGGGTTTGAAACAACCGACCTTCAGGAACTGGCCTATCAACCGCAGGGTTAGCGGCTTGAACTTCGGCCTGACTGCCGACAAAATCACGACAAATGCCGAAATCGGCATCAAGTTTCAGACAGGAGGCGCACACGTATCGATGTGGCGCTGTTTTTGAGAGCCGGGTGAAAGACGAAATCGGTCGCTGGCGAAGAACAGGAATTGACCGCCGCGGCACTTGCCATGCCCGGCCGCCTCAACCCGACGAGGCCTGGAGCTGGCGTTAGAGCAGGGCTTCGACCAACGGCAATCACTGCCTATCTGGCCTATACCTTGCTGGATGCGCGCTTTGAATTCGCTATCAGCGTGCCGATGGCAGCGACCTTGTCCCGGCCGCACCCGCCCGGCGTACCCCGCCACAGCCCTGTTTCGCCGAACTCAGTTGGCAACGCCTGGCAGCACTTTATTTACCTGCATTCGAGCTCAGAGCCTGAGGCCAGCGGTACGCCACCGATGACAACAGTGCCAGAGGCTTCGGGTTAACGCGGTATTCAACTGGCGCGCGGGTTAATAACCCATTCCGTCGGGCAACTGGGAGGTCGAGGCCTTTTGCGCGCACGACAAACCTTGGGTGACCGTGAATACATCGGCTCGCTGATCGTCCACGGTGCAGGCCGCCCCGCTACTACGGCCTGCGCCTGAAACCGTCCAGTGGCTGGCTGGTGTCGGCCTCCAGTATCAGATGGCGCTTGAAATCAGCGGGGCGGTTCAGAAACAGCTACATCCACGAACGCCCCCGCGTTGCCAGGCCAGACCGATAACACCAGTGCACCATGGCCACAGCAAGGGTAACGCGTGCTGCTCAGACACTGACTGCCGCGCCCCGTTGGACAGCGGCCCCAAGCAGCAGCGGCCCGCCAACAGCTGATCAGGGCAAAGGCACTGCGTACACACGCTACCAGCCGACCACGTGGCGATCTCAATCAGTATGATTGATCCCAGCTTTCGGCCAGCACGAAAGGTCACTGTCAGCGAGAATGCCCAGCACCAGACGCAGCCAGCAGCCATAACCCCGTAGCTTGGCCATACCGCCAGCAAACCTACCGACACCGCACTGCAGGCCATGACAGGCGCATGGCGTTTTTTCGGTACCCAGCCAGCCCGGCCAACCTTGCCGGTGATCTTCGCCCCGAACCAGCAATCCCCACGGCCGGATCGCCGCCATGAATGGCCATGGCGAACGCAAATCATAGCCCCACGATCCAAGGCGCAGGAGACCAACGGCAAGGTAATCCCCAGCGCCCAGCCGACACAGATCAGCAGCCGTGGTCAACAATGCCCCGTAGTCCTTCCAGTCCATACTCGCGCCTATCCTGCACTGAGCAAAATTCTGAGATCAAGCGTCTATTTGGAGTTAACGCGCCTGTTGGGTAAAACGCAATAAAAGCGTAAACTTCGATCTGGCAAACAGTAATGAGCCCACCGACGCAAATTAATATATTTGACAGAAAAAGGTCAATAATATTCTTTTTAAAAATGCGGATCACGGTCCCTTTTCGTTTGTTTATTTTGACATAAACTTCGGGGCAATCTCTTGCCCGTAAGCCACCCGCTTGAGCAGCGCCAGGACAGCCCATGAACAGCAATGCAACAGCCCACCCAGTCACAGACACTGAGTCTTGATGAATTTTCTGGAATGCCCTTTATTACTGGCCAACCGTCAGTTCAAGGAGCCGCCCGCGGCAATGCTGGAAAGCGGCCGAAGGCAGTTCTATACCGACGTGGAGGGGCCGGCAGGTCATTGAAAGGCACCCTCGGGGCTTCTGGTGCTGCAACGCCGCCATGGCCGCAAGAAATGCGAAAGCGGTCAGCCAAGCAGATAAGCAAGATGGATTTCGCCCCGACCTTCCAGATGGGGCCCATCCGCTGCCCTTTCAACTCGCCGAACGGCTGTAGAGATTGCCCCCCAAAGGCCTGGATCGCGGTGTTCTCCACCAACCTCTGATTTCCGGAGTCGGTCGAATACCCGCCCTGAAGAGGATCGCTTCTGGCTTATCAGCGTGGCCCACACTCTGTGTACTCGGGTGAAGGCACCCGCACACGCCTGACGGCCGCGAGCTGGGGTTTTCACGTGCCGTAGGCTTGGCGGTATTTCCGTCGGCGGCAAATGGTCAATAACCTGCAAGGCCTTTGGCGTGCAATTGCCTCCGGCGTCGATCACCTGCCGATACGCTGGACTCTGAAACGCAATGCTTTACCCGTGCCTGCCCAAGCATGGCGCGGAGTTGGCTGGACACCTGGAAAAACTGGTTACGCTGCACGGTGCGGAAAAATATCGCAGCGTGATCGTCGAGCACCATGTCTTGGGCTCCGCTGGCGTGATCCGCCGCCACGTCCGGCTACCCTCAACGCTTTAGCGCAAATCACTGCCAAAACACGGCATTCTGCTGATCTTCGATGGAAGTCATCAACGGCTATGCCGTTGTCGGCCATCCCGTTTCCGCCTCACAGCGTGGGAAGTGACGCCAAGACATATTGACCACCGCCAAGGGTCTGACCAATGGTGCCATCCCCATGGGCGCGGTATTTGTCAGCGAACAGATTCAGAAGGCTGCGTTTCATGCACGGCCCCAAAGCCCTGATCGAGTTCTTCCACGGTTATACGCTAATTCGCGCACCCGGTTGCCGCCGCCGCAGCGCTGCACCGCTGGACATCTATGCCCGAGACGGCCTTTGCTCACCCGCCCAGGAAGCTGGAAATCTACTGGCAGGAAGGGCTGCAACCAGTCCTTCAAGGGCAATGCACGGTCGGCTACACGTGAATCGATATCCGCAATAACCGGGACTGGTCGTGCGTGCATCTGGCCAGCCGCGAGAGCCAAGCCCGGGGCGAGTGGGTTACGAGGTGTTCGAGCCTTGTTACTGGGAGGTCTGATGGTACGCTGCACCGGTGACATCAATTGCCATGTCGCCGCCGCTGATTGTCCGAAGAAGAGCCCATATTTGATCGGATGATCAAATATACTGGTGGAAACGTGATTCGGCGTACTCCTTGAACGGCCAAATAGCCCTCGGCCTCCCCTAATGCTCTGCATTTCTGGAGCAAGAGAGCTCGGAAAATTTGAGGCAGGTGGCTGGATCAGCCATTGCGGACCGTCGGGTGGCAGGGACGCCACCCCGATGAGCTAACAAGGACGTACTTGCTGCGTGTCGCAATGGCTGGTCCATGCCGCCAGCCCGCACAGATGAACTTCAAACAAACATAACATACTCGATACAGCACTGGTGGACCCATGACCCTGCCAACTGACCCACTTCATCAACGGCAAGCACGCCGCCCGCAGCGAACGCACCCAGACGGTATTCGAACCGCCACCGCGAAGAGCGCGGCCCAGGTCTCCCTGGCCAGCGTCAGCGAAGTGGAGGCGAGGCCTTGCATAGCCCAAGGCCCAGCCCAGCCGGCCTGGGCCGAAAAAACCACACCGCCTGGAATCGTGCACGCATCCTGTTCAAGTACAAGGCGCTGTCGAAGCCCATGCCGACGAACTGGCCGAGCTATCACGCGCGAGCGACGGCAAAGTATTCGAAGATGCAAAGGGCGAACTGAACACCGTGTCCTGGAGTGGGTCGAAATTTCGGCCTGTTGGCAATTCCTCACCTGCTGCAAAGGCGAGCATACCGGAACAGGTCGGCGGCGGCGTCGACGGCCTGGACCGGTCAAATCACCATTGGGCGTCTGCCGCGGGCATCGCCCCGTTCACTTTCCCGGCGATGTACGCCATGTTGGGATGTTTTCCCCCATCGCCTCGCCTGCGCAAACACCTTCATCTGAAGCCGTCGGAAAAGACCGCCAGCCGCCGCTGCGCCTGGCCGAAACTGCCTGACCGAAGCCGGTCTGCCCGATGGCGTGTTCAACGTGGTCACGGTGACAAGGGAAGCGGGTCGATGTGGCTGCTCACCACCCGATGTTGCGGCCGTCAGCTCGTCCGCCTCCACTCCGATAGCCGAATATATCTACTCCACTGGGAATGCGCCCACGGCAGCGCGTCCCAGCTTGGGCGGCGCCTAAAGGAACATATGCTGGTGATGCCCGATGCCGATCTGGATCAGACCGGTCAGCGCGCCTGACATGGGTGCAGCCTATGGCAGTGCCGGCGAGCGTTTGCATGGCGATTTCCGTTGCGGTGGCGGTGGGCGATGAAGTTGCCGACAAACTGGTCGCCGCCCTGACTTCCCAGATCAAGACGCTGAAGATCGGTAATGGCATGAGCGGGCGGCATGGAAATGGTCCGCTGGTGTCCGCTGCCCAACCTGGGCCAAGGTCAAGGGCTATGGTCGATCAGGCGTGAAGGAAGGCGCAGAGCGCCTGTAATTGATGGCCCGTGAGGTCCGGCGTACCGGGTTTAGGAAGGTGGCCTTTCTTAATGGTGGCTGCCTGTTTCGACAAAGGTCACGCGCCGAAATGAGCATTTACCAGGAAGAATCTTTGGCCCGGTGCCTGTGCATCGTCCCGCGTGCCGCGACTACGCCAGGGTGTGAAACTTGATCAATGAGCACTGAATAGGCAACGGCACGGCAATCTTCACACCGCGACGGCGTGCCGCGCGGCAGTTCCTGCAACGAGATTCAGGTCGGCATGGTCGGCGTCAACGTGCCGATTCGGTGCCTATGGCCTCCCAGCTTCGGCGGCTGGAAGCGCTCGCTGTTTTGGCCCCGCTGCAACATGCATGGCCCGGATGGTGTGCGTTTCTACACCAAGCGCAAAGGCGATCACCTCGCGCTGGGCCAACCGGCATTCGTCAAGAGCCGCGCGAGTTTCCAGCATCCCGACCATGGAAGTAATTTTCCACCCTGTTCGCGGCGGGGCCCGCCCGCTCCCACCAAAGCTGCTCCGACCAATTGTGAGCGGCGCGCACAGTGGGAGCGGTGCCCCGCCCGCGAAAGCCATCTCTAAAGAGCCCCAACATGCCAATCAAGACATCATCGTTTTCCGCCACCGCAAAGACCCCCGAAAAAGGGGGGAGGAAAACACTTATCGCCCCGACCCGGCCAAGGTACTGGCCGTGACCCGGCGCAAAGCGTACAGAATCATTACAGCAGCCCTGCGGTCAGTTCTCCACCGGCGTCTGGGCTGTGAGCCGGGGCACTGGACATCAGTCTACAGCCGAGCACGAATACTGCGAATTCCTTGAAGGCTAATCCATCCTGCACGTGACAGCAAGGCGGCAGCCCGCATACTCCAAGGCGGCGATCGCTTTGTGATTCCGCAGGTTTTGTCGCAGCTGGGAAGTAATCAAGCCAAACGCCGCAAGGTTTTATGTGATCTTCGAGCAAAACGCCCGGCTGAATGCTCGGGCCAGGAGGGCACATGCGAAGAACGCAAGCAAGTAAAATCAGGCATGGTCCTAACGTGACCAAAGCAGTTACAGTTCTCGTCAGCATAAGCATTCGAAGAACATACCAATGTTCAGCCGGCAATAATGCCGGCTGCGCAGTTGGGCACTGCCAGGAGTCAAATGCGTTTAATTGGTCGCGTTTGCCGTTATGTCGGTTTCGGTGGTTACAACGCCCCGCCGGCCGCAGTTTCCTTTCACCACGGGTTTTCGTCGCACCGTGATCGAGTCCCTGCCAGCGCCGGAGCGCCAGGAAACCCTGGCTGGCCATGGCCGTAATTGATGAAGCTGGTCCAGGTTCGGAACGACCAGTATGTCGACGCCGAAGGCCAGTGGCTGAGCCTCGCGAAATAGAATCCCGCTTTTGGTCAAGCAATCTCGACGGCACCCTGGTGCGGCGTAATCGAGAAGCGCTATCTGGATGTCGACGCCGCGCACGTGGGCAGAAAAAAAAAACCTGACCATTCACGCGAAAGCCGGAAGCCGTTTTCATTATCACCCTGGCCCAAAGCAAACTGCCTGAGCCGCTGCCGACCTAGCTGGTGAATCGAGAACCTGAACGATTAAGACCCGAATCATTGGTCACCGTCTACGACGGCTGTGACATCAAGGTCGACAGTTACCGCGCGCTGCCGGTCAAGTCGCCGGACCAGTTGCCCAGCGGCTTCGAGCCTGGCGAACAGTACACGCCTCACGCTTTATCCGGCGCGCTTGCAAGAATGACCGCATCGTCGCCGCCAGCCGATTCGCTGCGCTTCCCACCGGCCATCGCCCTGGGAAACCATCCGGTCACGGCCGTCGCCGACGAGATCGCCGTGTTCGCAGCAGCGCCTGAGCCAGTTGGGACGAGAACAGTTTTGGTGGGCTGATGCAAGTCGCGCTGAAGGGCAACCGAGTCAGCGCCAAGCAACTGCGCTGGGTCTGACAGCATGCCTGCGGACTTTATCACGCTTATATCCTTGGCAGCGTCGGCCACCACGGCGCAATCAGTGGGCGCCTGCGCCGCTTCTGTACAACCTGGCAAAAAGCCACCGAATGATCACCAGCGGCCGTGCCCGCGTGGTGCTGGTAGGCATAACGGCGAAGCCCCGATTACCCCAGGAATGTATTCGAGGGTTATTCGGCGCCATGGGCGCAACTGGCCCCGAAGATTAGGCCTGCGCAGCATCGAAGGCAAAGGGACGATGTCGACTCCGCCCGCCGCCGCCGCCCGTTCCAGCCGAACTGCGGTTTTACCCTGGCTGATCGGCACTCGAGTTCTTGCCCAATGCTGTATTTGAAACTGAACTGAAGCCTCGGCCATGCAAGTGGGGGGCATGAATTTTTGGCGAGACACTTCATAGGGCGCTGTGCGATGTGTTCGTTACGCTGACGTTGCCTCCCGGACGAAAGTCGGAGATTACATCTCTGACGTTCTGGGCCCGAAGGACAACTTACAGAGTCATATGACGTTACAACGACAACAACTACTGCGATCTCCAGGCAGTGCCGATGCAGCAGCTTCATGAACTCGGTCGCGCCCACGAATGCTGCATGCGACCGAGCTTCAGCGTCCACCGCTATTTTATTCACACGCACGACAGAACGGCTGGCAGCAGCACATTGCCAGGCAAGCGCGCGTGACCGAAATCCGAAGTGCCTGGACAGGCTGGTAGCCTGTACTGCCTTGACTGGGTAAGCGGTCGCGACTGAGTCGTCGCAGCCGCAACGTAGACGGCGGGTCAAGGCTTCTGACGTCGCTGCTGAGCTCCCTGTGTCGCAGCGCCTAAGCGCACGCACCAGCTTAGCCTCCGTCGCTGGCACGTCAAATACCAATCTTGCTGCCCGCATCAATGGAGCATCGATGCGGTGGCAGATGCATGTCTGTAATCAGACAGAATCTGCGCACTGCATAACGCTAACTCGATACCAGGATCTGACACCTGCGCAGACAATCCTCGACATGCAGGGTGTGGCTTTATCAAGCTCCAAGGGCTTTTGCGCAACATTCAAGCGGCCGTAGTGCTGGCACCTGCACCTGTAGCTCGCAGCGCACCTGCTGAAAGCGAGGCACAGCGGTTATGGTGAGACTGGGTGAGTTTGCACGATTACCTTTCGGTGGTCTCTGCACGCTCGTCTGACAGGCAGATTCGCCGCAGCGCGGCCACACGGCAACGAAGCCAGCGAGTAGGCTCAAGGGGCTCAGTTGACTATGACTTAATAGGATTTCGGGCAGAACATGGATCGACGATAGCCAGATCGAGATCACTCATCGGATCCCGGCCATCTCAGTGGTGCCACAAGGCGTTTTGGCTTTGCCGCCAAGGCATGACGCGTTGGCGATTGCGACGCTTGCGCGGAGAGGAGGTATATGAATTTAGGAGCGGTCTCAGGATAAGAAGTGAGCACGCAGGCATGTCGCTGATCCTATCTCAAGCAGTACGCGCAGCTGAGTAGCCAAGTTGCTTGGCGCTGATCTCCGGCTTCGCCGTTCATATAGAGGATTGCGCGCATCTGCAAGGAATCGGAGGGGGTCTGGGGCGCAGGACTCTTAAACTCGTTTGCGGTCGATGAACGGCACCCATAGCTTGCGGTCAGTGGCGCGTGCCCTGTGCGGAACAAAACGGGACCGTACGCTCTCGTCTGGTCTGTACGTGCGAACCTCTCGCACGATCGAGCCGGTCATTCCCGCAGAGCGAATGCGCACGTGGAGCGCCAGCGCACGGTGGCGGGCGGACTATGGTCATCTGCAAAGCCGCGCGGATGAAGGCGTGATGCGTATGTTCGCCAGGCTTTCCGAAAGCCGCTTGGGCAACTGGCCGGCGGACTTGCTGTCCGGTGAGAGAGAGTATTGAGGAAAGCCTGGAGACGGAGCTGCCGGCGTGCGCCGCTGAGGAACCAGTCCCCCGAGAGCGCCGAACTCAATCTCCGTAGACAACCGCAAGATGTTTACGCAGATAACACCGGCCTGCATTCGTTCTATTAATAAGGCTTTATTTCGCTGCGCTGGCGTCCGAGTTTGTCTGTATCGATCACTAGCGTTCAACAGAGCATCGGTCGTGCACAGCGAGGTCGCGAGAACATTATCTGACCGCAATGGGATCCAGCGCAGTGCATGAGCACTAACACTAGGTGTTAGAAACGCGGATGCGCTGCGCGTCTTGTTCGCCTGTAGCTGGAGCTGCGAGCTTGTCGACGAGTGTATCGAGGCCGCGTTATAACACCGCGCGAAAAGCGTCCACTCACACTAGCCTACCTGCGGACGTCAGGTACGCGACATATACCAGACTCAGCTGCTGTCTAGCATTCACTACGCGCTGACGCACCCAAGGGTCGCTGCGTCGAGATAGCGCTCCTAGCTCGATGCCGCCACCTTAATATGCAGCGGAGCAACTCGCACATGATTGCGTGCGAGTCGAGGCTACAGGTCATCATCTAGAGTCGAACTTATCGGCGTCGACAACGGTACTGGTCCGTTCCGGCAGACGCTGGAACGGATCAGATGCTGTACTTGCTCGATTCGCAGTCTCCAC
>Ga0163217_1099623_pt1 | contig 15200 bp, 17 predicted proteins | sample SynspAceP_FD_185933 | JGI IMG/M metagenome (GOLD analysis project Ga0163217, IMG submission 185933) | Saline lake microbial communities from Ace Lake in Antarctica - Synechococcus sp. Ace-P (PacBio error correction) | ecosystem: Environmental > Aquatic > Non-marine Saline and Alkaline > Saline ...
GGCTGAGCAGGCCCTAGGAGCAGACCCGTGCTGCGCGGGGCGTCAGCCGAGTGAGGACGTTCTCGATCAGCTGGGCGATCGGCTCCGCCCAAAGAAGGCACACCGGGGTCACCTGCCGCTGCTGTGCGGATGCTGCCCCCAGACGCTGGCGGCTGAGCGCCGCCCTAGTAGGGTTCACCAGACGAGACTGCGCTCGGGCTCGCGAGCTCGCTGGAGGGCCAGTTTGCTCAGCCACGCCCTGCTACCATGCCTGGATGAAGTGTATGCGAACGGGGCTGGGGCGGGAGCCTAGGCACGGAGCGCTGGCGGGAACCGAAACGATCATCGCTGGGGCGGCGCCACCACTGCCGCATTGTCCAATGGCTTACCTCAGCGAGTTGATGGCCCACTGCCTTAACCGAGCAAAACCGCGGCACTGCTTCGAAGCCCTTGTTTCTGTGGCCACCCGTTTCCGGGGATCGTGGTCGCAGCCCCACAGCTCCCCCTGGGGGCATGCAGACCTCGCGCACACAAGATTGGCAATTTCTGCAGAGCGAACCCTGCCGGCGGCGTAACGCCCCTGCTGGCCCAGCCTTCAACCGAACTGGCAGCCAAATAGATACCAGACCACGCCTGGAGCCTGGAGGCTGCCGCCAGAGGAGCGACGCTTGATACCGACGGCGCTGCCAGGCCCAGGCTGGACGTAGCTGCGGCCCCGTCTGCGCAAGCAGCGGTCGCCAGCCTTCGGCTGGGTGCACTGCCGCTGGCCATGCCGGCTGGGCCAGGTGCCCCTGGCGTTGAGCAGGCTGCGTACGGCCTTCTCGATCCGGCGCTGGCCACGGCCCCAATCGCCGGAGGCAGCGCATCCTCTTGCCCACCAGCAAGCCTGGAGCTGGAGCTTGGAGCTGGCGTCGTGCCGGCCCGCTGGGCCGCTCCCCTCTGCTGCAGTACTACCAGGGGAACGGAGGGGCTGTGCGGCTGGGAAGGGTCTCAACGATCTGCATCGCCCCTGGCAGAAGACCGCACACGGCACGGTGCGGTATCTTGGCATGCCCCTTCGCGAGGGCGAGGAGCTGCTGGAAGCTGATCGAGCTCTGCGAGGATGGTGGCCTGGCTCATACGGGATCGCCACGCAGCAGACGTCCCTGAAGCCTCGGTGGTTTACGGCAAGCCTCGGCTTCTGCATCGACAGCACGGCGCTGCTGCACAGGCCCATGCGCGACGCTGCTCCCTTCTTCCCGATCACTGCTGAAGCGGCCTCTGGCGCGAACGCGCTTGCGTGGCGCCAGCACCCAGGCGCGGGCCCCATGGCCGGCACAGGAGGCCGCCTGGGCGCCGGCCACGCCGGGCCTGGCGCGCCATGACCGTGCCCTGGGCAGCCTGCCGCTCGACCTCTCGATCCACGGGGGAGATCCGGCGGAGCAGCGCGCGGATCGGTACAAGTGCGCCCCTTCCGCCCCTTTCTGCTCAGGCCGGGCGGCTGAGCAGGTCGAGCGGCAGCGGGCCAGGGAAGAGCGAAAGCGATTCGGAGACGGCCCGTACTCGCCGTTGTGGCCATGCCCGCAGCAATCCCGTTTGCGACCCTGACCCCGCCCGCGGGCCCTGGTTCCAGCGAGAGAGCGGCAAGCAAGTCCGCAGGCGCCGGGGTAGCGAGCCGGCCAAGGCGGAACCGGATCAACGGGCCTGATATATAGGACTCCAATGCTCAAGCTGCTGTTCCGGTCTGAAAACCCCGCAGAGGCGAGGATGCGGATCGGGCTGCGGCCATAGAGCTGGTGCGATAGTCGGCGCACGCCCATCCCGCCCAATCTCGCGCCACCGCTGTAGCCCAGCAGCACCAGCTGGCTGCTGCTGCCGATTACGAAGCAAGCGGCAGCAGGCTGTGGACATCTTCAGCGGCCAGCAGGTAATGTTTGGCGTCGGTCCGTAGCGCCGATCAGAGGAGATGCCCACCGTTGATCAGTTGTTGCCTGCACCAGGAAGGGCGGCGCGAAAACACGAGGACTACAGGCCAGGGGGTTGCTCCTCTGCAGGGCAACAGCCGGCGCCACAGCCAGAGATAGCCACGGAGATCACGCTTCGACAGCATAGGGCACACGGTTACGACTCCATCCCCCTTCAACAGCCACCGCTCGCACACGAGCTCGACGAGCACCGCTCGATCTCCTCCAGGCAAGGCGCAGCACCCGCGGTGGATGGTCGCGCTCCACCTGGTGGATCGCCCATCGAGATAACACCAGGAAGCGCGTTGGTGCAGCGAGGCGTGGCGAGGGGGAGATCGAAAACAGGTCGGCGGGTTTCTGGGCAGGCCCCGTGAAGCCAGCCTTCCCAGAAGGCATATATATGGCCGATCAGCGAATAGATGCCTCGGTGGGATCAGCAGCAGTAGCAGGGTGCAACCACGCTGAATCAGCAGACGCAGGTCGGCCGCTGACACCGAGCCGAGCACCGCAACAGAACGCGCGAGACTTGAGCGACACCAGATCGCCACGGCGAGCTAGCAACCACCACCAGACCCCGCAGGCCAGGCGATGGCTTGCGCAGCCAGGCCACGGAACGCGCGGAGGAGTTGGTGGTGGCAGTGGAAGGGCAGGCTCAGCCATCGGATCGCGATCAGGCGGCGGTTAGCCGGCGTTGCCAGCTCTGCGGACAGGTAGCACCCAGGCCGAGCACTACCCGGTGTGGCGAGTAAGCAAGCGCTTCTTTGAATAGGGAACTGCGAACAGTTTGTGCAACAGCTAGGATCACGTTTGAAGCTGGATCAGGGCGCCAGATTGGCCACGGCGATGAGAATCACCGCTGAAACGGCGCCGCGGCCAAACACAATAGAAGAGGCAGGCCAGAGGGCGGGATAGGACGATATAAAAGGTGCTGGGCGGCCACCGGCTGGCTTAACCGAACGCCCGCCGCAGCAGCTGTCCAGCAGGCAGACGATCAACAGCGCCACGCCAGCAGCAAGGGCAGTGGAGCACTCACTGAAGCGCGATCTGGCGGGGGGTGAGCGGAATTGGCCACAGCGCGAACATGCGACAAGAGATCGACAGCCCCATCCAGCGCGGATCAGCCCCCAGCCCGAGATGGGTATTGTGGCGGCAAGGCGGCCATGGAGGCGGGCTTGTAGGCGTCTGGGTCGAACTTCTGCATGATCATGCCGCGAGTCGTCGAAGGCGTTGAAGCCATGAGGGCGTAGAGGGTTTTTCTAGGCATCCCTCGGTGGCCAGGCATCCAAACGGCGAAACCCCTGCAGCTCGGGTGGGAGAACACGCAGGCTGCCAGCCATTTGCCCAGACCCCTGGCCCGCCGATGCTCCGGCAGCCAAACACATCGGTGGATAGCCGAAGGTGAGGCGATCATGACCACAGCCGCGCATAGCCGATCTGATCGGGCCCTCGAACAGGCTTAAATTTCAACGAATGTTGTAAATGGAAACTTGCACCTGGCTGGTGGTGATCCGACATGAGACCAATACGACCTGACGCAGGAACTCCAGCACCCCACATCCAATTAAAATGCGCTCGGGATACAGCAGGACGAGTGCGCGATATGACTCGACATTCCAATCGGCCCCCTGCTGAATCAGATCCAGCCATCCAAGCATGCGGGAGCCCCAGCAACGATTCTCTGGCCTGTTTGGGGGAGGCTTCATGCCCGATGGTTTGAATTGGCGATTTGATCAGGTTCTTGGTTGTGCACAGGCCGCCTACGTGGCAGGGAAACATCCGGTGAATCCGCCCGGCAGCCGGCCATGGCCGGTGAGCAAGCAGGCACAGCGTGGAAGCCAAGCAGCACGCGCCGGCCGAGGGTTCCCACCACTCTTCTGCCTCGGGAGCACAGCGCAGCACCCCCAAAAATCCCAGTGAGGGAGATGGGCAAAGCCGCAGAGTGCAATAGGCGAGGATCACCACCGAGCGGGGACGCTCCATTCGCCCACTGAAAGGCTGCCGGCCAGGCTCACAAACGCCGGCAGCCCTCGTGGCCACCGCAGCCGCAGGGCCCAGCAGTTCCGAGGGCTGGTTCAGCGCGTCGTTTGAAGGGCACCCGATCATCCAGAACCAGGGAAGAAAGCAGACAGGGCGAGCAGGGATTGCAGCGTGACCTGCGGCTGGCAAACCAGCCGGCCCATCCAGCCGTCCCTCCCAGATTGCGCGCGGCGGCCCACGAAGGCGATCAGAACGCAGGATACGATAGAACGCGCCAGCTTGAGGCGCAGTCGTTGGCGCCCTGCGTGATGGCCTCCACACTGCTGCTGTCGCGCCCCCTCGTCCACCGCCTCCGCAGCAACGGCCGCGAATGCGCTGCTGGCCACCCAACAGATATAAGGATAGATAGAGATGCCGGCACCAGGAAGACCGCCATCATCACCGCCGCGGGCACTGAGCAGGATTAGGGATAGATGAATGGCCGGCAATGCCTGGGAAATAGGGCTGGAGCACAACCCCCCCATAGAGCCCCCAAACATGGTGCTGGCGGATGGTGGCCATGCAGCGGTGAAGCCCACGGCCAGCTCGATGGGGAGCTTGGGCGTGGCCAGTATAGGGGCGAATCGTGAGCTCGATTCAATTTTCCGCACGAACACCATTGCTGGCGGCCGCCTGGCTCCACACCTGTGATCCCCGCAGAACTCCCGGCGAAAAAGCGGGCAGACGTGTGAATCACTCTCTGCATCAACCCCCAGGTGATAGATGCAGGGCCGTGAGCGACGCCGAAAAAGATCGCAATTGGGAAGGCCTGAAGCGAGATACACCCAGGCTTGCCCTCTCTCCCGCAGGAACCGCCAGCGGGCCAACCACAAATTCAGTCGCGCCGTACGGGCCGGCGCCAGCAGCGCCACCACCGCTCCTTGAGCGAGGAGAACACACCCGCCCGAATGGCAGCTGGAACAGGAAGCAAACCGAGCCCCACCTGCGTAGGCAGGGCCACCCGCGTATCAGACAGGGAGATCGCCGCCGAATCTGCGAGAACAACCACAGGCACCAGCAGCAAAGCAAGGGCGGATCCCGCAGGCTTCCTCCGCACGGTTTCCAAGGCATGGGCCCCCCTTCGCCTTTAGTGCTAGGTGCGGGACGTACTCTAGAGAGACGAGTGCCGTTCAACGCTTGGTCTGGTCGAATACGGGGTTTCGGCCAGCTTCAGTCAAGACACCTGTCCTCGCGTCAAGCCGGTCGACGTCCCAAGCATCGGTAACTACCATCAATTATTCCGTCATACACGAAGCGATCGCTCACAGTCCTGCGCACACTAGACAGCTGCCACCGTCCGGCTGGACAACAAACGAGCACTGCCCTGAAGGGCTCCCTGGCGCGGAAAACCGGCCCAGGACAGGAGTTCCCCTGAATCCGCACAACCTGATCCGCGAGTGGTTGCAGCAGCGGCAACCCAGTCCGTCGATCGCGCAGCGGATTGGCGGGCACCCTGAGTCCTTCCTCAATACCCTGCCGCCCGGCAAGTGCAGAAGCGTGGAGCAGCGGCGCGCGGCGGCTTAGCCCAGACACTCACAGCAAGGCAGGCGGTAACGGCGCTGATGCGGCGGGATCCTGATTGATTCGGGCATCCTGCGAGCTATTACCAGCAGCAGGAGCCCCTGCATCAAGCTGTTTCGTCAGCTTTCTTTGACCAGACCGCTGCGCAGCTTGATCCACCTCACCGATTCTGCATCGCCGAGGTGCTCTGGCTGCTGGGGAATCCAGGTGATCACCCGGCGTCCCTGTCGGCTCAGAACGCACCATGCTTTGGGCCTCAGCCGCGGTGGCATCAGAGGCAATCAACCTGCCTTCGGTGAGGAATTACGCCGCATTGCGGAACTCATTGCACGCGCTATGCCGATCTACCGCGCGATTTTCGGCCGATCTCACCTTGGTGACGCTCTCGGAACGGCTCAGGATGTTGCCCGAGATCCTCAGCCTGGCACGATGTTTCGATATCTACCGCGTTTCCGGCGTGAACCATTCTGCCGGCGTTCCGATCGTCCTTGAGCTCTTGCAATCAGCAGGGCAATTCCAGTCCTCCAGGCACGGCTGCCAAATGCATCTTTCCAGAAGCCTGGGACTACGATTGGGTGCTGGTGCAGCGTGAACTTACGAAGAGAAGTTGTGGCCGCATGGATCACTCTGAGCATCCAGCCATCTGATTGGCCCGATCGGTACAACAAACCGGGGAACGATCAGTATCGATGGCGGATCAGCAACATCAGCTCACGGTTGAGGGAGCGGCAGATCAGCCGTTGCCACGAGGTGCTTCGCCGCACCTTCGCGGTGGGGCAGAACCAAAGCCGAGGCCAAGCCTGTAACCAGCAAGGGGTGACGACCCAGCCTTGCAATGAAACGAAGAACTCGGCTAATCGTTAAGAGTTGCCTGTCAGCCCCCGCGCCGCGCCAAGGCAATTCCCCTTGTCATCCCAAGTGTCGATGTCATCAGATAACGCTATCTTCAGGGCTCATTGTCCCTCCATTTTCAATGAAACTCTCCGGCCATCTCACTGCATAGGCCCGCAGCCAATTGATGCGACTGGCGCCTCTGCCCGCAACATCCTTCATTCACAGCACGAAGAGCAACCCTGGGCGGATTCCACACCTGTGGCGCTCTGCACAACCCAAGTCACCGGTGACTAACGTTGGTTCAGTCGTCCGTGCCCTATCTGTATGACCAGCCTCCACCGATCTAGCGGGCTTGCGGAGCTGCTAGGTGCAGCAGGAAAGCGAGCGCAATCGCCCAGTAGCCAGCCCGCCGAACTGGACCTTTCCCTGTGGTGCAGGCACGCTGCCTCTGCTGGTTGGGCCCTGCCTTCCGAAGCCCATGAAGATCAAGCCTCAGAGGCCGAGCGTCAATGGCGACATGGGGCAGGCCATGGGTTGGTTTTGCCGATTTCGAATGCGTTTGCGGACGTGCTCCAGGTGGTGAGTTTCGATTCGAGAATGCCCTCTGCCAGCCGGCCCAGGAGGAACCTCCCACCACCCGCTGGAAGAAGGAGAGGGTGGAAGCCGAATTCCTGTCCTGGTCTGGCCTGCAAATCGCTGAAGCCTGACGCAATGCCATGAATGGAACCCGAAGGGAATAGGCGAGCTTCGGTGCCTGAAGAGCCCTGCCAATGTCCCGATTGTCAGCGTTTTTATCGGGAACATGACCGACTAATCCGCCGGACTCCACGCTGCGCCAGCAGCAGGCGCTCACTGGGCTGCGTTGGGCAGTCGTTTTCGGCACCCTGGCAGGCCGGGTGTTGGAGAGCTGCAGAGGAACACGGGAGGATGAAAGTGAGGCCACCGCGCCGCGTCGATCAATCGCCCCAGCGGAGGTCCGGCGGCTCCGGCGCTGGTGCGCTGCCCTGGCGCAGCAAGCCCTGCTTCCCCAGGCAGCCACAGTCCGCTGACGAACCCGACGAGGTTCAGCAGGCGATTGCGATCTTCGAAACATCACGCCCATCTGTTCTCGATCGAAGCGCTGATGGAGCGCATATTTCCGATGTGCGGGTACGGAGGAAGTGGAGCAAGAAATTCCGCGAGGTGGCCGGGCGAACTTGGCCCCCGATCCGCTCAATTGCTGCCCGCTTGCGGCTAATCCGCCCTGCTGCCATCAGACCCTGACCTGCCTGAATCGTAGTTAAGCACGCGGCAGAGTCGATTTGGATCATCCCCTCTCGTCGGCGCGGAACCACCCACCCAAAGCAAAAGGGGCTTCCAAGCCCAGGCCAGCCGTTCGGCCAGTTCGGACCTGATCATGGTGTCGTTTCGCCGATCCACCCGTCAGGCGATCACATAACACGCCCAGGCTTGCCCGCCATGCGCCGATGGCCGCTGCAGCAGCTGTTGCAGGAAAACCTCCAGGGCCAGCGCGGCCCCGGCATGGTTTGTTGCTGGCGGCCCATCGCCGCAGCTGGCGCATGTCCCCACCGCTGAGACCCGAGAGGCCCCCGCAGCCCACTCTCCTTCTGACTGCAGCGCCCGCTCCAATTCTCGCCGCCGTTCAGGCCGGCGGCGGAGCTTGGTGCAGCAGCAACCCGGATCCACTGAGCTCGCTTGCGCTGGCCATCACCAGCCCTTCCTAAGGGGTGTAGCCCATCGTGGTTCGATGCTGCGCCCATCGCGGATCGCCGCCAGCGAGCAGCCGGCCGCCCAGGTGGCAGCTGCTCAGCCTCAAGGCGGACGGATGGTGATGGCGAGTGCTGGCCCATCACCACCTCGCTGATGTGCTCGGTGGTTTGAGGCCAATGGAAACCGAAGCGGCGGCAGGCCCGCCCAGCCGCAGGACTCCGGCACCGCATAGGTGGAAAGCAGCCGGCTCCAAGGTGCCTTGTGAAAACCGGTGTCGAAGCAGGCCCACTGGGGCAGGGCGGACGCCACTGCCCGCAGCCAGCGGATTGCCGCCAGGGCGCCGGCGTTGGTGGAGCGGCGACCAGGGGGATGAGGCGCTGAGCTTCCTCTTCCACCGCCGGTGTGGGATCAACGTCGGGGCCGAGAAGCCAGTACCGCGCCATGCCACACCCGGATGGGCGCCAGACCGATCCGGCTCCAACCAGGGCGCCCCGGGCCTAGGCAGCCATGGCTCAAGCCAAGCAGCGGCCCCGTCACCATCCTTTGCCCGGATTTCGAAGCTGGAGCCCTCGCTGCCATGAGAGTTCGTCCGCCGCATCGATCAGAGCGGACCTTGAAGGCGGAGTCCCCAGATTGAAGACGAGCACCAGAATCCACGCGGAATTCAGGCCTTTATCCAATGCTGTCGCTGTTTTTCATTGCTGTCGCTATCCCATGATGGCACAACTGATCGTGACGGGGAAGGCATCGGCCTGCCAATGCGCGGTGGCGTACTCGCCGGACATCGAGCGGTCGAGGAGAAGTAGCACGCTGCGGGCGCGATTCAGCAGCGACTCCGATTCCATTTGCTCGCAGTCCGCCCAGCGGCGCTGCCGCGTCTGGGCGCGAACGGTAATGCGAGTCGGCGAACAGGAAGAAGGGATCGCGGCGGTGAGGTTGTCCCAGCAAGGGTTTGAAACAACTCACATCGCCATTGTGAAATGACCGAGCTTGATCAAGTGCACACCTCCGGCAATTCGGGGATCTCCAACCGATGCAAGTCCAGGGGCGGTAGCCGCCATCCCCGAGGCTTTCGATCTCCTCGGTGGTCTTGCCGAACAGGAAGAGTTCTCCGCTCCCCCACTGCTCGCGAAATTTCCACATTCGCCCCGTCGAGGTACCGATCGTGGGCAACCATTCATGGCAAATTTCATATTTCCGGTGCCGGAAGCCTCCAGCCGGCCCGGTGGAGATCTGCTCGGAGAGATCCGTGGCCAGGATAGACCCGCTGCCCAGCTTACACTGGTAATCAGGGTAGAAAAACAACCCAGCAGGCGCCTTGCCCATATCAGGATCGGAGTTTCACCATTTCGCGGCCGACGCCGTTGATGAAGCGAATGATCAATTTGGCCAGTGAAATAGCCAGGCTGCTGCTTACACCCGAAGATCACGGTGCGGGGGGCTTGGCCATGCGGCCGTGCCGTTCTTGGATGCGCAGGTACTGAAACGATCACCTGCAGGGCATCTGAGGGTTGCTGGCGCTTGTCATTCGTGGATGCGCTTGAACCTGCATATCGAACCAGCGAGGAGGGATCCACCAACAGGCCGCTCTGGCGGTGATGTAATCGGAAAGCGCCGCGTTTTAACAGGCCAGTTTTGGTCTGTCCCGACGCTCCAAAAGCATAGAGAATCAGCAAGCGAAGGGCTGCCAGCCTTCTTGCAGTTCGGAACAGAATCCGCGGATCCGTTGGTGCCGATCGAGCCTCCAGCAAGCTTCGCGGCCAGCAACGGATCTGGGCCAGGGCGATTCCAGCGCCTGAGGCGTGACGCCATTGGTGGAGATTGCATGCAACTTGTCAGGCGCCAGAGGGTGGCGTAAGTCGGAAACAGCTGGGTGCGCACTGAGTTTTCGCTGTGCAGGGCGCGCCACCCGTTGACGTGGTGAGAGCCCACCGTTGGCAGTTGGCCATCCGCACCGGCCTTGGGGTTGCCGCCTTCGTCATGATCGATCACACTGCGCAGCGAGCCGATCAATTGCCGGGGGTTCTTGAAAGGCGCACCTGTTTTGCAGGGAAGCGTCGGTTGATCTCCAAAGAATCAAACTCCAGGTGGCCGGGGCAGCAGGCTGCCGCGAACAGATCAAGGCCCATTTCTCCAGGGCCCTCCGGCAGCAAGGTGTGGTTGGTGTAAGCCCAAGCGAGCGGGTGTGATCGACCAGGCCTCTTCCAGCCTCAGGTGCTTCTCATCGAGCAGCCAGCCGCATCAGCCTCGGCGACGGCGATTACGAGGGTGGGTGGTCGTTGAGCTGCCACCGCCCAGTGGAATCGGCGAAATTCGCTGACGGGCAACTGGCGCAGATCGAGGAGCTGCGCGCATTCCTGGAGGCTGCAGCTCACAAAGAAGTCTGCTGCTTGAGCCGAGGCGCCGGCCCTCCGCGCGGTGCCGTCATTGGGGTTAGAGCAACCTTTGGAGGAGGTTCTCCATGCTTCACCTTCTCCTGCCACGGCCGCCGTCGTAATCGCCGATGTTTGAAGGCGTAGAAAATCGAAGTTCTCGGTGGCTTCAGCCCGCCACAAGCGCAAGCCGGTGCAGGTGTTGACCTGGTAGCCAGCACCGGCACATCGTGGGGGATGCCGGCTCGCATGTTCGACCGGGCATCCAGCGCACCCGCTCGTGGCCCCGTTCATCGCGGGTAGACCTCGGTGTGGCCGGCCCGAAGCCCAACATAGCAGGCCTGAATCAGGGTGCGGGCAGTTTCCAGGGCCAGCCGGCTTGAGCCATTGTCGGTGACCTGCCACCTGCCACCATCACGATCAGCTGATCGAAGATGCGAACTCGTAGCGGATGGCCGTAGCCCGTGGCGGGTATCTCCAGGCTGGAAGAGGGATTCAGAGATAACAGGCCGCCGACGGCCGAGACCACGGGCCGTTCCCAGCCCCGGCCTTGCTTCTCCACTTTCCAGGATCGACTCAAAATCGGTGATGCCGAAGCGTTGCAACGCCTCGGAAGCCGCTTTCGCGATGCGAGCAATCAGCAGGCTTGTTGCCACCAGCTTTGCGGACCCGATCACGGAAACTGGTCGGCCGAGAGATGGCCACCCCCGGGGTGGGCGTGGCGCTGATCGCTTCCGATTCCCGCGAGTAGCGGGTCAAGTCAGCCTGTCGCGAACCGGCCGTAGGTCTGAGCCGCCAGGTAGGAAGTCGTGGTGGTTGGCCTCGCGGCGCGAGCTGCCGAGGCGTGAAGACTAGGGCTCGTCCAAATGCCGCTCGAACAACCGTCGGCGCTGAGCCCGATGCGCTTCCTCGTCCCTTGAGGCAGCCCCCGGCGTGGGCAGGATCAGTTGGACGGGGAGGCGCTACGATAGGGGTCATGGAGAAACCGGGGCTGGCAAAGGGGGAAGGGAGAAAACGGGGCCGGGTAAGACTTTAGCGGGCGCCCTCGGTGCCCGCTTTCCCAGCAGCCCCCAGGCCAACCGGTGATTTCGGCAGAGTCCATGCATGGATCGTGGGCATTGGCAACGGTGGCCCGAAGGATCTCCTCCTTCGCATAGCGTCTCCTTGACAGGGCAGCCGGGAGCCCAGCGGGGATTGTGACGCTGCGTCGATCAACGTCGATCACCAGGCTGAGCGGTCCGATCTGGTTTTGTTCATCGCAACTCCAGTTGGGGTGATGATGTTGCCTACTTTTCCTTGTAGCCGCGCACATGCATATTGGCGTGGGTTGGCTGGGCGCCGGTAGGGCTGAAGTGCGGTGCTTTGACATGTGTATTGGTGCACGCACGCGCTGGAATGTGAGAGAGAGACGCTCTCAGCATGAGAATGCACTTGAGATAGTTAGTGGGCGGTGAGGGAGTCTGTCCGATACTTGCTGCGCGGATCCGACAGCCCGTGGGGATGCTCGCTCGCTTCGCAAGAGGGCGACAGCTTGATATATTTGTGTATGTGTGTGTCTCTCACACGGCCGCCAGCCCCTCGACGATAGATCCATTGCTGTGGCGCAGGCCATCAACCACAAACCACGGGCTGGGTTCTCTCAGCTCTCCGCTCTCTCGTTCTCTCCGTTGCTGGCCAGCTCCAGAGGCCGGATGCCTTTAGATCACATGAGGGCTGAAGCAGCTGTTAGAGATAGTAGCACTCCTCGCTCATGTGCAGTTTGCGTTCACTCTCGCTCTCGAAGATTGGTAGGGCCAACCCGCCAAGCTATGTATGGCTGGACGGGACCAGGCAGATATACCACCCGCACCACCATCGCCCGCTCCTTGTTGCCGGCCAGGTCGATGAAGCCCCGCGCGTTCTTGGTGGGGATTGAAGCACGGTTGTGAATCCTGCCGCCAGACCGATTGTGAGGAGATCAAGGCAGTTCCAGGCACCAGATCGGTGCGCGCCAGGTGGCGTGGTGGATGCAGGATTCCAGCCTTTGGCGTGGCCTGGTTTTGAAAACATCGAGTTTGTTCGGTGTGTGAACGCGCTCGTAAGGTGTGGAAGAGCGTTGAGAACCGAGATTGGACAGTTAGCCCTCCCAATGCATCTCCCACCTAGGCGTGTGGCCCGAGAGCATCTCCGACCACCCGGCCGTTGCGGCCAGCCTCGCTACCGCCGGCATCTTCCGGCAGCAGCTCCTCCTCCACACCTTCTTGCTCACCTCATAATCGCCTGGTAGGCGATTGGAGCGTTTTCTGGGCCGGAAACCACGCGCATCCGTCGGGATGCGGACGATGGTGTCGCGCAGAGTTTCCGAGCGGCGTAGGTGGTTCTCGTGCTCGCATCTGCGCCGGGGTGCTCCACCGCCACCCGCATCGGCCTCGATCGGTGGCAGGCGCAGCTTGCGGCGCAGCAGGCGCCATTGGCATGCGGGCTCGAATCCCATCCGCCCTGGAGCCCTTGCGAAAGGGCCTGGAGCTCGGCGGATCAAGGTTTGCCGCGGATCGAAACAGGTTCGTCGGGCGGTAAGCTCCGCAGAGTCGTGGCTACGATTGACCAAGGTCTCGAGCGCATCTGCAACTGCCGGGATCCTTTGTTGGGCGCCGGAGCGGCAACCTGGTGGAGCGCCCAGAAGCCCTCCAGTTTCTTGCCATGGCAGTTCGCTGGGGCCCGTCCAGCCCTTGGGGGAGCGCAGCCACGATCATCGGCCAGAGCCGGCGCACGGCTCACCGCTACGGGCGGGCCTGCTGGGCGGATCGGCCAGGATCTGGCTGAACCGGCCGTTATCCAATCGCCCGGGCCATCGCCTGGTGCATCGCCCGGGCTCATGCCTCGACGAAGCGGATTCCAGCGTAGCCCCGCATCAGATGCTTCCAGCTCCTGGTGGCCGAATCCGGGCGCAGCAGGCTTGGGGTTGGCGATCTTGGTAGGCCGTTCAGGTGCAGCCCGGCAGCACGGCCGCGTCGCTGATCGGGTTGAGGAACTTGTTGATCGTGCCAAGGAGGTGGCCAAAGGGCCGGTTCGGCCCTCGCCATCACCGACGCAGGCCAAGGGGCGATCAGGTCGGGGTTTGGTCCGAAGACGGCGCACAGGCGTGAGGGGAGAGCACGTTAACCGAGTTCCCGCCCTCATCGGATCGAGCCGGCGTCGTTCGGGGTGGCAGTGGCTGCCGATTGTGGCCGGGGAAAGGAGAACTGCCTTTGAAAAAAAGGGCCTGGCTGCCGCACTCCTCCGCGTCTGGATTTGTTCGGGAATACGATTCTGCTTGTAGCTGCCGTCGGTAGGTTGGGTCCGAGCACGCCCGGGGGCACATGGCCAGGCCCCGCCAGGATAGATCATGTGAGATCGTTGGCCTGGATCAGGCCCGGTTGGCGTGGGCCAGAGTGAACGCCTGAACCGGACTCGAGCCCCAGTGGCCGACAGCCGGTTCTTTGATCGTGCTCCGGAACAAGCGGTTCGCGCAGCGAGGGGTTGTCCTGGGAGGTAGATCATGCCCACAGCCAGGTGTATGGGCCGCGCGACCAAGACCAGGGGCAATCGACCCAGGCTGAGTTCGCTACTGTGCCCCAGGCGGAGCCGCTTTTCGCGGGAAGATCCGTGGTGGAGGCTTTTTGGTTCATTGGCGAATTGGCCGGCAGGGGCAGACAGTTTTGATGCGCAGTGGGCAGTATGCTGGCTCAAGCTCTCCTGATCAACCTTTTTGAGAATAAAGACGAGGTGGAGGGCTAGTGTCTAGTGGTAGGATGACGCATGCTGTGGACTTGTGCGATGAAACTATCCAAGCTTTTTTATTTCGACTGGGCAGCCCGATCACCTGGCGGATCCATCGCCGGCGTGCGTTACCCGTTGCACTGGCGCCAATGCAGGCAAGCCCATCAAACAAAGCCCATGGCTTGTTCGCAGGGCCCTTGGACGGTCAGCTTTCGCTGTCAAAACACCTAAGGTTCGCCGATTTCCAATCCCCCAGCGGTGTCAGCTGGCTGGAATGATCGTTCCTTTCCTATCTGCCTCGAACTATGGTTCGGGGCAACGCACACATATAGAAGTGGCCGAACGACCTACGACTAGAGGCGTCGGTACGCTTCTGTGATCTTTGATGGCGGCCCGCAGGCTCGCTGCTGCTGGTGCGCCCTTTTTCCCGCCTGCCCACATCCTTGCGAAACCTGGGACTCGGCCGCGGTGTGTTGATACGGCGCCTCCGGGCCCCCTCATCATGGTGGATACCACCGGACACCCCGGCAACTGAACCAGGGTCTGACTGCCGGCTGAGTGAAGCCCTCCTACACGGCCATCCGCTGACTCGGTCCAGCCGATCTTACGACGAGACCTTTCCCGTCCTGCAGGGGTTTCGACACGCTCGGTCTCTACGGCCCTGCTCTTTCTCACCGGCCTGAAAGTGAGCTCGAGCTGGTCGCCGTCGGCGCCCAGGCCCTCGACGGTGGCCCTCGCCGGTGTGGTTTGCGTTTGCCCTGGGCACCTTCGGCCTGTGGCGATCTTCCAGGTGGATCTGATCCCGGCGGTGGTTCGCCGGCGCCCTCGATGACAGCGACGAGCATCCGGCCATCACCGCTAGCGTCTTCGGCGAACTTCAATACCTGAAACCCGCGAGGCGTCAGATCGTTGATCGCGCCGCCGTGGCTCGAATAGACATCTTCGGCCCCCAAAATCCGGGTCCCCCCCCATCCTGGCGGTGGTGTGGCAGCTGGCCGGTGGCGGCGCAGCTTGGATAATCGTCCGTCGTCAAGCTCTGCATCGCAAGCGGCGCTGTTCGTGTGGTGGCCTGGCCCTGAGCGCACCG
>Ga0163217_1049535_pt1 | contig 15199 bp, 15 predicted proteins | sample SynspAceP_FD_185933 | JGI IMG/M metagenome (GOLD analysis project Ga0163217, IMG submission 185933) | Saline lake microbial communities from Ace Lake in Antarctica - Synechococcus sp. Ace-P (PacBio error correction) | ecosystem: Environmental > Aquatic > Non-marine Saline and Alkaline > Saline ...
AAAGGAAAAAAAAAAGGGAGAAATTTTTAACAAAAACGGGGTCCGAAACCCGGCCCCTCTTTGAAACCGTGAAAATCCTTATGGCTTGATAACGCAACTCCCGAAAGAGGGCTTTTTTGCCGCCTTGAGCGAGCTTGGTCCAAGATCCGGCAGTCCCCGGTTCGACCAAACCGCGCCGCGGGATAGTGGGGTCTCTGTCCGATAGCCATGCGGTTTATGGACTACTCGGATTGGATCCTGGGCCGACCCGATCGATAAAACGATCGTGATGGAGCTCAGCGAAAATGTCCGTCCTCTATCGGTGGCGCGGCGTGTTGCCTGCTGGTGGTCCGGCCTGATCCTCAATCTTTGGTGGTAGCGCCCCGTGCTGCGGCAAAGTTTGAAGTGGAAGGGCGATCAAGCTCAACAGCTTATGAAGAAACCGGCCCCTTGACCGGTGACAAGCGTCCCGAACTGCGGGGCGTTGGGGGTTGATGGCCCAGCCCGCCAAGCTGCCCCGCGGTGCCCTCTTGCCCGTTGCGGACCTTGCAAGAAAGACGAAGAAACCCGCTAAAACGTAGCATGACGAAACTATCGGAATGCTGCCGAGGTGGCTGATACGTGCGCAAAGAGGGCCATCCGCCAATCTTCATAAAAGAAAATCCGAAACAATCCAGCAGCTTGCGACGAAAAAACCACAAGAGTCTTTGCGCGTGATCCGGTCGTGGCTCCCGGCTTTGAGGCTGGCGCAATGGATCCGACCTCTTCGCCCGTAACTTTGACAGTGATAACGGCGGCCCGCGGTCCCTGTCACGACGCTTGAATGATGAAGAGGCTGAAACCTGCCGACTGGCCGAAGGCACGCCAACAGGGTTTTGACGCAGGGCGCGCCTGTCGGACAGCTGGACGCCAGGGCCGAATTTGACGCGCCAGGAAGACGAACCGGCTCGAGGGGAAGAGCGAGGCAAATCCGAGGGCAATTGGACGTTACTGATCGCGCAAAGACACCCGTCAATGTCGGGCCCACAGAAGCTGATATTGTCGAATTTATTCCTTGGCATCGGCGACCGGCTTGTGCCCGATTGCTGCACGGACCTACGGGGTCGAATCTGGCTGTGGCGCCGCATCCGCGAAAGCGTCGCGTTGAGCCGCAGCACACCGGTTCTGTCGATCACTGCAAATGCCCCGATGTTGTTGGCCGGCCTTTGAGGCGCACCCGCCGTTTGGTTGCCTACGTTCGACGAACGCCGCGTCGATCAAAATCATTCGGCGGATACCCACTTTGCCCCGCGGGGCAGCCAGGTCGTCTGGCAGGGCGGGCAGTTGGAATATGAAACATTGAAACAGTGCAACCACAGCGGTGGCGCAGCGCCTTGCAAAACCGCAACGTTGAACTGACCGCAACCACAAGGATTGCTGAATAATGCCCTACAATAATGATCAGGAATAAAACCCACGCCCGACCTGACTGAAGGGTTCCGGCTTTAATGCGGAAAACCAAACGCCGGCCGCTTGGAATAGCAAAAGCCTGGACGCGATAATTTGGCGTCCAAGCTAGAACGTGCCGCGTCGTGTTGGGGGGCGGCAGCCCGATGCCAATCTCAGAAGCTTGCTAAATTTGACCAAAAAAAAGGGTCGGTGATTTGAATTGGATCGCCGGGTCGGTTGAACCGGTCGACATCATGATAACGATCGCATGGTGGCGCGTGGGGATCTGGTACGGGTCCAAAGGCGAGACTCGCTCGTGTCGCACTGCGTGGAAATCGTCAAAAGTTCGTCTCTAGATATCCTGATGATCGCGCCGCATTCTGTCCTCTTTTTTGCCTGCCTTTACAACGGGAACGGCCCATAAAACTTGTGGTCGCCTGAATGTGTTGGGGTCGGCCGTTTCGGACAGGAAAAAAAGCCCCCCCCCCCCCCCGAAAAACCCCCCCCTGGCAGTAATGGTGGCGCGACCTCTTCTTCGGCTTCGGGGATGTAACGCCGGGGACGGATGAAGGTGCCAGCCTTTCTGGTCGGCCTTGATCCAGCTGTTTGCAATCAATCACGGTGCTGAGCGTCGCGCCGGGACTTGCTGGTTATGGTCACCGAGGTTTCACCAGATTCGTGATTGTTTTCTCGAATGTAGCGGGCTTGCCCTTGGATTGAAACCAACGGCCGCCCAACATTGTGTTAAAACGGCTATGGGCTCTTGTTCATGACTTTCTTTTGTCATGCAGCCGGTGTTTTTCGAAAGACGGTGGGAGGCCGGACTTGTCCCCGCTGATGGAAAATGCCCATCATCGAAGAAGCAGGCCGTTCGCAATATATCAGAGCCGTTTTATAATTTTATGCTGGCAATACACGCGACAAGGACTGCAGCTTTTCAGCGCGATATCGCGGACGAGGCGTCCCCACCGTCCGACGGTCCCGGCCGACAGCTCCCAAGTTTGGCGGGTATTAGTTACCCATATCGTTCATGATCTCAGAGCATTAGACGCGCGGTTTACGATTGGCTTCCTTCCTGATCTAAACCTCCTCATTGCCCAATTGCCCTGATCGGTCGCGGTTCGGTTTTTGATGAGCGCGGGGATGATGATGGTTTTTTTTTTGCCCCCGCCCAGTATTTGTATCGCTGCCTTTCAAAGTTATCTTTTTTTCGTCTGATCGACCGGGTGGTACATGCTGGCCGGATCGCTGATCCAATCCACGTCCTCCGGCTAAGGTGCCGCGGCGTCGAAATTAGTCATGTCAAACAGTATAGTTTCCGCTTCCTTGTCCAATCATCCTCAGGCTGCAGGAATGGCGCTCTCAATGAACCAGTTTGTTAACCCCCTTCGCAAACACGTCATATGTCTGGCGCGCAAAGTCTGGATCTCTGTTTCTGTTGTCTGGGTGAAGAGCGCGGGGGCGCCATCATGCAAACAGCTTGATGTGGATGAGATCCGTCAGATCACCACCGCCATCAGCACTATGGCGAAGTCCCCGACGCGGGCATCGTCGAAGAAATCATCGCTGAAATTCGATGAAAAAGTGAACCATAGCGGTAGTGTCGTTGGCTCGATCGACGCCGGCGCGCGTTTGCTAAAAGAAGTTTTTGCCGAAGATCGGTGTTGACCGAGATCTTGCAAGAAATTGGACGGGAAAAAAAATTGATAACGTTGGAAGGACCTCTCGGACCTCGACGAAGAAAGAGCTGGTTGCGTTCCTGCAGAAAGAACACAATGCAGACCATCGCTGTGATTCTGTACGCGTATACGCCCCCGACGTTGCGGCCAAAAGTCTACCGCTCTTAGGGGCCCGAAACGTGCCTCGATTTGATCGAGCGGATCATGGGATGGAATAAGCTTGCCCAATCGACACCATTCAGAAACATTGAAAACAACGCTGCGTGACGATGTTCTTGCCAAGGCTGGAAACAGCGCCGAAGCTCGGATCGAGAACAGTTGGTTTCATTTTCAACAAAACTGACGAAGATATGCTGATAAAACCTGACCCGTAAACTGGAAGAGCGCGCAGCCACCAAAGCTTTTGTCCATTCAAACAAAAATGTTTTTTTTTTTTCGACGATTTGGTTAAATTCAACGAGATTGAATGTTTGGGTAAAATTATGCGTGAAGTCCAGCGGAAACACTCTGCCGATGGCTCTGCGTGGCGCTTAAGAAAAAGAAGTGCGCGAACATTTCTTGGCGTCTTTGCCGTCGCGGTCGCGGGTATGCTTCAAGACAGAAATGTCATCAATGGGTCCTGTGCGGTCCCAAGGATGTCCAAAGGTGCCAAGCTCAACTGGTCCGAAGCCGCATTGCGCTTGATGTCTGGGGGGAAAAGTTTGCCTTGCCCGAAAATGACGAAAGACATGATGTCGGAATAATGCCCGAACTGATTCAGCGGTACAGCCGTGAATGCAGAGAAGGTGATCGGCAGCACGTCAAATTCGTATTGGGACAAACTTGGCCGCAGGTTATAAGATTGCAACAGTCCAAAAGCTATAGAATTTGCCTGAAATCCTGCGGGTTTAATGTGCATCGGATATAGCGACATATCGCGCAATCCCAGCTTTTTCACCGCTCCGGCCGGAATCGGAGAGCTTTTCGAATGTCAAACTTTTCTTGCAGCAAGTGATTTTTGTCTGTCCAGATCAAGCGCAGACATCTGCCGTGGGAAGCGATAGAGCGACTTGAAAAAAATTTTTTAATTTTTCACTGCGAGTACTTCAAACCAAGTTCTGATGTCACCGCACTTGTCGCGGAATTCCAAAACAGTGCCAACCGTCTCGTCTGGGCTGTCATTTTCGTTGAATATACTGAACGGATTTGTAAAAACGCGGTGTCAACAATCGCTAAGGGAAATCGGGTCCGGTCAAATCGGGTGTTTTTGAGGCCCTTCCTCTGTGGTGAAGCAAGGGTCAGGTGCATTTCGCGGAACGGCTGTCCGTGAGGCGATTTCAGAAAGAGAAGAGGGCTCGTCCGGATTTGTTCCAACATCTCCGATAAGGCCCTTGCGAAAATTTGAATCTTCAAGGTCGAAAGCAACGCATCACATAGCTTGTAAACTTCGAAATCAGCGACCAGTTCTTCGGGGGTAGTGATATCGGCCCTATCCGTCGCGAAACGCCTCTTCTGCCCGCTTATTTTCGCGGCAGAATTACGCATCAATTTCAAGCTGTTTGTCGCGCGTTGCGTCGATGAGTTTTGAAAGCGCGTAAGAGCTGCCTAGTCCCGGAGATGCCTTATCATAGGGCTATAACACTATTCCGCCGCCGTAGCCCGTGTTTTTTCACGGATCATTTTCCAAACAGTTTTTTCTTCATATTCAATCAGGGGCCGTAAGGTCGCAATCGCCTTTTGTAGAAGTCCCGAGGCCCGACACATGGCCCGCGGCTTCAAAGATGTGGCCCGCCATTTCGTCCGTGAAAGACCGGCGCAAGGCGCCAAAGTTGCGTTGAATAATCTTCACGAGTTTTTATGCGCGTCCAGACGGCTCAAGTAGGGGCGGTTTTGGATGAAGAAATACACTTCTTTACGGGAGTAACGCTCTTCATCTTTCTTGCAGCAAAATCGGCTATCACGAACGATATCGGCCTGGTTCTCAATACGTCTGTTGTCGACGTCCCTTGCCATTGCGCACAACACAGCCGTTGATCAAAATCCAGCTCATTGGTTCCAGGGTTAACCGCAACGCCATAGCTGGTTTACTCCGCCGCGACTTTGGCAGCCTCGCCCCGCTCAGCCATCGATAAATACTGCGATTAATATCAATCAAAGGCTTCACAATTTTTTTGAACCTGAAGGGACCGCTTTGGGGTGTGGCTCCGACCACAAGAAGAGAGATTAAAGCTGCGCGCAAGATCGGCGTCCGCCGTGTCCTTCTCGGCAAGTCGGCTTTGAAAGCCAGCCAAACGCGCTGATTTTCCCCAAGGGTACGGCAAGCCGTCCGCACGCGTCTGAAGTTTTTTTGGGATTTTTCCGAAAGCACCATCAATGCTTCGAAATTGATTTCTAATTTATGTCCGCTAGCCAAAATCCGGCGCTCTATCTGGCGCGGTTCTTTCGGTGTGCGAGATGGTCCCTATACGCGTTACACTCAATTTCACTGCTTTTAATTCCTGCCTCATACCATCATAGGGCGCAGGGTTAAAGGAAGGATTAAAAAATCCTTAATTCGCAGGAAAAACAAGGAATATTCTTAAGAATTTGAAGGCAAATTATGCTTGGCCTGCCACACCTTCGCGCCGCTGTCGGCGGATCGCGTTAATGGATATGCTCGCCGGGGATCGCTGCATGCAGCCCATTTCGTGATGAAAGCTATGGGCAATATTTGCCAGCGCCTTAGCAGTCTCTCAGACGTCGTGAATCCATCTGCGTTTCTGTCTTGGCTAGCGAGACGATAATATGCCCGATTTCTGATGACCGATGCCACAGGGCAGGGCCGGCGTAGAAGCAATGGGAGCGCAAGGCTGCAATTAAGCACGATCGCGCCCTCTTCCAGATCAAGCCCGAACTCCCTGCTTCGAGAACATCGGGCCAAGGAAAGCGCGCCGAAATAAAACTTCTTCCCAGCGTAAAATCGCGACAGGTGTCAGATCCGCGTCTTTCCTACTCAACGGTAAATCGCGTGATCGGTGACGCAAGCAGCGATGTAGGAATGCGGCCCTAAAAGGGGTGCTGCGGGGTCGGTGCCAAAATCCAAACCGCTTACCCAGATGTGGCCCCATCAATTCAAGAACGCATAAAAACAAACTTCCCCAAGTGCTCCCGTTGCAACCTCAAGCCTACTGTTCGAGACCTCAACATAAATTGAGGATTTGTTTAAACCTTCGGTGGATCAAGGTCACGGTGAATCTGAGACAACGGCGCCGTTCGCCAGTCGAAACGTGATAAAGCCTTAATAAGAAACCTTGCGGAACACCCATGTTTTTCGGAACAAATGTGGCTCGGGGCGTTGGTGGCAAACACAAGCTTTGGTGCCGAGGCGAATAACGGGCAACTCCGAGGCTCTAACGAATTTTACACTAATTAATGTTTGAAAAACATCCGAGAACTGTTGGGCGTTCGATCCGGCGAGCAATGCAGAAATTCAATATCAGATCTCGTTGAAGTTACCGAGCGCTTCTGTCGTGAGCATAAGCCACTGACCGGATTTTGTTTTGACTGATATGCAAGAGGCAAAGTTTGAGCAAACTTCTTACGAATTTTGGCAACATGGACATCGAAATTTGCGATCGCCGTATCTCCATGGTCGACATTCCCAGCCGAGGCTGATGCGTCACGGGTCACGAATCTTTCCGTCTTGCGCGAAACAAAACACGCATATCTGCGCCTCTGCGGGTCGTTATCCGCCCGCAGCGCGATATACGCCTCGACGTCCGCTTCCTCTGTTGCGGGCAGGGCGCGCAATCTGCCCCTCCGGTAAGCCGTATCGTTTAACCGCGCTGAAAGCTCACGCAGTTGGTCGGCCAAGTAAGACATCGACAGCGCCCAGCAAATGGAAGGCCTCCGCCCCCCACCGCCCTTTTCGTTCTTGAAGTGGCAATGAGGATAGCATCGTCCGCGCGCGCGCAAGTTCTCGATCCACGCAGTTGGTCGGCCTTCGAGCTTCGTCATATCAAAGAAGATAACATTAACATATGGTCCTTTCTTTGCCCATGGTGGCGCAAGCTTCGAAAATCGATCATTCCAAAATCAAATTTTAGAAATAACCGAGAACAGATAGTTTTAACCCGTTCCGCACAGAACGCTGACTTAGGACCCAAGAATTTTTGGTCCATCCAGGGCGTTCCCTTTGGGGTCTGGCGACCAAGCATTTTTAAGGTAATTGGGCGCGAATCGCGCAGATCTGGAAATACACTTTTAATCAGGGCCGTATGCTAGGAAAGAGACAGTGGGGATCAACAATTAGCATTGGTGGCACACCCCAACGGAAGAAAGGCAAAGTCCAGTCCTTGTAACGGTGAAAATCTGACGGCCTCGCCATGAAAAAGCCATACGTCACTTTTCTTTAACCTTCGACCTATGTATATCCCTTGCAGACTGCAGAATGCGTCTGAGTTAACCCTCAAGAATAAGGCGCTGGAAAATGGCAGACATACTTGAAATTGTTGCCGCCAAGCGGCGCGCGCTTGCGGCCGGCCAGACGGCTGGTTCAATGCTGCGCGCGGAGGCGGTGAACGATGATCAATGCGTGCGGTGATCTTACACGCGGCAGAAGTCGTGGCCCAGAATGGGCATATTGGTCCGATGCCCGGATGAAGGTAAAACGGCAAGGGTTTTGCCACATCTGACCAGCCCAGCCTCGCATCCTGAGCGTCTGCGGTTGAATTAATCCTCCGCAGTTTTATCTTAAGTACAACAGATGTTGTCCCTTTCGGCTACTTCTTTGCGTGGGGCTGAAATATACTTAAGAGAAAATTGAACAATTTTTGTGAAGTCCATCCGGATAATCATGTAATTCTTGCAGAGTTTCTACCGGGTTTTTGTTTCGCGAGGCTTCATCGCACCGATTAAAGTTAAAGGCGCATCCGAAAGTGACAGAGTTTACAGATTCCCCACCGTTTCCGAGGCCGCAAGTTTCGCGTGATTGCCGCGTTTTCGCCAGCCGCGAATCTGCAACCGTTCAGGACATTCTCGCGTTAACCCAAGCACTTCCCCCGTACTTGCAGGGCTTGCAACCCGGCTAACTGGAAAAGTCGGGAGCGAGCAAGGTTTTTCACACAAACGCCATGAAACCGCGATCTCCTGCCGTCCCCGTTGGCCCGAGTCCGTCACCGATGATTCCTGTCACGTGTCTGTGTTGTGGCCGATCTTTCACCATGTGAAAGCGCTCACCTACGAGCCGAGCATGGATTGAGCGAAAGGTGACTATCGAATAAATTCCAAATCTTGATGATGATCACCCCTTGTCGCGCCAAACTAATTCTTTGCGCAAAGGACCTATCAAAGAAAAGCCCGGTCTGGGCCGCTATGCCCGTGATGAAGGCTGTGCAGGAAAAATCTGGGGTCCAGCTCAAATTCAAAATGCCTTGCTCGCTGCCACTGTTTTTGGTCCAGCGAGCCACCTAATCGACTGCGATACATGTCTCTTGAGGCAGTGGTTTGCAGACGCGCTCCTGCCGAACCCGGCCCAAGTTGGTCGCGAAGACAAGAGGCAGGTTACATGGCAAAAGCGAAAACACAGCCGCGCATATTTAAAAAAATCGAAGTCCATTGAAGGTGGCGGGCATCACGGCGGGGGCTGGAAGGTCGCCTATGCTGATTTCAATGAACCGCGATGATGGCATTCTTTCTGCTGATGTGGATTCTCTCGGCGCAGACGAACAAAAGTTTGCGCGAGATCGCGAGTATTTTTACCAACGCGACACTGCCAGGCGGTAGTGCGTGCTGGACGGGCTAACCTGGGCCCGCCCGGTACCTTGAACTGCCGTCCAATGGCGCGATTGTGGCCCAAGGTCCCGTGATCGTGGCAAAAATTGACGACCCTGTATCGGCCAAGTGGGAAAATCGGGATGAGACAGCGACGTCGGTGCCCGGAATGAAATCGGTTGGGGACGAAAGTGGCATTCACAAAATCCAGCCGCAGCGGATAATCGCACGGGCCTCGCGGAAACGTCCATCGGACGGGTCCGAGGAGGCAGGCGGCGCTGCGCTTGAAAAACTTGCACGCGCGTCTGACAAACGAGAAAGTTTAAGCACCTTTGAGCAGGAAAATCTTGCAAGACCAATGCAGAGAATCCCGACCTTGGCCCGCTGCAAGCAGAATTTGATCCTTTGAACAAAACACCCGAAGGTTCTGCAGATTCAGAATTATCGACCAAGGAGGGCCAGCAATTGTTCCATAAGCGGGCGTGCACGAAATGGCGGGCGCAAACGGATAATGTTGATGAAAATCTGGTAAGTCTCTGTCGAGCCTGCCCAACAAGAATCACCTTGTCAGGCCATACCCGACGCAGTACGCTTTGCCGAAACATCGCAAATGATGACAAACTGGGACCTGTCCTCGGAACCGCGCGAATGCAAACGCGCCGTGTCTTCGAAGCGTCAAGGCGTCCCCGCGCGTGACCGTATCATTGGTGTATCTGGATTGGCCGACAACCGTGCCGTTGGTCCAGAATAACCCTACAGATGCGTCAACCGCCGATCACAGTTTCTGTTTCAATATCAACAGGTTTTGATACCACAGCACCTGCCCGGTCAAAGCCGAGTTGCCAGCCATGCAGGCGGACGAAAAAGCTGTACGAAGGCGTCAAATTGACGCGCCAACGACGGCAACAGGGGATACGCAGTCGTGCAAAGACGTGTCGCACAGAATATTGAACCTACCGGCAACGCCCGCTGAACGGATGATGTAATTTGAACCTGCGCAACCGCTGCGCTAATCAGGCTCCTGAATCAACTCGCAAGAAGGCACCCGTCGGTCCTGGAAAAAATCGGCCGGCGGGACCGCTCGACAGAGCGGCGCAGGAATTTCTGGCAGCATGGCATGAGCTTCTTCATTCACCATCGTGTCGCGCCTGGCGCAGCAGGTGCGGGGTCGCTGGCGGGGAAGTCAAAGCCTAACATCGTGGCCGGATCCAGCCCCTTCTTCTAGCGCGTAGTTATAATTTACAGCGTAATCTATGGCTTCTTCCAGAACGACAGAGTCGGACGCGAACAAGCGCCATCAGCCCGTCGTTCGTCCGAATCACAGGAATCGTTTTCGTCTGATAGCCATCCACCTTGGGCACAAAAAAGTGTCTTCGCGCGCAGAGTTTAAGCATCTTAATAAGACGTGTCAGGCATCGAAATTCCTTTCGTCACGACGGAATACGAATCATACTGCAGGTTGCCAAAGCTCGAAAAGAACATGCTGCGAGGCAAATGTTGATCGGGCCGCAACCCGAAAATGCAAATTTTCACATCGTCCGCATCGATAAGGCAATTCATCGTGGTTTCAACATCCCGAAGATCACGGCACTCTCCAGCTCATTCTGAGTTTTATCTTAGTCAACCGCAAGAAAAGATAGCAATTGGTCCTTGAGAAAACAAATGATTAAAACTTGCTAGTGCAGCAACTGTTCTGAGATTCCGAAGAAAAATGCCCTAAAGTGCTTGAAAACTTGCAAAGTGGAAACAAATGACGATTATTCTGGCTTCGTGGTCGTGATGGCATGGTCTTTGGGGTACAATGCTTCTGGCGGAGACATGGGCATTAATACCCACGCGCTGCCCGTTCGAAAGGCATGATGATCGGTGGTGCCGCGCTCGTTCGTTTATCGCGGCCAATTTCCTTTGCCAATATCGCGGTGCAGGGCGGGCCATTGGTCAAGGCCTTCAAGGGCCCACATTGGAACTCAGGCGCTATGTTGACTGCCTTCAAACCTCATGTATACCCTGGCGCGTAAAGTACCACAAAACGGTATCTCGCGCTTGGATGATCCAACATTGAAACCACAGGTAAAGTTTCGATCTTTTTCGCAGTACCCCCAAAGCTTGCAGAAAGAATCACCTTTGGCCATTGATCTGATCACGGAACAGTTTTCCGCCATGTTGGCGATGCAGTTCGAATGATCCGTATCAGCCGAAGACCGTCATTAACCGCAATTGAAAAGCATCACCACGAGGCACTTGTAGCACCGCATGGGCTGACCAACCTTTCGACGCGCTTCCCGCGATCGGATCGTTGCGGCGGTTCTGGGCGTGATCAGACATGTCCCCCTCGAATCGACAAGCCGCCGGCAGTTTTGGCGCGATGATTGGCGGGGCTTTTGGTCCGGACTTTCCTTGGGGTTTGTCCTTGGCCTATCTTTTCGTCTCGCCGGGTGGCACCAATCGTCTTCAAGCCATCGAGAATCAAGGACGGTATTTACTATGCGTGATCCGCGACATCCTTTATCGCCATCCCCTGCATGGCCACTCTCCGGCGATCTGTACCGGAAATCCGGACCGTGGCAACATCCGACAAGCCTGCAGCCCAAGCTTTTACGAGAATGGAAGAGGCCGCCGCAAACAAGATGCCAGAGGCAAGCCTGACCTATGGCCGGGAACGCCGCCAGATTTTTTGCTGCGGCTTAGGCTGATCAACAGCATCAAGCAGCACGGAACTGGACGCGGATCGAGCAGAGCTTGCGGGTCTGCGCGCGCAGCAGTCTGCCCTGACAGATCAAGCGCGGCGTGACCCAAGCGGGCCCGATTGACGAACAGGCCGGGGCAGCAACGCCTGGAAAACGCAGGCCTATTTTGCCGGGATAATCTGTCGTCCCGGTAGAACCAGGCAGCAACCGGGGCTGGCGGGCGCGGAAGGCGACGCGTTGAACGGTCAAATCGGAACCTTGGAAGAGGCGTTGTTCGAGCAGTTCCGCGCGTTGAAAAACAACGCAGACGGTGCGTTCAAAGGCGCAAAGCGGTGGCCCAAGGCAGATGCCGACCGCGCGGAACAGGGGGCGATGGATGACGCCGTCCGCGCGCTTTTTTGCGTTGCAGCGGCGGTCTCTCTGACGTTTTTTTAACGGCTTGCGCTACTGAACTTTGACAACCACACCAGCCGAATTTCTTTTTCTCGACATTGGCGGATCACCAACACGCAAACCCCACCGGCCGGGCATCAACCCCTAACCCTGCGCAGTGGGCACCGCCATGACGCTGGCCGACCCGTCGTTGAATCGCAAAGGTCAGCACCACATCTGCCTGCGACGTGGCGACGGATTTAACCCAGATCGAACGGAAAATTGGGCGTCAAAGGTCACCTATGCTTTCCGTTTCGAGGCCAGCTGCCACGTCTGGATGTCCCACTGCGGCGATGGTTAACGGCGCGCCGGATTGCCGATGGGTTCAGCAACAAGCGGCGAAACCAGGCGCGCAGCTGTACCACTGCGGGTTGAATGCGCTCCCGACGCGCTGTTGTCGGTGTTTGATGCGGCCCTTCGATCCAACGCAGATGGCCGCATCCGCTACGCACCTGCGCCGATCAGCTGCGAAGCGTGTCGCGTTCGCTTGTGGTGATCCATTTAGGTTCAACAAGGAGCGCCGACCGATTCAACGCCTGGGCGAGACGACCAACATCTGCCTTGCCCAGTTTCGAATTCCGGACCATAACCAGCCTGTTGTGACTCCTGCTGCACGCAGATGTTAAAGCGGCGTTCTTTCTGACGACGCGGATGGGGTCCTGCGTGCCTGTTTTTTTCCAGCCTCGCGGAAAAGGGCAGTTTGGCCGGCAAACGACCTGCACTGGCGTATCGGGCACGGCGCGTCTCTTGGTCAGGCGGCAAGGGGTGATGATAATTTCTGTGCCCACGCCTCGCGCTAAAGAACAGTGGATTTTCCCCCCCTTAATGATGTCGAAACGATGACCTTGGCGATTGTAAGCCCCCAAACCGTGCCGCCCTTGGACCGGCTGTCAGAGCTGTCCGCCTTGAGTAAATTTTCTTCCGAACACCGACGCTTTTTGGGCCCCCCCCCCGGGGGGGCCCCCGGCCCCCCCCCCCCCCGGGGCCCCCCTTTGGGGGGAAATTTTTACCCCCTTTTTGTGCCGAAATCCCGGATCGAGATGCGCAGCTGATCCCCCACGGCGTGGAGCGCGATGAGGATCTCTTCCTCCGTGCTCTGAAATTGACCGCGTTTGAACCAGCAAGTTTAATCCAGCACCTGCAACCAAACCGTTTGGGGTCGCCATAGGTCAGCGTGCCGTCAGCGTCAAGATGTTTCCCACCCGACGAAACGACACGGCCGGCGGCGTTCAGCATATAGCTGGTTCGGCACCAGGCAGTGTTCCAGCGTGTCAGACAGGTTCAATCGCTTTCATCCGAAATCCAGCGTAACCGGTCTCGATCTTTTTCCATTGTCCAAAATACTGTTTGATAACAAGATCAGCCGTCACAGCTAGAGGCCGGCGATGGTTGAACCAGCCCTTTTCATCTTGTCAGGCAGCTGCCCGCGTCCGCACCCCGACAACACCAGCCCCCAACGCCCATTTGATAGAGGTCAAGTGGCGTGCGGCAAATTCAATGGCTGACCGTCGAACAGGAATTCGGTCCTTGGGCTTTTCAGCCACTTTGCGCTGCGAGACATCACGGTAGATTGCGATAAAGCGGGGTTTCGTCTGTGCGGGGCTGAACAATACTCGAGGCTGATATCATAGGTGACGCCCTCCGAATTTCGCCTCGACTTCCCATGTGGCACGACGTTCGGGGCCTTTGATCAGGCCGGCACAACGATCCCAAGGATCGCGTAATCGCGTTTGCCGATAAGGTCGGAACAGGGCTTCGGCCGCGCCAGTCTTTGCCTTTCGTTCGTGGCCATCAGGTGTTTAGCAAGGACGCAATTGGCAACAATTCACAGCAATAGGTCTGGGGTTGAAGACGAGACCACGTGATCTTTCGCAGGCAGTTCCAACGTTTTGTTGTTGAACGCGCTTCTGACACGGCCTTTCGCGGTCTTGGTCATATCAGACGCGACAAATCGCAAATCTCGCGCAGCTGCTTATCGGCGTCCGTGATCGGGAATAAAGCTACACGGAAGCCAGACCGCTTTTCCCGTCGGTCTTTGTGCAGCACCACTGTGCTTTCCAACGGGGTGCCCGCCGTCATGGCCGGCAACCACCTCCGACCCAAAGAACAACCAGGTTGCCGGCATCCATAATATCAACGAGCGGCGGTGCTGATCAGCCCCTCGCGGGACCCGTCCGCAGGCTTGCAACAAACTGTCGTTCACATGGGTGATCGCACCGTTCTTGGTTCAACATGCACAACAACGTGTGGGCCTCTACGCGTTGCGATAGAACTGTTTTCCGACCGCAGTTCAGATTTCAGTACATCTTTTGCGGGCGGTGGGGCAAGACGTGCGTTTCCGCGCAGCTGAAAAGATCAGGAACAACAGCGAAAACAACGAATTTCAGAAACCAGGACGCCCAACACTAGGCCCATTTGTTAGGTGGAACGCATCCGGCAGAGCCGAAACGCATGCAGGTAGTTTTTCGTAGGGGCGCGCCCGAAGCGAGATCGAAAGTTCAATGACGGACCTGGTAATTTTGCGGCGGCAGCCAAACGGTTCCGCCCAGACGCAAATCGCCTCGGGGCCTGCCTGTGTCCTGACCCAGCAACGTGTCCAACGAAGAATGGTTAACGCCTTCTGAGGCACGGCCGGGTTATCGTGCCTAAACACCCAAATCGGGAATAACAGCATGGTGCTTGGGCCCAGAACGGGTATCCGGATGAAATCAACGGGGGATACGGGGCGAAATCATCAAGGTTGATGACACGTCACGGCCAGCCCTTCCAAGTACACCCGGCGCGCACGACACCCACGTCTACGCAAGTCCGGCCCTGCACGCATAGACCGGACCTCCGCGCTGGTTCCCGCCCGAGAAAAGGGCGCGGGCCCGCGATATCGTCCGATATCCCAGACCGGTATTTTTGCCGAAACTCGTGCAAGGCCAGCCTTCCAACCGGTCCATTTCCATCTGCGGACACCCCCATATGCTGCGCTGCCCTGCATATCTGGGATGCCGCGAAATATTGCTGTCGGCGGTTGGTAAAGACCAAAGACGCTGGTTTTGTCATAAACCTTGCCCCTCCCACATCTGGGCGGACGGACAAGCAGCGGCGGGCATTTGCTTTCGACTCTGGCCACAACAAGGCCGCCCGGGTTCAACGAAGGAAGTAAAATCCAAGCGCCGCCCTGCGACAATGCTTGTTGATCATCGTGGGGTCGGTATAGGGCGCGATTTGAAACGATAGTTTTCTCCTGCCGCCGCGCATCCAGACGCTCTGGCT
>Ga0163217_1018954_pt1 | contig 15198 bp, 11 predicted proteins | sample SynspAceP_FD_185933 | JGI IMG/M metagenome (GOLD analysis project Ga0163217, IMG submission 185933) | Saline lake microbial communities from Ace Lake in Antarctica - Synechococcus sp. Ace-P (PacBio error correction) | ecosystem: Environmental > Aquatic > Non-marine Saline and Alkaline > Saline ...
ACCCAAAAAAAAAAAAAAGAGGAGAGATACTTTAAACCTTTTCAACAGTGAAGGGGTTAAATTTCCCAATACGTTTTTAAATGGGCTTTTTCCTTTAACATAGTGCCCCCCTGCATCGTTGTCCAACATGAAATAAAAACTATGTGAAATATACTTAATTAAGGGTAATCCTCATTCAATAAGTTCTTTTAAGTTTTTCGACTTTATTCCGTTAGGAATTTGGCCTTACCATTTGCCGTCCCTTGAATGCAGCCGAAAGTTTTGGGAAGAATTTTGCTTACGTCAGCTAATTTTTCTCCGACTCAGGAAACTTTTCCGCATCAACAATTACTGGAAGGTTGCATTTTCAAGTAAATCTAGCAGCAAAATTTTCTTGAATTTTGGTTTTCATTAACAACGACCAATTTTCCACACCAATCCAGCTTGTATACTTGTGACGACTTTAAATTCCTCCTTCACTACAGTTTGACTAAGCGTGTCAGCTGTTTTAATCTTTTAACATGGTATTATTTTTTTTTTTGGATGATTTAGAGAAAAATTAAGGAAGAGGAAAAAGAGCTTTTCTGATTCAATAAAGTTTTTTTTGTTCTTATTCGCTCTCCTTTGCTTTGAGCCCTTTTGTATTTAGGCCTATTATTAGTTTTACTGCTTTAAATTAAATTTCCAGCACTCCCTCTCTGTCAGCTTTTAATTGATTCTTCCTTCTTCCCAATTTGCGGGAAAACTTCTTCCGTGCCTTTTGAAAATGAGAGAAACCATCAATTTAAACCCGTAAATATTCTTTACTTTCTTCCTAAGGCATATGGTTTGATCCTTCATGGAAAGACGGTCCCTGTCTCCATCAATTAGATAAGTGCTCTATATGTGAACAAAAGTCGCCTGTGATGATATCAAACATCAAACCATCGTGTATTCCCTTGCCCGAAACAGTCCTAAATGGTCTCAAGATAGAAGACAAGGTTTCTATTTGCTATTTGCCACTTAAAGGTAAGATATTCCTTCAATACCACTGCTAATTCCTTTTGGATGTTTAACCATCAAAATGAACTTCAGCGGTTCGCATGATGCCCCATATACAATTGTATTCCTTTTTCAACTCTGGTATTTGCTTGAAAAGCCATGCAATTCTTGTGGGATCATACGAAAGTGAAATCTTTTGATCCAGAATAACAAACAACCTTTTTCTGGTTTTTTGTTGCTTCGTGGAAAATATTAATGATTTTGTTATCACCGCCATTTCGTCATGGCGGTAAGTTTAAAACTGGAAATTTTTGCTACAAAGACAATCGTTGTTGCATTAAAAGTTTGCATTAAAACAGTTGTGTAAGCCCATTGTTCATAAACCTCGAATGAATAAATCTTATAATTCAGTAGATAAATTCCAGCGCTGCTAGTTAAGCCTAACCACCCCGTAGCTGTAGAATGCTAGACAAGCTTAATCGGTACAATCAGACGGAATGCAAAACGCTTATATATCTTCTGGATTTCCGTACAGCAGTTGGATAATCTAAACCTAAATGATCGACAGCTCGCCGTCGGTTGTAATCATCATGATTCCAATACCCGCATTTTCATACGGGGTATTCATGGTTTGACCACTTCGTGTCTGGGGAAAAAAAATATGATGACAAATTTAATTTTCAAAAAATATATCCCTGAATCCTGTCCCCGATTTTTCGGGAGATAAACCATGAATAGCCAGGTGAACCCTGGAAATGGAAACAATTAAGATCCCCAAACTCCAACGGGTATATCAAAGCATTCGGGGAATAACCTGCTACCGGCTAAAGGGCAGGCTCGAACGCTGCAAAAAAAGTGTCTGTGAGAACACGACCACGCTATTATAAACATTCGAGGAATCTCTCCTCGTTGTGTCGAGATGACACACAAAGTTTAAGGAATTAAGTAGAAGAATTTAGCAATTCTAAAATCATCCTCATCCACAACTCTTAACATCAACAATTGCCTTATTGATCGGAGTGAAACTACTTTGTGTGAAAATCAGGGCCAGCCATCACATGTATTTCCCGCTAGCAAAAGCTTCTACGGCACATACTCTAGTTTTGGGAGGCCATAGGCGAATTCGTATGAGCTTGGTGGCCACCCGCGGAGTGACCTAGAACCGTCACTTGATAATCATAATGGGAATGCTTTTTTGACGTAGCTGCAATCCAGCCGCTCCACCACTTTTTACCACCTTCCTGCGACTAATTACAATGTTGGAAGTCTTTCCTTGCTTGGTTCGAATCTTTAAATTTCTCTATCAAAGTCGACGGCATTTTTTTTCTCTGGAATTAAAATAGCTCTGCTGCAAACTACCAATTCCTGCTTGATCGCATAAATCCTGCATCTCGCCCATTACTTCCACAAAAGAATAATCGATCAATGAACGCTAGCTGTATCACGGAATTGCCAATTGCCTTGATGGCCGTTACTGCTGTGTCAAATCGATCGTAGAACTGTACTGAAAAGATCGTTGTCGATCGTGCAGGAAGCCAATGGACGAATTCATACTCTTGATAAAATAATGTGCCCTGTCAAATGAACCCATCTCCACCGATCACAACTAAAGGCATCAATGCCTGCTTTTTCAATTAACATAAGCTTCTTTCTTCTTCTGGCGTTCTGAATTCATCACTTCTAGCCGACTTTAAAACGTTCCTCAACTTCAAAACATGCGTGATTTCGGGGATCAAGCTTTTCTTGATGTCATTGATCATTCCTTCGTACCTCATAGATTCCATACATATTAAGCACTGTACGTAGAATCCCGCTCACTACGCTGCGGACTGCAGCCGTTCATTTCCAGGAGAATCTCCTCCTGAGTGTAAGTACGCCAATTTTTTTTATTGTTTTAGTTCCATTTTAGGTTTTGAGTTTTAGGCTTGAACACGTTCTGCTGAGCAGTTGGTTGCTTAAACGGGATATTGTGGACATACAAATCCGCATCAGCCATTGCACATCGTTCATTGGGTGTTTGTCTAGTGGTCCTAAAGAAAAATGACTAAATCCAGTTCCTTTGAGCTGCCATTGCCGCGATTGTGCATCACCTCCAATTGTCCAGAAAGAATTTTGAACTCAAATCCTGCTTTTCGATATGCAATCCATTGTTGCCGGTCGCGACAAGTGTACGTCAGACCAAGCATAGCGCCTTTGAAGCCACTTAAAAAATTGGACCATATCAGCTTTTTCCCATCCATGGCGATAATGGCAATTTCATCAATTTGGTATATATAGTTTTACCTTCAAAGAGGAAAATTTTCTATCTCTTCAATTTCACTTTTCTAATCCGTTGAAATCTAAAGAACTGATCAATGTGAAATAAGACAAGAATATGAGCTTTTAGAATTACATTTCCCTCAAAATAAAGAAGAAAGGTATATTCTTAAGCCAATTCTTTCAGCGCAATTGAATCTTCCGGATGCGCCCCATCGCATCCATATCGTTAATGGAGCAAAAATAGTTGATCACACTTTGAGCTCACGCTAATTGGCCACCCATTGTCGCTCCAAATTGAATCTGGCTGTCGTGGCAACTCCTGAAGTGACAAGGATATTTGGTAACTTCGCAGTCACGTTCTATCTAAGGTGAATATGTGAGCGATGTAGTCGTAGTTCCTTGACTTCGATTTCCCCATTCTGAAATCCCGCCTGTAGAGCGGAATGCTCTCATCCAGCATCGTAGTTACCACATCTACAAAAAGGAACACACGTCATCCGTTAAATAATTCGGGCCTCATATTTCACAACACCCATTGCAACCACCCAACTACCTCCATGCAATGAGATGTGAGGGAGAGTGTATTCTCTCCGATAAGAGTTCAGCGTCAGGCAATGAGTCATAAAAAGTATTCGCTTTCGAAGCATTTTTTCACCTCATACCATGCTCCAAGTCTTCCACCACGGGATATGAGCAATAGCAAATAAAACACGTCAAAAGCTCAGGCCTCGTGCTTGAAAATAAGCTCAGAGCTGTAGCCATAGGAACCATAAGAAATAACAGAAAAGGTTTGAGCCACGATTAAAAGATTAATCCGATAATATCAGTGAGATTGGTACATCGTAATTCATCAGCTCTTTTGCCCAAATTCGGAAGATTGGTAGGCCGAGGAATCGTGCCTTCGACTATTTCTTGCTGTTTAGTTAAGGTTTTTTGGTATGAAGCACCATGTGATAATCATAGTACTCGCAGCATACAGTGAATTGGTATCCGAATACGAAGAATTGGTGTTATACTCGGGATTAGTCCCATCCAAGAAATTATAAGGTCTCCTCATCAAAGGCTAAGTATGAGCTTCCGAATTGTCCCAAGTTCGAATCTGAATCTTACCCAATCATTGGTTCGCTCTGAACTACCAAGAACCGCGAAATATCAAGTCCCCCCAAGATTTCTTCGATGTCCAATCACCCGTCCCAATCTTCGATTCCTGGATTTAAAATAGGGGCTTTACCACTTGAAATTCCTGTGCTTCCATGATAGTCCCGAATCCAAAATGATCCTTATAAGTGTCAGCGTACCCAAATGTGGAACTCGCCCTTGATCAATTGAAAAATCACTTGGATCAGCCTTTCAAAAACCATATTTGCAGCCAGAAATACTTTCAGAATGATCAGAGAATTTCTCTACTGGTTTTATGGAGATGCAGCTAAATTCCTCATCCTTTCCTAAAATGAAGCTGATCTTTTGATGATCGTTCCTAATTGATGGAATAGATTTGAAAGGATCGAAGGTTTCTGATCTGTTTTGAAAAATATGGTCAGGTTATATCTGCTGCCCAACTGAAATTCCCCGTCACTGAAGGATTTGATCTTCAACATATTCACCTTTTCCAAATCTTTGAAGCAGCATGTTATAAATTCCTTCGCCCACTTCATCTGCTCAAATGCTAAGAGTTTTGAATAGTGAACTGAATGTCCTCCGACTTGCATAGTAGTTTTTCCTTCTGCAAGTAAAGTTAACATTTAAGATGCTTCTTCAGATGAAGAAGAGACTCTTTTTTTCTGCAAAAAGATGGCTATTCCCGCCCTTTCATACGAAATCAGAAATAACCGGATTTGAATAAGGAACACTCTGATCGTCTTCCTTGATTCTCCCTTCATTCCTCGAAAGTGAAGATTGAAACTTTGTTCCTCCAGACTTTGAGCTAGGTATTGAATTTCTGATGAGGTAGTCGATCACTTCAGGATTTTTCGCGAATGATCCATCCAATATGTAATTATCGAATGCGCTCGTGACCGTGAATCTCTAATTTTCGCTATTTTTTTTGCACATACCGATGCTTTCATTTTTCATTTGTATGGGGAGACAATGTTACATTCCTACGGTTTTGGTTTGGTCAATTATGATTTCTAAAGAACCTAATCATGATCAAGCCAAAAAGTTTTTTGATTAGGTTGTTTGTTTTAGACGATAATTTAATTGAAATTATTCATATAATAATCAACAACCATAAAGAAATTAACCCCACCAATAACCTCACACCTTATGGGAAGCTAAAAGAGTTTAAAGAATTTGCAGTAAAGTAACGTGATCGATCTACCGTCGTGTAATTAACGTGAGCATTCGGAAAATTGTTTGCTTCATTTGTAAACTACATGTAATGCCGCGATTGGGTTGCTTCTTGGCGGTATGGATTTTTAAGAAAAATTGACTTATATCCTAAAGCCAAGGGAGTAAGAATCTGCCGGTGAGCAATCGCTGCTGTTACATTGAATTATGGCATGTTTTATCCAGAATGTAGTGGACTTATTATTGTTCTTGCATTTGTGATTTTTCTTGCGATTAAAGGAATCAATAACATAAGCTAAAAAGCAGCCGTACCCGCAGATCCCGCAGCTCCTCGAAAATATGAAGTACTGTTAGAAGAATTCGCCGAGATTTGGCTAAAAAAATAAAAACTTAAATAAAAAAGGCAATCGATGGCTGGCCTCTTTTAATTTATTCCACCTTTTTTGCTTTTTGTTATACAGTTCGGCGTAAAGTCCCCGACCCACCCATTTAGCTTTAATATCGATGTACTGATTACTTTGCTCAGATCAACTCATGGAATTTTTCTCTCTGGGAAACTTTGCTGAAGTTCAAATCGTTGTTCGATTTCTTTTTAGCCTTGATTCCGAGATGTCTCCACTTCGTAAGTAACTGAGCTACGAATTTCTTTAAGATAAGTCCTCGATTATCATGACATTGATATAGAATTGGCCCCAGACTTCTGCCTGTTCAGGTTAATCCAATCTGGAAGTGATAAATCGATTCGGCAGCTTTTGTATTTTTCAGACAATATCTTCATAGGACGCGCTGAGCGATGCCTTATTCCTGTGATTGAAAAAGAGAATTGCGAGATTAGAATAGATCTTTTCATAGTTAAAACAACGTTTGTTTCTTCCTCCCCTAGCTAGTGCCTTCAGCGAATTCCTATTGATATTTGATCTAAAATCTCATCGGGTTTCAGCCAATGCTCAGGAACATCTCATCCGTCAATATGACTATCGATATATAGATACCCTTCTCCAAGAAAGCTGTGAACTTCTTCCGAAGAGCATAAACAATCCATACCCTGTACTTGATGATAAGTGCAATGAAGCGCCATACGATCCAAGTATCCTTTTATTGGTTAATTCGATGCCAATAATGATCAGGTAATGAATCAACAATATCCCCTCTGGTTCTTTGAATTCTTTTAGTTTAGGTAATTTTTCCATGTGCTGTTAGACTGATTTGAACGCAATAGTTTATTCTGACTTATAGATCTTCAATTTTTTTGACTGCGTGATGATAGCTGGCCTTTAGGGGCCCACACTTGTCCGTGATCTTCAATTCACTCATTCTGATAGCTGAGCTACTGATATTTCAGTGAAGACTAGACCGTGTCTGGAGCTTAAAAATTGCCCTTTTTGTAAGATTAGCTGAATCTCATCTCCACTAGATTCCAGAGTGATTCTAGGTGGATTCCATTCTCTGATGATCCATCAATAGAAGAAAAGAACGTTTTTTCTTTTCTCAGAAAGCTGAGCGCTTCGTTGGAGTCGATTCTTAAAGCCAGTTAAATAGACCCTGGATGCCGGAATTTATGATATGCCGATAGCTTGATAAATATTTTGAGTTACATCACTGCATCTTCATGAACCAAAGACATACGTCGAATGACAATGAAAACTCGCTCTGATAAACCAAAATAAATTGCCCGATATCCGAATTCCACGAAATGGATTTTTGATCAGTGCAAGATTTCTGTTCCTCAATTTCTTTCATTAAGTGCTTTAGACAACTTCTTCTGATGGTTGTCTTGACCTCAAAAAAGCCTAAAAAGTAATACATCGGCGGTAAGTCTTTGATTTTTTAGCATCTCGAGAATATAATCTAGATCCCAGCTTTTTACTTTTGTCGGCGTACAACCAATAAATGGAGGACTGTCATAAACTGAATGAGCGCTCAGCATACTCCTATGAATAATGCCGTAGAGCATCCTGCCTTTTTGCACAATGATGAAAACGTCCGCTTTCAGTTTCAGGCCTTTGAAACAATCTCCCTGAACAGGATCATCATCATCATCTTGTGTATAAATAGGGGTGATTTTTAACCTCCCTTGGAATAATTTTCGAATAAATTCTTTTAAGAAATCACTGCACTAGCAATCTCCATAACGCAGTGAACCTTCGAATTTTTTCCTGTAAAATGGTAGCTCATGGCACTGCAAAAACATCTGAAGATATCTCAACATTGCCATCTTGTTAGCAATCCATGATCGCTCTTCAAGTGCACTTTTTAGAATAGTCTGAAAAATCGCTTGGAACTCCAGAGTTTTTTAATTTTGGGTTTCTTCCCTCGTACGACTTCAAAAGGAGCACTGGCTCTTCGAGCTAAACCATTGCTGCAATACCGTTCCTTGAAGGGTACTTTTCTGCATCAATATCATATCTGCCGATTTTTCTTCAGAGAGTTTGAGATCTTTTTTGACAGGATCTGTCCTTTAAGATATAGTTAGGGAAATACCCCTTGATTTTAGAACAGTTATTCAATTGATACGGATCCATCTGTGCTGGACGCTCTAGAGATCAGTTCGCCAGATTTGGAAATTCTTCCAGTACCTCTTTAGGTACATCTAAGTCCTAATGAACATTAACAAGATTTTTCCTTAGTCCCTGATTTACTGTGCTATGAAAGCTGCATATTTTATCAGAGTTGATCTAGAGAAGTCTGATCTAACAACAACAATTTCTTAATCAAATACATATTCCTCAGAGTTTTATGGGTAAAAGTTAAGCTTATTTCAAATAACTTTTTCTTTTTTTAAGAATAAATTCTGAAACTACCTGCAAATCATGAATCTAGATGAAACAACTGTAATTTTTTTTTTAGGAGAAATAAAAATTTCCGATTTATAGACTTGGCTAATTCATCACGCTATGTTATTCAATACAATATTCGGAAATCCATCCGGATAAAACCACTGATTTTAATAATCGTCATATTGGTGTGTCCGGGTCGTCGACAGTTTCAAACTTCCCAATTATCAATTACCGATATAGCCTTTTCAAAAACAGCCTCACCTTGAGCAACAAGGCCTCGCTCAAAAAAGAGGAATAACAGTGAATTTGCGGCCCAAGGCAGCTCAAATCCTTGTCTTATAGGAGGTTGCAACACTCTATAGATCCGGAAATCTTTAATTTTTTCCCTGATCCATAAACATTCTTCCCTACCTGCTCGCAAGAAGTAAAGGAACACGTCAAGAACAAATTAATACAACCAACGAAGTGAATATTAAATTCTCGCATCGGGGAAGCGCCAGGTTTAGAACTGCTTGATTGAAAGTTTAAAAATCCCTCACCTAAAATTTTAAGTTTTTTGAAATAGGTTTCTAAGCCTAATCTGATTTCAAACAAATATCTACTAAGAAGAAGCACATAACAATAGCAGAAGCCTCCTGCTGCACGATTTCCAAAGATAGGGATCAGGATCAAATCAATAAAATTGATCAACGCGCGCTCATCGCGAATGTCAGAAATAAGTTGTAAGCGAAGAAACTTAGAGCAATACCAGAATCCACTATGATGGAAAAGGCAACAATCGAAAAGCTTGCCCAAGTCCGATTCAGAAACACGACAGATTTCCTGGTCCATATAGAATTTCCGATTTTGGAATAAAGAAATAAATCTGCATCTATATTTGACCCAAATTTCCCTATAAATTAAAAGAGCAGACGTAAAGTTGGCGATTGGAAAACTTCTTATACAATACATTTTTCTGCTAGTTTTTCATTTGCTAAGTGTCTGAACACTGGCATGATGACTTTGCGAAATAGCTCTCCCGGCAGTTTCAATGACAATGCCAATATCTTAAAAGCCAATGTGTAAAAGCATTTGCCTCTAAGCTGATCATCGAACTGACCGCTGATGCTGTCAACTTTCAGATTAAAGTTGGAAATGCTCTGTCGCAAGAAAGTGATTAAAGCTAACTGTAGCAAAGAGGACCTGAATGCCCCTTTCGGACAAAGTTTCCAATTCAAATCAAAGTCAATACTCCTTAGCCAACATCAAATATATGAAAGGGAACTCCCGCAAGTGCGAGGCCCCATAGACGGCAAGACTAAAAACCATTCATCAGCTTGGGGGAAACTGATCCATTTTAACAAATACGGCACCTACCAACAGCCTGTGAGTAAGCCGATAATAAACTTTCTCTAAAAAGTTGGAGATTGGCTATTTCCAATAAGAACTACCTGTAGGAACCAACAATACTATTCAATAAAGCAAATAGTTGGTATAATAGAACGACGGCCTAGAAGTCAACTACCTCTAGGGAATTTTGCTGCAAATTAAGCCCAATATTTGGTGTTCGAAGGCCAAAAATTAAAGAGAATGCTTGGACTAGTAGAAATCCAGCAACTGCATCATTAGATCTATAGCTGAGAAAAGCGAGATTTATTGTGCTCCAACTTTGGGAAATAAGCCGTGTAATCCTACACTGTCCTACTCTAATTGTGCAAAAGGAACATAAAAGTAAACCAAGTCTTGGGATAGTTCGGATGTTCTATCGTTAGCATCCATCGCATAGGGATATTAAGCCATAAAACATTGAAATAGCCTATGGAGTACTCCGATGTAAGAGAAAATGGTGGTTTGATGCTCTGTCTTGGCTACTTTGCCCATGAGCCTAAAAGTATAAAAAATATTACGTTAAAGCGATATCTCTCTAAGATTTAGCAGCATCTTAAATCACCATCCTGCATCTGACCTTGTTTGAAAAAGAATTTTTCGAACCAAAAGCCCAAGAGCGCGGAGTAAAACTATTTCCGGATTCCAATTTCCTGAAATCATCTTAAGATAAAATTTGGTACACTATGATGCCTGATAAATAAAGCTAAACCAGTCATATAACGCGTCTGTATCAACGGCCATTTCCACCTTTTAGTTTCCGAATAGAACTTACCCCACAGTACTCATGCATTGCATCGGCAAAGGCCATAATACCATTAAGGAGAACGCGGGCAATATTATTATCCTTGTCATCATTGGGGCGGATTGCTGATTGAGCTTTTTGCGAATAGTCCAAATCAATCTTCTGGAATCTCCTCCAATACTGTAGAAATCGTACGTCAAATCGTAAGACACAAATACCTCACGTGCGCAAAGGAAAGTATCAACGCAATTCCTATCTTCCAGTCGTAGCCCAATGGGGCGATTACCGTTCGATCCCTCGACCATAACCGATAAAAGGAGTTTTCCAGCAAGAGGATGAGGTCCTCATCAGCTCTAAATCCTGCTCTTCTTGGTTCTGGATTTGTTGCAGTGGCAAGTTTTGCCTGCGCCTGAAATTCGATTTCATCATTCCATTCTAGCTTGGCGGTCCATACGAAGCGAGCAACCCACAGAACACTGATATCGCAAGAATGATTTCTCAGCCTCCATGACAAACTGTCTTGACTTGTCTTATATCCTGAATGGACCATTCTCCCATCTGAAGCGTCCGGTAAAGCACGGAAGCCTCCACCATAGAAAAACTTTTTTCAGTAGTCTTCACAATACTTTCAAGTAATGCGGTACCCAGTACAATCCCACTATCCTAAAAAGTTAAAGACCAGTAGGTTAATGCCTAGATTGATAAACCCAATACCTATCAGGGACTACTAAAGCCGATCAAATCACAATAGACTGGGAAGCCTGGCAGAGCAACTCATCAATGGAGTGACGCATGACGTAATGATCTTTTTCTTTTCCAGTTCCGATAATTTCTAGCGTGCCATTTACTCCAGGTATCGCACAGGCTATCACCAGAGATTAATGGGACATACACTTTTTGCCATGAGTCCATATGGGTCCGCATCCCAGCGAATCCATCAGAAAACTACCCGACAATGTATCCCGTATCTCTCCTCAGAATAAGCTAAAAAAACAGAAATAGCATCGCAATCTGGGGAAATGAAATATCACTCACCATCCAATACTGGGAATGATACTTCGGAATCAAACTGCCTGATGGTGCCATAGCAGGCAATAATGATGCCCGAATACTCGCTGAAAGCTCCGCAAAGAAACCCATCATAAGATCTGGTACTGAACCCAAGCAAAATTGCCCTGAAATATGATTAAAAGAATTGCCGGAAAATCACCCCATAGCGCAATACCGGTGAAAGGAAAATACTATCAAGCCCAGCTGTCGATTTCGACTCAGGAATTTCTTTACGACTGCTGGCTTCTACTATTTAAGTGATTGTTTCGGATAGCGGGATTTTTGTTTCTCTAGCTGAAGCGGCCTCAAGTCAAAAATTTCAACTTTCCAGCTTTGATTTGATCATCCTCGATTTTCTAGGGAATTACTCTAGTCAACTCTTTCCAAATTCCGAGCATTTGTAAAAGCTTTTGATATTGGTTGTAGGTCGAATGTTGGACGCACGCTCGTCAGGTAGAACTTGCCGCACGACTTCATCTATGGCATGAAACTTCCTTTTTGCTTAAAGTTTTTCGGTATGAATTAAATCTCTGATTTGATCTATGTCCTTTTTTCCCCCTCTGGAATCTTTAACTTTATGATGGTACTCAAGCGCCCTTAAATTTCAAATGTTTAATCGTTATAACTGGTCGTCTTGGTGGCCAGATCTGCATGGTTTTAGAATATGGCTAGGCTCAAACCAAGATCGATCAGCTTGTGTAGCGGAGGAATAATCCTCTTTGTAATTGACTTGAATCGATTACCATAGCAACAAACCCTGGTTTTTTCCCGCGAGGTTTTTTTGAGTTTTTGGCTTAATACTCTCATTGGCGATGATTTCATCTCAAGAATTTGGTAAGACTGTAACGTACTGGTAAATCGATGATATGATAGAATTGCCTTTGTAATTCATCAAACCACTTTTTTTATCTACAGTGACTCCTGGTATTTTCCAATCTCGACTCAATACCTGGTCAATTGGTTAACAGATGGTTGACTAGTACATAGATTACCGAATCGAATCCTTTGGGGTCGATACTACCGAAGCGGGAAGAGGGTTTATCCATGGATTAGGGCAGTTGCAACTTGAATCAGTGAGGCCTGTCCATGTTTTTCCGCAAAGCCAAAAATGGTTTCATCAATTTGGAAAAGCCATCGGGCCTCCCATTGGTGTCACTGTACCTTTAAGGTGATGCTTTTCCTCCCTGGGCATAAACCAAGTTCCATTATGATTTTAATTTCAATGGGAATCGATGATTTCTTTGATGATGGCCTTCTGGGTATCGAAAATCTGAATCAGTCTGTTTTTTTCAACATAAGCTGGTAAATTTGGCTTGAACTGATTGCAAAAGTGAGGATATTTGGAATGAATCTAAGAAAATAATACAGATTTTTCGTCCAGGCCTTTTGAAATCTTGTCCTTATCTGATACTTAGAATTTCATTATTGTCGAGTGTAAATTCGTTTTTCCACCTGTCATATCAAAAAAAAATACGGATTACTAAATTCCAAAGAAATGATCTCTTTTTAGGTCTTGCTTCCAGCCCAGTTTGAAAAAGATCCCTTGGAAGTAAAATCGTTATAGTTTTTCTTTTGAAAAAAGGATTCGAGGATAAAGTTCTTTTTCCTCGAAACATAGTTAATCTCGAAGAATTCCCGAGATGTTTGACCTATCTTTCAAAGTTTTTTTTTTTTTTTTTTTTTAAAACTGTTCCATCTCCACGCGGTTAGCTCTTTTGATTTAAAAAGCTGGAGCCAGTCGCATCTGCTGGTCTGAGTTTGGGAGACTGGGCTACAAGCGAAGCTACTCCTGGAACTGCCCATTGAGAATTAGGTTTCTAGTGCGGTTAGGGTTTGAAGTTTCTAGATTCGAAAGACTTTGAAATTTCTGGTCGTAATGAAGCTGAGGTAGTCGATTGAACGCGCTGCGCTGCTTTAGTTTAATGACAAGGTCTCATGAAAGAATATTGAAGTCCTTTAACTCAAATCGAGGTCAGCAACACAGGGGTGCATTGCAATAAAATACCACAATAATAGAAAGCAACGAACTGAAGACGAATAAGAAGACTGTGGCTAAAGACCTTCTATACGATTTTATCAATACTAAATCTTAACTCCCTATTAACTGGGATATGCATGTTAGTTAATCAAAAATGTTCCTTTTATAGAAAAGTAAAGTTTCTGCCAGGGAGCTTGCAAGTCCTGAACTAAACGCCTGCTCATCTCAGATTGCGATATTTTCGATTCCTACAATTGTATTTCTAATCCAATGACATAAAGCTGATAAGAGGAATTCCAAAAATTTGAAAATAGTCCAACCTCCGGAGAATATGGTTTTCCATTTGAAGTCTTTTCGTAGAGTTGGTGGTTTGCCTTTCTCTTCCATGATCACCGCAATATCTTCCAAATGTTCACCTCAGCGCTATATTGACTAGTTAAAACGAGCTTAAACAAATTTTGTTTTTGCATAGGTTAATCTTGTCAATCCAACAAGCAGGGGCGGCATGTCCCCTTAAGGGCTCGTGCTTTCATCGTTCAAGTTCTCCGTTCCTTCTGCATTGTAGCGGAGAAGCAAACAGAAGTATCTTGTGGATGGCTACTTACAAATCCTGCCCTGAATCGCCCTTATTCTCTGCGAAGCGGCCATTTTGGATTTGCTAAAACATTACTTGGAACGCTCATCACTAATCAATCACTGTATTCGCCATTAAGCGTAAATGTCCTAACGGACCATGGCAATCTTGAAAGAATGGTGTAAGCCACTAAGGTCAAATTTGGAAGCACTGGTTGAAGTGTTTTATTTTAATATTCTAACTCTGCATTATAGCATACTCAGGTTTCAAGTCTGCAATTTGTACGACTACCGATCCCGGTTTGGGAATCAAAATTTCCCATATCAATCTACATGGTGCAACGAAAGCCTGTTGAAAGGTTCGTGATATCGTAAGTGAAGGTTCTGGTGAATAGATTAACCCCAACCTTACCTTGTCACATGGCACCGAAGCACTGGAGCTTTGTGGTAAAGGGAGAGGGTAGAGCCTTGATTGAATGCTTGGAGATCACGTTCATTTCATATGTTAATTGTATTGAATTCCAGTTTGAAACTCTAGCTGTTGGAGATCTCGGTATGCAAGCTCCATAGACTTTGGCAAGCGGGAAACCAGAGGATTGTGGGATAGCGAGTGGTAGCAGGACTGATGGCAGGGAGCTTTGAGGTTTTCCCGGTACTCTTTCGAGGTTCCCTCGTTGTAGACGAGTTCCGTACCCATAGCTTAATAAAGCTTTCTTTTTGAATAATTTTTCACAAAATCAGCATTTGCCTGAATAAGTCTTGTTTAACTTTTCATTTCGTGTGTTTTTTGGTTTAGGTGTTCCAGTTTCTTCTATCGGATTCTGCTTTCTCAAAAATATTGCTGTGCGATCTTAATTCAACTTTGAATCAATAGTTTGAATTCACTTCGGTGCATGATCCAAAATTATTCATCATCCAGATTTTGTGACTACCCCCAAAACTGGCAAAACGGTATTAACCTGCAATTTCCAGATTCGATCAATTCGATCATAGTCTAGGCACATAGCCATTTGACTGTTAATGAAATTCAAGCTTTAATTCGGTTTGCTCGAGGCTTTGAAATTTTCATCTTGCATGAGGTTGAATGATAATAGCCGCTCCCGGAAATTTGAACTTTCAAGGGCCTGGGTTTTGCAAAGGAGAATCTACACCATCTTGAAATTACCCCAAATAGAATGGCCTCAGGTATCCAGATGTCCAAA